>Ga0208771_1000521_pt1 | contig 23280 bp, 10 predicted proteins | sample AntAceMetag02UKX_FD_184775 | JGI IMG/M metagenome (GOLD analysis project Ga0208771, IMG submission 184775) | Saline lake microbial communities from Ace Lake, Antarctica - Antarctic Ace Lake Metagenome 02UKX (SPAdes) (version 2) | ecosystem: Environmental > Aquatic > Non-marine Saline and... | reverse complement strand
ACATTTCTTCACTGCTTCAGTCTTATCATTAAGTTTCAATTTGTAGAAATATAAACCTGAACCTACTGGATTTCCTGACTCATCTTCGCCATTCCAGGAAACTGAATGTTCTCCGGATTGAATTGTTCTATTAACCAGCGTTTTTACTTTTTGTCCTTTTAGATTATAAATGACTAATTCTACATTCTCGGTGTTTTCTGTGATTGAGAACATTATTTCTGTAGATAGATTGAATGGATTCGGATAATTCTTTGATAACAGCGGTTGAGTATTGGGATTATGTTCATCATCTATACTAACTAGCACCCATGTATTAGTGGATAGGTCATATATACAGAGGTCATTAGTGGCGTTGCCATATGGATCCAGCCCACCAAAGAGAATTATTTTGGAGTCATCTTCTACATAAGCCATTGCAGAATATGTACGCGCAACAGGGCAATCGGGTAACTGTGTCCAGGTCTCTGTGCTCATATCAAATTCATAAAAATCACCAAGGATTCCTTTGTTAGCATTCATTCCTCCGGAAACCCACACTTTTCCACCATAGTATGTTCCTGCTTGATATGCTCTTGCGCCAGGATTAGCACCAGAATTATAAACATAATGGAACTCATTGTCGTTAGGAAGGGAATAACGGCGGACATCATCGCGATAGTCATTTTCGTTCCATCTGACACCTCCATAAACATACATATCATTGTTATGTAGAGCTGCAGTCTGTCCAGCAGAAGGTGCATGACCTTCCTTTTGCGTCCAATTGCTTGATGTGCGGTTGTAGCTCCAGAAATCCATAAGATTCAAGCCGGTTGCATCAGTACCTCCATATACATAGAGATCGTCTCCATACCCTACCATAGAGGCGTTTTTTCGGGCGATTGGCGTGCTTGTCCCGCCTGAAGGTAATTGTGTCCAGGTTTCAGTTACCGGGTTAAACGACCAGGTATCATCAAGCAATCCGGTTTCGCCCTGACCACCGTAGATATACATGACATCCACCCCTTGTGCGCAATGGCCCGCCCGTGCAGGAGGGATGGGGGCAGGAGGTGTTATTGGAGCCCATCCACTTTCTTCAAAGGCGTGCAGATCATTAAACAAAGTTCCCTCTACGTCCTTTCCTCCAAACATCATAACTCGTCCATCTGGAAGCGTTACCATGCTGTGTCCAAGTCTGGATACGGGGGTATAGTCCCGCTGACTCCAAAGTGCTGAACTCGTAATTAACATAAGTATTGCACCTATTACGACTGTTTTGTGTTTCATTTTATGCTCCTTTCGTTTGAAAGTTTACTTTATTTTTCTAAAAAATCAATTATTCTCTGTCAAGAAGTTTTCTTTGGAATTTACAATCATTTATCCTAAAAATTACTTTTCGTATGCACACGCCGGGCTACTAAGCGCTAGCTTGGTAGACAGATTTGTGATTATAAAAAAGACGCACACCGAAATCGATGTGCGTCGTACATATATCGTAATAGTATGGAGACTATTTCATTAATACCATTTTCTTTGTAATTTGCTTTTCACTGGTTTCAAGTTTGTAGAAATATACACCATTTGCAACAGTTTTATCGTGGTTATCTTTGCCATCCCACACAAAGTTGATCGCAACGCCCTTCGGGCTTGTTTCCGGCACGAAGGTCTTCACGAGCTGCCCTTTGATGTTGTAAATATTGAGTTCTGCTTTTTGTGCATTTGCAGGAAGTGAGAAGGAAATCGTTGTCGAGCTTGTCACAGGATTCGGGAAATTCTGGTTGAGTTTGAATTGGCTGATCACGTAGGGGTCGTCATTCGAGAACATGGGAATTTCGTAGCTTGAAGTGGGATCACCAATAAGGATATCATCTACATGAATACCATCTTCTTCGACATAGCCGTCAGAATCCATAAGGAATCTGACATAGACTTGAGATTCGCCTGCGAAATCAGAGAGGTCTGATGTTTCTGCGATCCAGGAAAGTTGCTCGCCATCATACACTGGTTCGCCGGCTGGCTGATAACTACCTGCGGCGAGTTCCGTATATTCACCCTCGAGGGCAGTCCATGTTATGCCGTCAGTTGAGGCAAGAACCTGAGCATAATCCCAGTTGGATTCGATATCCCATTTCGCATTGAAGTACAGGTTAGCACTGCCCTTCATGCCATTCAGGTTTACAGGATCTGTAAGCTCGAGTATTGCAGTGGTCCACGACGGATAACTTCCGCCAGGACTGTCTGTAAAGGAATGAGTTGGTGAAACGTAGTCTTCTTCAGTTACTCCCCAATCAGCGGAAGTCCATTGAGTAGTGCCATCTTCTGCATCATCAAAAAGCTGTGCAAAACCAAGGTGGTAATCGTACTGAGCATCACCACTGACTAAAAGTGTGCCGACATACGGAACTTGACCTTCTGCAGTGACATATAGTGTATATGAAAAGTTTGGAAGACTGATTTCATAGCTTCCAAAGGTTGACTGCACAGAAGCATATTCCTCGCCAGTATCACTTCGCATATAAGAAAGTGTCGCATTATCTATCAACATGAAGTCATTAAAGACATTACCTGATATGAAGCCACTTTCTACCGGATCGAGCACAATATCATGAGCGTTCGAGCCGTATCCAAGAAAATAGTTAAATTTCTGATAGGGATCATATCCCCATTTTGTAACATAAATATCATAGTATTCAACGGGATAGTCTTGAGAAGACGAGTATATTCCGGATACATCAGTCGTTGAAACAAATACCGGGTCATCTTCATTAGGATTTGCTCCATGTTCATAGAAGCACACTTCCGCATTGGAAACAATAGAACCATTTTGACTTTCTGTAACCAGACCGGACACATTTCCGTAGGCAATGATCACAGGGAAAATCTCTTCAAAAATATTGTATCCTGATTTCGCAATGATGGCATCAACCGGAGTCAGTGTCGAAGGTGTAACACTATAGGTAATTTCATCAACAGCTCCGAAACCTGCGCCATCGACATTTACCCATAATGTAATATCAGCTTCATCAGCATCGGCTTCAATAGTGCCCTCAAGGTTCAAAGCAAAGGTGTCTATAAGACCGAAATCTGTGGTCACGTCCAAGCTCGGATTGGTCAGATCGAGTGCAGTGACATTTACTTCTTCATGAAAGAGGAAATATTCATCACCGGGATTCTGCCCATATATTTGAAGTGTTGGACCGTAACAGTAGTTCACATTAAGAACTGCGATACCTGCAGCATCAGTCACTTCTGTTGCTGAGATATAATCCAGTCCTTCTGCCCAGACATCTACTCCAACCTGCGGAGAAACACTATCAGGAGCCATTACTTCGACAGTGATCTGAGTTGGGATATTGACATTGATCGTGCCGGGAGTTAAGGTAACAACGCTGGCGGTTACTACTATGTCACCAACAAATTTATGATAATTATGTGCAACGACCGCAATATGTAGAATACCAGACTCGTTTGGAACAGTGTCGAAGAATAATGTGCCTGATCCAAGGACATTGATTTGTGCAAATCCATAAATCGTATCATCATCATACACAACTACTCTGGATCCTGCTGGAGCGGAGATATCTATTTGCGGCACACCAGCCATTATGGTTTGGGGATAAGTCGGCATGAGTAGAGAAGGTTCCGCAGTCCATAATGAAAGTGCGGGGTCACCAAATTCATTGACCTCGTAATAGCACCATCTAATGACTTCATCAGTGCTGATAAAGGGAAGAGTCTGTTCTTTGGAAAGCTGGTTAGCTCCGCTAACAGAGTAAATACCTGTTTCAAAGAAAACATCAATGTACTGTCTGTGGAAGTGCTGGGACGCACCGTCTGTGCCGCCTTGCTGCCCCCATCCATACCTACTGTTTCCGACAAATGCGGATGCGGCAGTAGACATATTAGTGATCACTTCCATGAAGCAATCCGATCCGGTACTTCCGCTAGAATTTCTGTTATCAATAGATCCGGAATAACATGCTTGAGAATACCCATTATAGAAATTGTGTGTGATACCATCATTTGTAAGATTATATGTGGTGAGGTTGTTATTATCAATATTCAAACAGTGAGTTGTGTTGCCGTGTCCGAGGTGATTAAGAAAGTTCGGTCCAAGATTCAGCTCATTATACAGATCATTAGCTGACCAACTGCCATTCATTTCATATAATGTATTTACTGTCCATGTGCCGGGAATACCTACAGTGGTGTATCCGTTGGAAGAGCTTCCAACAAGAAGTTCATTCATATATTGTCCGCCATAAGTATTTGGCCATAGATATTCACCGACCAATAAAGTCGTTTCCAACTCACCCAATACGGGTGATTCCAGATAACTCTGGATCTTATTTATCTGGTTTGCGATTTCAGTGGTATTATTGGAACAAATTCTACCGATATAGACTTCAGCAAGCAGGTCTGCCTCATTATGCTCACCCCATAATGAGTTGTTATTATTATTCCAATCCGGACCTGATCCTGCCGCAGCAGTACGGTCAAGGCAACCATAATAAAGATCTCCGGGAATATCATCATCATCGTAACCGCCACCTGGATCTGTGTAGAGCCCTCTGTCGGGAATGATGTCAGTATCACCACCCAGCAAGACATACTGAACCGGATAATCAGTATATTCTGCAATAATATAGTTGCGAACCTGATCTCCGACATCAACGCCGGGATAATTTATCATGATATCGCTTACAAGAGTAACTTTTGATCTCAAACCTCTCATTTCATGAAAATCAGCCAGCACCTGAAAATCATTTTCAAAGATACTGTTCGTAATGATGATATAATCATATCCGTCAGCTTTAGTTTGTGGGATCGTATAGGTGCCAATCATATCAATATTATCCACAAGTGCAGCAAGTCTGATTTCTACTTCAGGATTATTATGTAAAAATTTTTGAGCGTTCTCGGCTGCGGCATCATAGGAAGTTTCAAGGGTTACTACTGCCTTTTTGTAATAATTCAACTCTTTTGTTGAAGGCACATAGGAAAGGGGAGTAACTGCAAAAGAACCGACAGAATATCCTGCGAGATAATGAGTGGAATAATCATTAAACTGTTTGGTTGGGAAAGGTGAATCACTTGAATAGATCGCTTGATCCGGTGGGGTGAATTCTGCTTGATTTAATAATGATAGGGGCATGGGTTGTTGTTTGGGATAAATTGTGTAGTTTCCAAGAGGAGTTTCTTCATAGAATTCAATCGTAATATCAGAAACAGCCTGCATTCGAGGAAGAAGGAGATTGATTCCGATATAGGGTAGGGACGGTTCTCCGGGATTTCCAAGATGGTAACTATCTTCCAGCTGAAGAATAGCATATTCTCCATCGAATTCTACTTCAGGAGCATCAAAGTAATAGGTCTTTGTTATCACATCTGCAAAACTGACGGATGTAATAAAAAGAATGAGCATTAAGATACTAAGTTTTTTCATGCTGACCCCTTAATTTTATTTTATTTTTCTAATTTTCCGTTTTTAAAAAGGATTTTATTATCGACCTTAATGGTTTTATCAAGCATATAGAATTGTGCGATCATATTAGAGTCTATGCTGGAAGCTTCGAGTTCATCCCAGCCAACCTGCAGTGTGAGCGCACCGAATATTTTTGTATTAATGTATGGATGATGAATATTTTTGTGAAGTGCAGGATTCATTCCAATAGTGAACGAACCAACAAGATTTTTATCTCCGGTAGCGTTTTTAAAAAGTGTTTGAAGCTTATCATTATCCGTCTTTGCTTTCATTTCTGTGATCTTATTGTCATGAATAATGATATCGACTTCTTCAAAGAGAGTGTCGTAGAGATATGCAAAATCCGTATGGAAATTTCCGTTGATCTTGCCTTTTTCGAGCAGACCGACAACCAGTCCACCCGGAAGTTCGGAGTCAGTCGCCAGAGAATTTGCAATACCATCTTTGATCTGAAGAACTCGCTCCTCAGGAAGTTTCACGTCCAGCAAACCGCCGTTCCCGTCTTCGATGGAAATGGTTTTGGAGGTTTCAAGAAGTTCTTTTACTTGATGGCAGCTCTTGGTTAATTCTTTGGGCTCTTCATTTAGTGCTCTCCAGTACATCTCACTTCTAAGTTCGACATTAGCTTTCTGAAAGTTATTATATATCGTATCAATTGTGAGGAAGCGGACATCAGTTTCGTAAGTCTTGCGTACATTTTCCCGTTTGGTTTCTTCTATAAGATCACTTTTTTTAATGAGTTCTTCGCTGAGCGTTTCGTCTTCAATTTCATCGAGGAATTCTCCGGAAAAGATAATATGCGCATCGGCTTCATTAATAAGCAAATCGCTTATTACATCCTTGATTGCGTAGGAAAGTGGCACGTGGCGGATGAAGTTATACTCCATTCGTTTTGTCCAGAATACAGGTATTGCATAAGCGCCCTGCCGGGCAATTTCTACCATAAGATCTTCGACCAACTTCCTGTGCATAGGTTGGTAGCTGATCACTACTTTTTCATTTTCTTTTATACCAAGATTGTGAGTAATGATCTTATGAGCAATATCCTTGAAGCTGATTTTGATGACTTGTTCTCTTCGCCAATCATCGATTTCCTGGTTGAGAACTGCATGAACTATATTGCTTTTACTGAGATCTGCTTCTCCAAGTGAGACATCAATGAAAAAATTCTTTGCAACAGCACGAAAATATTTTTTGATCGTACCACGAACATGTTCGGACTTAACCAGTTCGATAAGCCCGGCACTTTCAAGTTGCTGCACATCATACCAGAGTGCATTGGGCTTGATATTGAATTTTAATGCAAGTTCTTGTGCCGTATATTCTCTGTCAACCAGGAGACGAAGAATCTTCAACCGCCTATCAGAGGATAGAGTTTTAATTCCTTTGAGCGTTGAGATATAAAAAATTTCCTGCATAGAATTACACTTTCTTTTTCTAACAAGTGAACTTGCGGGAGTATCTCATCCCGCAAGTCCTTTTATAATTTACTGCAATAAGAGTAATTTTTTCGTTATTTCTTTCTTGTCAGAAGTGAGTCTGTAGAAATAAACTCCGTTAGCTACTGGCTTGTTAACATTGTCCTTGCCATCCCATTCGAACTCGAAGAACGGTCCTTCATCTAAATTTGGTGAGAAGGTTTTTACAAGTTGTCCTTTCACATTATAGATGGAAAGTTCTGCAGTATTAATATTATGCGGAAGTGCAAAGGAGAAGGTCGTGGAATTGCTGACAGGATTCGGGAAGTTCTGGTGAAGGAATACTGTTTCAACAGGGCGAGGGTCATCGTTGCTGACAATCGGAATTTCATAACTGGTGCTTGGGTCGCCAATGAGCACATCATCAATATACCAGCCATAATAGGAATGTACCGAGTAGTCAGAAGCAAAGGTCCAGCGCAATGTTGCTGTGTTGCCAGCATGAGCAGAAAGATCAAATTCAACCTGCTCCCAATCGTCGATCTGACCCCCAAAGCCCTGAGTACTCAAAGCACTGATATTTCCGCTATAGCCACCTTCGGGTGTGATAAGATTATAACCTACACCGCCATTTGTTGAAATCGTTACATTTCCACCATCCCAGAGGGTAGAGGTCCCTTCGAAATTATAATAATGCCAGAAATACAGAGTGGCATCTGCAGGAATGATGAATTCTGGTGAATTCAGGAACCAGTCAACATTATCTAAATAAGTTCCGCCAAGTACTGTTCCCCAAAGATTTGTTCCGGAGTGAGCAGTAATACCACCGGCGGTTGGTTCTCCCCACTGCCATCCATTAGGATCACTGCTTACAAAGTCTCCGTCATTAGGTTCAAAATCAGAAAAGAGAGTTGCATAACCAAGATGATAGTCAAGGATCATATCACCGTTCACAAGCAAACTACCAGAATATGGAACGTAACCGGAAGCAGAGACATACACATCATAGTTAAAATAAGGAAGGGCAACACTATACGTACCATTGGAAATATTTACAGAAGCATATTCTTCTCCGTTATCCTGTCTGTAGTAATGGATTGTTCCATCTGTGATAACAAAGAAGTCTGCATAAACTGAACCGGATACATTTCCGCTCTCTACCGGGTCGAGCTGCATATCATGTGTATTTGCGCCATATCCGAGGAAGTAGCTTAGTTCTTGATAAGGATTGAATCCCCATTTGTCTATATATATATCATAATTATCCACAGCTTGTTCAGACGTAACGTTGTAAAATCCAGATGAGTTTGTTGTTGCAGTGAAAAGAGGATCATCTTCGGGAACTGCGCCTTCTTCATAGAAGCATACCTCTGCATAGGATATGGCTGTACCGTTGTCACTATCAGTAAGTGTACCGGATACAGTGCCAAATGCTACAATTACTGTGAAATCTTCTTCGTATAGGTCATAGCCGGATTTGGAGATAACTGAATGTACATTGCCCAGTTCATCAGGGGTCATTAACAAAGAGTTGCCGGTTGTGTTTGTGTAACCATTTTCATTCAGCTTTGCCCAGAGTGTGGTTCCGTCATCAGTACAGTATTGGTTAATGGATGCTTCCATATTCATCGCAAGTGTGTCATACAAACCAAAGGTTGTTGTCACATCGATGTCAGGATTTGTTAAGCTGAGAGAATTAACGGTGAGTATTTCATCAAAGAGAAGATAGTCTTCATCTGGTCGCTGTCCGCAGATTTGAAGTGAGGGACCGAATTGATAGTTGAGCGCGAGGATTGCTTCTCCATTTGCATCTGTAACCGCAACAGTTGATGCATAATCAAGACCTTCTGCCCAGACATTTACGCCTATTTCAGGATTGATGCCATCGCTGTCCATAACGGTCACAGTAACATTGGTTGCTTGATTGACATTGATATTGTCAGGAGTGATATCTATCTGAACAGGGACTATCGCATCAAGAAGTGCCATATAAGGAATTGAATTATATGCAGTGACGGTGAGGGACATTTGACCGGGAGTAACCAGCGGCAAATCGAGATTAACTGTTGCATTACCTGTAAAATCGGTGTAGCCGTGCCCATACAGAGTGCCGTCCATATATAATCCGATAAGTGCGCCTTCAATGCCAACCACTTCGACGTTATAGGTAGTCGAGCCGAGTGGAATTATCGGGTTGTGATTAACAGTCATGGCTACGGGTGTGTCTGTTCGGAGTTTAAGCGAGGGATCTCCGAAAACTGTCCAGTATTGGAATTCATTATCTCCGCCTGAATTTTCATCCATCATTTGCATAGCACCGCTGAAATAGTAGTTGCCAAGAGTGGTTACTTTATCATGTACAAGGAACATATTTGCATGATATTCAGCAATCATTGGTGGTGTCCAGCTCTGGCTTATAATAGATGCGTACACACCGATAGCACCGGTTGGTGTTCCTGATGTATTATTGGTCGCCCGTAACCATGCTTCAGCAAAACATGTGCTACCTACAAAATTACCGTTATAACAGGCAACGCAGATGATAAAGGGCAACATATTATCATTTGTGAGCTGATTAATATGAGTATTTGAAAAACCAGTAGTTCCCCAGGAGGTAGTGGAACCATGTCCGCAATAATTTAGTATTCCTCGACCTGCATTTAGTGCGTTTGATACATCAGAGGCGGAGCAAGAAGGATCATAGATCTGATCAACATCTGTGTAGTTCCAGGCAAGTAATGAGTCGCGAATTACATTCATCATTTGGTAATCATACCAGCCATTATAACCGGTTCCCTGGTCTGAGGCAACACCTGTTCCTTGTTGCATCCAGTCACCTGAAATAAAGGGATCGGATTCATAGTAGAGTACTCTGTTCACTTGTGTTTCAACTTGTGCCCCGGTTTCGGCAGAGAATCTCCCGACATACGCATCAGGATAAGAGTCTCCACCTTCAAGGCAGGCATACAAAGGATCTTTATTGTTTTCATAAGGAACAACCTGTGGAGCGTCACCTACAATAAGAATGAAGGCAAGGTTCCAAGTATCATAGAGATTTTGTATGTAATTTTTGATAGTAGTATAGTCATTGCCAAGTGTGCTGACATTTACCATCTGGGTAGGAATGCCCTTTTTGTTCTTCCATTCGTACAGGGGCTGCATTTCATCCGCAAAATCATCATAGGTTACAATGAGCATAGATCCAACGGCAGGAGTGGGAGTGTGACGATAGTTTTGTGACACACGCTCAAAATTGATGAACTGCGTTTTATACACTTCGAGGAATGAAGCGGCAACTGTCTCGCACTCAAATAAACCCTTATCCTTCACATTTACATCACTATAGCCATTCTCGGTTACTTTGACATTAATGTTCGTGTACACACGAAGTTTGTGCTGTACAGGATTATATTGGAAGGGTTGTACTTGAATGACCATACCCCGCGCATCACGCAGAATGTAAGGATCACGCGCAACAACGATTTCCTGCGGATACCATGCATCATCATTATACATATGATCGAAGGTGTAGGGTACATCTTCCGGATTGATTTCACGAGAGAAGCTTCCTTTTGAAGGGATCACATAGATGTTCTCGAATTCTTCATAATCGGAATTGACAACAGCAACTTCCATGTTTGAACGGGGAGGAATAAGTACACTTCTATTTATATGAGGAAGTTCGGGATATCCTTTATCGAGGAAAAATCCTTCATTGGGAATGATGATCTTCGAGTATGCTTTACCGTCAATCAGTATTTCTTCTTTATAAAAGCCATTGATTGAATATGCGAGATCAATAAGATTATTATTTGATGTGAGTACCTCGAAATCAACGGCATTTTCAGTATCTCCGTTGAGCGGTATCCATGTTTGCTGTCCTGCAAAAAGAGAAGATGCAAGAAGCAGCAGACTGATCAGAGTGACAAATTTTTTCATTGTGTGTCCTCCCTAACGTAACAATATCATTTTTTTAGTTATTTCTTTATTATCGGTTGTTAATCTATAGAAATAGATACCATTGGCTACTGGTTTTTCAGTCATATCCTTGCCGTCCCATTGGATCTCGTGAAGGGGACCTGTGGTTACATCAGGAATGAAAGAGTGTACCAGTTGACCTTTGATGTTGAAAATTTTCAACTCAGCTTTCGCTGCGTTTACAGGCAGCATGAAGGAGATTGTGGTAGTATTGAGAACAGGATTTGGGAAGTTCTGCTGAAGTTTTGCAGTTACAAACTGGGGGTCGGGGTCATTGCCAAAAACGGGTTCTGGCCAGCTTGAATTAGGATCTCCATAGAGTACGTCATCAATATACCAGCCATAATAATCATGAACTGAAGTGTCTGAACCAAAGTGCCAACGGAGGATAGCATTATCACCAGTATAACCGCTGATATCGAATTCAACCTGCTCCCATTCCTCGATCTGGCTGCCAAAGCCCTGTTCTCCATCAAGCCCAGTGATAGTTCCAGTATATCCTCCTACTGGAGTAATGACTTCAAAGCTTACCCCTCCATTTGTTGAGATAGATACATTACCACCATCCCAATAAGTGTATGATCCTTCAAAGTCATAGAAATGCCAGAATGTCAGAAAACCATTTCCGGTTATGGAAAATTCAGGAGAATCAAGTGTCCAGTCTGCGTTATCAACACCATAGTAGCCATCGATCACAGTAGCCCAGCAGTGTGTGCCGGAGTGCGCATATATCTCGCCGCCGGAAGGAACGCCCCACTGCCAGCCAACCGGAGTATTACTGATAAAATCTCCATCATTCTGCTCAAAATCTGCAAATATCGCTGCATATCCGAGATGATAATTTATGATCATATCACCCCCAACATCTATAGTTCCGGAATAAGGAACATGTTGAGGTGAGGAAACATAGATATTATAGGTGAAATTTGGAAGGATGACTTCATAAGTTCCACCGACCACATTTACTGTTGCATATTCTTCACCATTATCAGTACGGTAATAGCTGAGAGTGCCTGAATTGAGAATAATGAAATCATCCAGCAATTGACCTGAAACCATACTGCTTTCGACCGGATCCATAACAATGTCATGTGTGTTCGCACTATAGTTAAGGAAAAAGTCGTGCTCCTGATAGGGATCAAATCCCCATTTGTCTATATATATATCATAAAAATCAACTGGGTATTCAGTTGTAATTTCGTAATACCCGGAGCCGTCAGTAATATCACTGAATAAAGGTGGTTCTAAGGGATCGCCACCTTGCTCATAGAATCGTACTTCAGCATTGGCAATAGGAACACTGTTTTCGGAATCGGTGACGATACCCGAGACGGTACCGAAAACCTCGATAGTCGTGAATGTTTCCTGATATATATTATAACCGGATTTCATAATGCCTGCAAGCACATCGGTAATACAAGTAGGCGTATAGGTGATTTCATCTATTGTTGAATATATTGATGTGTCATTCTCGACGATATAAAGACCGTAGTTGCAGCCCGTTTCATCTTGTGAGAAGAGAACTGTGCCAGGTAGATTCAATCCGAAGGTATCCTCGAGACCGAAAGTTGTAGTAAGCCATATTTCAGGATTTGTCAGGTCTAATCCGCCTGTGATACCAAAGGGTTCTTCGACAAGATTATATCCATCCCCTGTTCTCCATCCTATCACATTAAGGATCGTGTCACCACCGTATTCGCCACTGAAATTCAAGGTACAACTACCTGAAGCATTAGTAATACCTGAAGTTGTTCCATACACACCAGGTCCGGTAATGAGAATATTTACATTAGGGATTGGGGTCGTTCCATCGTCTTCAAATACATCGATAGTAACGTCAGTTAATGTATTGATCGGCATGGAGCTTGGTGTAATATTGACCACTGCTGGAGTGGCAACAACTACTGATGTAAGAACCGGCTGATATTGGGGTTTTGTAACAATGATATCAGCAGTTCCGGCAGTAGTGAAAGGATCAATTGTAACTTCTGCATTCCCAAAATCATTTGCGAGAGCAGCGCCGTGAAGGACTCCATTCATTGAGATCGCGACATATGAGCCGGGTTCTGCCTGAACAGAAAAGCTCGTTGCACCAATTGGAAGCAGACCCGGGAAGGTGACAGAATTTGCTGAACCTTGAGTCATATATACTACAACAGAGGGGTCGCCAAGAAGGTTGTATGCCTGCCAGTAGTAGAGAGGTGTGGAGTGCTGAGGATAACCAAGATCCGCTGCTTCGGTAACTGCGAGATTGCCCACGAATTTCATTGCATCCTGGCATACATAGTCGCTCACAAAGGGTGCATCATAAGCACCCCATGAGGTTTCATCGTATGTGGGAGTTACACCATTTCCTACAAACGGAAATGCTCCGACTGACCAATATACATCTTCATGCCAGTAGGATGAGGGAGCAGAAGCAATATAACCGATTGAGCCGGTTGGGTCTCCGGTAGAGGCGTCGGTTGCCCGAGCCCATGTTTCACCAAAGCACTCTGTATAACCAAAATCACCGGAAAGACAGCAGTTCCCAATTGCAAGTGTATATTTACCAACATTTGTTAAGTTATTTACCATTGTTTGGGTCATATTAGGAGTACCCCAGCTTGTTTGGCTTCCATGAGCAGTATAGTTAATCATAGTAACGCCATCATCAATGGTATCATAGCATCCTGTGTAGGAAGTGAGATATAAATGAACGTCAACAAATCCATGAGCAGTGTTAAAATAATTATCAGTTCCATATAAAACTGTGGGTTGGCCATGACTCGGATTATGAGAAGCATCAGCGCCTGCTATAAGTGTTGCGTTATCCAAAAATGAAGGATCGGTGAATTCATACTTTTCGTAATATAGAGTTCTGTCAATTTGAGTTTGAAGCTGATCAGTGGTCGTTGCCGAGAATCTTCCATAATACATTTCCGGGAACATGTCTCCATCAACACTGCAATAATAGAGGTCTGTGACTTTATTGCTGGAAGAACCTGTTTCAGAAGCAACCTGTCCTGTATCACCGACGAACAACACGAAGCTAGGTGCCGGATCCAAAGGAGTTCCTGCGTCATACTGGTCATGGACCCAGGTTTTGATTTGAATGGTGGAACTTCCGATTATGTCTGTATAACCAACAATGACTTCAAAACCTTTTTGAGTTTTCCATTCGATAAAATCTTCAAGAGTAGCTTCGAACATTCTATGTGCAACAATGAGATATTTTACAGGATATGTTACAAGGTCGGGATTGGCTGGATAGTCGCGATTTCCACCATTAAAGAGTCTATCGTTAATGACGTTATAATATGGAGAATAGGTTGCAGATTTGATATATTTGGTTTCCGCTATATCTGGATTGTGAAAGGTAACCTGAACTTTTATGTCATTATAGAATTTTATCTTGTTTTCAACGGGATTATATCGAACAGGTGCAATGACCAATTGAGCTATATGGAAACTGCGTAATGTACCAAGAACTTTTACAGTTGCGGGATCTTCTTCATTATAGGCATTTACTGCATATTCATCTTCATTAAATTCAAAAGGAACTGTGGAGGAATCTATACTTTTAGAAAGCGAGGGCTGCACAGGCATGATCTTGTTTAAGATTTGATAATCATGAAGATCATATTCGCTGACAGTATAATCAAGAACCTCGATAGTAACCTCAGCACCAAATGGAATTTCAATCAGTTTTTTGATTGCAGGAAGTTTTGGAGAACCAATCTTTCCGACATAATAGCCGTCAGGAATACGAAGTTCAGTAAAAACTCCTTTTTTGGACGATACATCCAGAGTTGTTATTTCTGAAAATTCAAAAGTAATATCTAAATTGTAATAGGAATTTTCAGTTATTTCAAAATTTGTTTCTGCTTTATCTAAAGCAATTTGAAAACTGCTGGCAAATGCGAGTGAAGCTATAAGTGAAAACAGCAGAACTGCCACCAATGTTTTCTTCATCGAAAACCTCCGATTTCTTTAACTTTTTATTTTAAAATTATTTTATTCAAATAAATTTGATTAAAATCTCATTCGTTGAATAAGATTGTCAAGTGAAATCAATTTTTCATACTTATTTTTTAATATAATGTATTTTTATTGTTGTTCGAAATTATTGACATTATTATAGATAATAACATTAAGTTGTGTGGAGGTGAGTATAATGGAAACGAAAGATATGCTAAAAAAAGTTAAAAATGAAGTCGGTGGTATGCTTTCGACTGTTGCAAATAAAGCAGAATACGTGGCAAAAATTTCAAAATTAAAGCTTTATATCGCAAAAAAAAATGCAAAGGTAAACAGCAGTTTGAAGGATATTGGAGAATATGTTTATAGTAAGAAAACGGAATTTAAAAATGATCCCTATATTGCTGATTTATTTAAAGAAGTTGATGAGATAAAGCAGTCGATAGAAGAGATAAAGTTCAAAATTGAGAATATAAAGACGCTTCAAAAAGAGAAGCACAGTTCAATCGACAAGAAATCACTGCAGTGATTTAATACAGGAAGAGCAGCAGAGAATTGAAGCGATTAATGGCATTGGATTATGGAGAACGGCGTATCGGAGTCGCCCTTACTGATCCGGAACAGCTTATTACTTTTCCTTATAAAACAATCGATACAAGAAAAACTCCAGATGTAGTGAAAGAGATAGTCGGGATAGTCAAGGATCGGGATGTCGGCGCTCTTATTGTCGGTAATCCATTAAATGCTCATGGAATGGATTCTAAAAAATCAAAAGATATAAAAAAATTTATTGCGATGCTCTCAAATCATCTTTCTATTTCGATAACATTGTGGGATGAATCCTATACGACGAAAGCAGCGGTTGCTCTCTTGAACCAGGCGAACAGGAAGCTCAAGAAAAACCGGGATAAAGTAGATCAGCTTGCAGCATCTTTGCTTCTGAAAGATTACCTTGAACATCATAACGAATAATACAATTTTATGAGAAAAGTATTTTTCATACTATTAATTTTTGTCTTTTTGTGTTTTGTGTATTTCACCATTTCAAGCTTGTATATAGAATATCCGATTCTTAATAAAACAATAGAGATTTCAAAGGGTTCCTCAGTATTTCAGATCGCAAAAAAATTGGAACAAAAGGAGATCATATCTTCAGCGACACTTTTTCTTGTGATCAATAAATTTTTACCGGCAGATAAACAGCTAAAGTACGGCAAATTCAATTTTACAGGTAAATATTCCTTTTTAGATGTGCTTGATAAACTGACAAGCGGGGAGGTTGTGACCAATCGCATTACTGTACCTGAGGGATATACTGTCCGTCGAATAGCAAGTTTGCTCGAACGCCAGGAACTGGCTGATTACAGCACTTTTATGTCGCTTTGCTCGGATTCTTCATATATTGACAGCTTAGAATTGCCGATACAGAGTCTTGAGGGTTTCCTTTTTCCTGAAACATATTACATTCCTTATTTTGCGGATGAAAAATATATTATTCAAATGATGGTTGATAATTTCTTTTTGCAGTTTGAAAATGTTCATCCAAATCCGCTTTCTTTTGACTCATTATATGATATGGTGATCATGGCATCGATCGTCGAGAGAGAAGCAATTTATGACGATGAGCGACCGCTTATAGCTGGAGTGTATAATAAAAGATTGAAAGAGAGGATGTTTCTACAGGCAGATCCTACAGTTGCCTATGCGCTGGAGCTAAATCGGATTTCCCGTAAAAAAATATATTACGACGATCTTAAAATACAATCAGATTATAATACATATTTGTACAGAGGGCTACCACCCACGCCTATCTGCAATCCCGGAATTCAATCTATACTTGCTGCATTGCACCCGCAGGATACGGAATATCTATTCTTTTTTGCAGGGAAGAACAAACGGCATATATTCTCGAAAACATATAGAGAACATCTTAAGAAATTAAATAGGATATAATTACTTTGACATTTCATTTGTTATTAGAAATTAGGATTTAGACTTTTTTAAAATCTTACTCATCTTTCGAAAAATAAATGAAAAAGTAAATTATGTTTTTTAAGTCTTACAAACCTGCTAAATTTGAATTACTTCACCTTCAACATTTTCTGCGTAAAGATCTTGCCATCAAGAATTATCCTGTAGAAATAAACGCCGGCAGGTACATCATTGCCTGCCTGATCAAAACTATCCCAGTTTACTGAGATAAGGTTATTATTTGCTTGAGTAGTTAAGATATTTACCAGTTGCCCTTTGATATTATAAATGCCAATTTCAATTTTAGAAGAATTGTTATTTTTTAAAGTAAAGGCAATAGTTGTGTTGCCACTAAAGGGATTGGGATAATTTGTGGCTTCTGTGATGATATTTTGCTGCGGTTCATCGACAGAGACGGAGTTCATCACATAGAAGGAGTATGCCATAGGTGCGCCGATATATGGGTTATTTTCACTTCTGCCGGAATTATCCGCAGCATGAATGTAATAGTTTATTAGTGTTGCATTTGGTTGCGCGGGAATCGTCCCGGTATAAACTTCACCGATAAAATGATTGAGTGAAACTGCATTGAAATCTATGTCCGTTGAACGTTTCCAATATACGATGAGAGAATCGGCAATAAGTGCTTCTCCACTATAGGCATGGATATTTGCAATAATAGGGATATCATCACTCGTGTTGAGGGTGTCTGAAATTGGGGTATGATAGATGTAGAGCATTCCCTGATCTGTGACGCCCATTGCTCTGCAGTGCAATGCATCGGTAGATTGCCACGAGCCAGTGAAACCGAGCACTTCATAGCCCGGCATTGCTGCTTCGTAAGATGCGATTGCTTGAGCATCATAGCCGCTTCCTGTTATCGGAACAAGAACTTTATTGTTGAGAATAAGTGAGTTTGTATACGGCTGGTTACCTGGGGTGTACACACGCGGGACTTCATAGTTCGTTCCGTAGCAGCTTGGTTGAGCTTCAAAATAATCAACTGCAGCTTCAATCTCATCATATTGTGAATGAGTCGTGGGAACTTCCCGAATCAAGATCTGTGTGGGGCTTAGATATTTTCCCCAGCAGTCAATATGCTTAATATAGTCCCCATTCACATCAGGTACAACATGGTAAGTTTCTATCCCAAGGTAATCTTCGACAAGAGTGTTTATTGCCGCATGGGTTAAACTGGGATTTTCTTCCCATATAAGATCTGTCGAAACAGATATACCATGTCCATCGGTCATATAATTTCCACCAGTCGCAATAAGATTCATATAGTAATAATTAATATTAAAATAGGTTGAGCAGAAAGATGGGATAGCATTATCATTCGGGCGGGGACGATTATAATTGAAGTCAGTTATTCCGGATTCGTTATTTCCATTAAAAATGAACCAGGGACCATAGTCTCGTGTCCATTTTGAGTCTGATGGTGTAATGATATATTCACAGTTAGCTGTGTTAACTCCATTTGATGTGAATAATGATTCCACGGTATATTGCTGATTAATGGATGAAACAATCGTATATACAATTACATCTTCAGCCATTTCTGCAATTAGAGCCATTGGAATGCCAAAATAACCGTCTCCCCCATAATTAATTAAAACTCCCTGCATAGGAGCAAACTCTGCAGGTTGACGTACAGGTGTCGGAGGTTCGAGGGTAGGACGGAAATCCCTGCCGATCTCGTCGAGATGAAGTTTTTCCTCTTCTGTGAGCCAGATGGGAAGCTCCCCGGGATGGTCCTCGTACCACTGCTCAGCATGAGGAATTTCTGCGTAGTGTATATGTGTAGCACCATTATTATTTGCAAAAAGTGAAACATTCAGACATAGTAAACAAGTTATGAAAAAGATTACTTTCTTCATTCAAAAACCTCGTGAATATTTTGATTTTGTTGGAAATTCTTGAGGGTGAATTTTTTGTCAATCCTCTTATTGAAATCCCGATATTAAATCTTTATAAGTTTCAATAAAGGAAAAAGGAGACGCACACAAGAGTACGTCTCCTTTTATGTAAGTGAGGGTCAAGAGTTATCTCATCAGTACCATTTTCTTTACGATTTCTTTTTTATCAGCAGTGAGTTTGTAGAAGTAGATACCATTGCTTAATGTTCTTCCATTCTCATCTTTGCAGTCCCACGTAAGATTATCAGTAATTCCTTTTTCGTTGATTTCCGGAATAAAGGTATTAACCAACTGCCCCTTTAAGTTGTAGATTTTTAGTTCAGCATCTTTTGTATTTGCAGGAATTGAAAAAGAGAATGTGGTAGATAGGGATGCAGGATTTGGATAATTTTGATGTAAAGCAAATTCGATTGTTTGCGGGTTTGTTGTAGGAGGTTCTGAAGTAGGGATCGCTTTATCTAATAGATTTTTTGTAAGATTTTGAGAAACATATTTAAACTCATCAAAGGACCTTGGCTTGAACGTGCATTCTACCGTACCAGCTTTACCACCCTCTTCATCAAGCTTGAGATAGCAATATCCCTCGTCAATATACGCAAAGATTGAATCTGGCTCTGATGGTGGGTTGGCAAGAATAGATTCCAGTCTTGTAATTGCAGCTTCATAATCCTTTTCTGCCATATAAGTTGAAGTTATAGTGTTGTATTTTGTTCTCTCAAGATGAGGATAAGAAAGGTCATCGATGTTTTCAATATAATCTCGCAAACCCACATAATCATGTCCACTGAACTTTTCCAGGTACATAAGCCATTGCAAAGCATTATTGGCTGTTTCTGTCTCAGGATAAATATCTACAATTTCTTTCATTTTAAGTTTTGCTGATTCATAGAGCGAATCTGATATTTCTGCTATCCCTTCTTCATATAGAATTTTTTCTGGTGGTTTTTCATCGCCAAAGTAGAATGCATCAATACTTGGGTAAAACCTAGTTTCATCAAAAGTATCTATTATAAGACTTGTGCAGTCGTGAGGATCTCCAGTATGATTTCCACACATCAAAAGATATTGGTCTAAATAGTTTGATCCATAAGGACCAGGCTCATAATCATCATCAACTACTGTATTCATACCCCAAAAGTCACCAAAATTGGGAAAGGCACTATGTGACGCAAGTATTTCAGCACCACCATTATTTGAAAATACACAACCACCATGTATAAACGGAGTTGAGTTTCCTAAGCTTACAAAACCATATTGACCGTTATTAGCTATTTCATCGCACCACATCCCTATTGCAGAATTATAATTTCGGATACCCCAGAGAGAATTTTCTTTTATTAAACTATTAGTAAGTGTGCTTAAAACAGGAGTCGGATATGAAAGGCTAACACCCGTACCATTGTTGTATCTTATAGTATCATAATAAGCATTGAGTGTGCTTTCGTAACATAAAAATGGGCTGGTATAACTATTTTCAAATGAACTATATGCAGGGTTTAAATATGCATCATCACGAGCAAAAATCTGTCCAAAATCATGGAAGTGAGATTCCCAGATGAATAACCAGGCTCCAGAAACATCAATATTACTAATTTTTGAAACATCACAGTATTGAAAACTGCTTATGGCATCATGAGATTCTTGGGTAATGTAGAAACCATCCCAGAAATTTCCATCAACGCCACTTATTACAGATGAAATCGCATCAAATTCGCCATTGCTATTTACTACAACCCTATCACCGGGAATTGCATGTTCTGCTCCAATATTTGGAATATTTTGAGATGCTTCTATCCATGTATCATACCTCTCTCCTGTTGCAGGGTCTTCATAAACCGTATGCTCCGTGCCATATAAACTGGAATAATAAGCTAAGTTGAATATAGAACCATTGATAACTTCTACTAAACTTCTGCCCAAAAGAGTAACTCTTCCATACACTTCATTCCCATCAACTTCAACAATTGAGCCATCATGTATTAGAAAATCTGTATTGTCTACATATAAGCAAGCTCGCTTTTTCTCCATAATTTCAGTTGTGCCCGGATAATAAATAGGGTCTCCAGATCCATCTACTTTTAAGGTTGCACCATTATTTAGAATAACCTCTTCTCCCTCTTCTCCACAAATATAATTGCCTTGTGTAAGTTCAATTGATGATGATATTACACCTGAGATACCAAGTGCTCTATCTGCATTAAGTTTTCCATATCCTACTTCATTATTCCATCTTCCATACTCTTTCTCTTCATTAAAATCATAATACGGAAGCTTTTCTGCTGTCCAGCAGATTACTCGTTCTATATCTGTATTTGTGAAATCAGGACGATAGGAAGCAATTAGTCCTGCAACACCTGCAACCTGGGGAGCAGCAAAAGAAGTGCCACTACTGCTTCCATAAGTGTTATCTAATTGGGTACTATATATTTCCACACCCGGAGCAACCACATCTAAACCTTCTCCATAATTGGAAAAACTTGCTCTCATTTTATCTTCAGTAGAAGCTCCTACAGCAAAAACATATTCACTATTAGCCGGAAAAGGCAGAGAAGGGGCATAGCTGTTGCCAGAAGCACAATCCACAAAGCAGTTATAATCATTATACGCTGTTTCAATTGCGTCCTCAATTGCACTTGATTGTCCAACAGTAAGACTCATTGTAATAACTTTCACGCCGTTTAATGCTGCATATATTATTGCATCATCAAGCACATCTCCAATAGGAGCCGAATCACCAACACCTCCAATAAGCATCTTGCATCCAGGATTCGCTTCACTCCAGCCACCAGCGACTCCTGCAACACCAGTTTTATTATTTGTTACAGCACCTGTGACACCTGCCACATGGGTGCCATGATAATAAGGTCCTGTTACATCGTTATTGTCATTTCCGAAATCCCATCCTACAATGTCATCAATATAACCATTGCCATCGTCATCTATTCTGTTTATATCATCCATATCCCAGACAACTCCATCTCCGTCTAAATCTTCGCCAGGATTAACCCATATATTGCCTTCTAAATCTATATGAAGTATTTCTGTGCCACTATCCAATATCCCAATTATGACATTGGGTTCTCCTCTCTCTTTATCCCAAGCCAGGTAACTCTCAATTCAACCATCATCTTCATTATGATGAAACCACTGGTTACTATAATAAGGATCATTGGGAACTTCTAAATATTCACCAATAGTATTAGGTTCTGCAACTTCTACTAATCCACTATTAATATAATCCTGCACAACTTCTAATGGGTCAATATTTTCAGGTATCTCAAGATCATAATATCCAAGTATATTAACTCTAATAATTTCACAATCATTAGCCTGATTTACCGCATCTCTCTGAGATTGATTTACATTACTCTGGAATTTTACTGTTATAATAGAATTATTCACCTTATATTGGTATCCATTCTCAATCTGATACCATTGATCATCAATCTTATCATATTGACGGTTGTTAAGGTAGATAGTTTGTGCATTTGCTATAGCAGTAAAAGAAAGCAAAGTCATTGCTATTACTGCTATCTTAAGATTTGATGCTTTCATCTTATCCTCCGAATGTTTTTGGGTTAACTTATTTAATAAATAGCTATATTTATCCTTTATTGAAGGACTTATAGCTATTTGACCAACAACATCTTTCTGGTGATACATTTATCACCTACCCGTAATGTGTATAAATAAACACCGCTCATCACCTCCTTACCTTTACTATTTTTCCCATCCCATATTAGGGAATATTTTCCTTTTTTATGCTTTCCTTTATAAAGAGTTTTTACCAACTCTCCTTTTATATTATAGATTGATAACTCTATAGTGCTTTCTTTTTTTATGTTGTAAACAATAGTTGTTTTTAGACCAGATTCGTCCACTGAGAGATGAAAAGGATTTGGATAATTTTTCAATAGAGAGTTTTTAACAACTAAAGGAGAACCATTATCTTCAACACCAAACTGTATATCCTCACCAAACCATACACCATCTCCATTCGTGGCAATATATACTTTACCCTCATCTGAAAATGGGATAATATCTACTGTTCTTACATCATAAGGTCCATCAAGATTATACCAGTGCTCTCCTGCATCAGTAGTATAAAATATCCCATCATATCCGGTACAATAGAATATATTATCTGGATTTAGCTCATCAACTACGATCGTAATAATCCCATAATGAGTATCTGTACCTAGTACTTGAAAATTCTCTCCCCAATCATATGAAATAAATATATTAAATCCATTATATAAATATAAAATATTTGAATTAAAAGGATGAACTGCAACTATTCCACCACCTGGAACAGTACCAATAAAATCTTCCCAGGTTTCTCCGCAATCTAAACTCCTATGCTCGCCATAATAAATAGTGTCAGGATATGTTGGATCAAATACTATAATACCACCATCGATAAGGACTAATTGCCAACTATCTCCTCTATCCTCACTTTTGTAAAGACGCAGAGTGTAGTACATACTTTCTGCAAAAATTATATTAGTATCACGAGGATGAACTGCTATATCCACAATAGTTCCAATCACATTATGTCTAATATCTTCAGCAG
>Ga0208771_1000520_pt1 | contig 23285 bp, 27 predicted proteins | sample AntAceMetag02UKX_FD_184775 | JGI IMG/M metagenome (GOLD analysis project Ga0208771, IMG submission 184775) | Saline lake microbial communities from Ace Lake, Antarctica - Antarctic Ace Lake Metagenome 02UKX (SPAdes) (version 2) | ecosystem: Environmental > Aquatic > Non-marine Saline and... | reverse complement strand
AAACACCAGCAGAAAAAGCTGAATTAAACCTTCCGCTAGGTAGAAACAAACTGTTAAACTTCATAAAAATTTTTTTTTGTTTTTCTACCATCTCTCAAATTTTGTTAGGTTGCTATCTTGTCCATGTGGATAGCCAATGAGGTCTTGGTTGAAAAGGATATATTAACAGGTCACTCAAAGAAAATCAGGGACGTTACCTATTTTGAGGGACATCACTCTTACATAACATTTATCAGAAACCCCAGTATTACGGGATTCAATGGAGACAGCTACAGTTTTTGCCTGTACGTACGTGCCTCCGAGGCTAATAGAGCTTTAAAAATTGGATAATAGAAAATCTACATAATATAAATCTAACAAAAAATGGATGGCAAGAACAATGGTTAAAAGATCAAAAAAAGCAAAAACGATGAGGAAGGTTATAAAAGCCATATGGATTTTCAACTGGTTTAACTCTTGTGGATTTGCCGAGTTGATACCATTAGTAGGATCTAGATGGGATATGGAAAGATTTGGAATGATTATCGTGGGGACGCCACGTCAAGCAGATGTACTATTTATTGCTGGGTACCAAACGCTCAAATCGATAAAAAGAGCAAAAAAAGTATATGAACAGATGGCTGAACCCAAAGTAGTAATTGCTTTAGGATCATGCACGATGACTGGAGGCATGTATTGGGATTCATACAACACGATCAAGCGGCTTGATGATTACCTACCAGTTACCATATATATCCCAGGGTGCCCACCTAGACCTGAGGCAGTGTTTGAGGCTTGTGATAAGATATTCAAGCATGTAAAGGAGCTTGAGTAAAATGAATCCAAAGGAGGAAAGAGAAGCACAAATTCTTGAGGAGATAGGTTCAAAATTTGATGTTGAAGGTAAAATACAGCGAGAACGTAGGATTTGGATATCCCTAGATAACAAAGATTTGATAGAATTATGTGGTTGGCTAAAAAACCAGGGATTTGAACATTTATCAGCAATATCAGTAACCGACTGGGTAAAAGAAGGAAAGTTTGAAGTTACCTATCATCTATGGTCATATAAAGATAAAATTCTTCTCACCTTGAAAACAAAGATTGATAGAAAAAAACCGGTTATTGAATCTGTGACTTCAATATGGAAAGAGAACGCACAAATCCATGAAAGAGAATTACATGAGCTTTTTGGTGTGAAATTTAAGGGCAATTCTGATTTATCCCCTCTTTTCTTGGAGGACTGGCATGCTCCACCCCCATTCAGAAAAGATTTTGATTGGAGAAAATATGTAAGGGAAGAGCATTATGACAAAGAAAATGCGAGAGAGGTAGTTTACTATGATTGACCAAATGGAACCTGCACCTAAAGACACAGAGTACGACTTATATTTTGGTCCTGCGCATCCAGGGTCCGGCAACTTTGGCGTCAAATTAAAGATCGATGGAGAAATAGTTACATCTGCCAGGGCCGATCCTGGATACCTGCACAGAGGTTTTGAGAAGCTAATGGAATACAGAACACCGATACAAAACGCTGTTCTATCAGATAGAATCTGTGTACTTGAACCGCTAAACTGGAATTTGGTCCATGCTGAGGCAGTAGACGAATTAATGGGCATCGATGTACCAGAGCGTGCAAAATATATAAGAGTGATAATGGCAGAGCTTTCTAGAATCCAGTCCCACATTATTTGGTATGGTGTGTTTTCGATAGGTACTGGTTTTGATACCGGATTCAAAATGGCTTTTGGATATAGAGACTACATACTAGATTTATTTGAGATGATAACCGGTGGAAGAGTATATCCTGCAGGATATATATGTCCAGGTGGTGTAAGAAGGGACTTTCCAAATGGAGCAGCAGATAAAATATTAAAAGTTTTAGATAAAATGGGTGAAATGATAAAACTTGAAGAATTAGAGAATCCTGCTTTGGACGCCAGGGCCAGAGGTGTTGGGACTTTAAAAGTAAAAGATGCGATAAGATTGGGTGCAACAGGACCCGTGTTAAGAGGCTCTGGGATGAAGACGGATGTGAGAAAAGAGGAGCCCTATGAGGTATACGATAGATTGGATTTCGAGGTGCCAGTAAGAAGTGAAATGGATGCATATGCAAGATATATGATTGGGATAGAAGAGATGAAGCAATCGATAAAAATCGTAAAACAAGCTTTAGAAGAGCTACCAGAAGGAGAGGTAATAGCACCAAAATTTAAAAGACCGAGAGTTAAGGTTAAAATACCGGAAGGAGAAGTGTATGTTAGAAATGAGGCGGCAAGAGGAGAGGCAGCTATTTATATGGTAAGCGATGGAGAGAGCAAGCCATATAGATGTAAAATTAGGGGGCCTGACTTTTTGCATATGATTCCTGTTCTTGAATATTTACTAAAAGGAGCACAAATCGCAGATGTACCAGCTATTTACTGGAGTCTGAATATATGTCCTGCCGATATGGATAGGTGATATAATGAAACTGGGAATACTGCCAAAATTGTTTAAAAATTTGTTTTCAAAGCCCATGACTGTTAGATTTCCGTATGAATCAATTCCCATTCCTGATGGATACAGAGGGGAACATGCATATGATATGGAAAAATGCATAAGCTGTGGGCTTTGTGCTAAGATATGCCCTAACAGGGCAATAGAGATGGTAGAAGCATCTAAGGAATACAAGGACAAGTATCCAAAAACATATCCCAAAATAGATCTTGGAAAATGTTGTTTTTGCGGGCTCTGCGAAGATATATGCCCTGAAAATGCTATTAAGTTGACAAAAAATTTTTTCCTCTCTACCTTTGATGATTCTAATGTGATTAGACCACCTATGCCAAAAGCAGAGGAGCAGATAAATGACTAAAAATATTTCAGAAAAAGACATTTTAATTTTATTAGACAAGGTTAAGCATCCTGCAATCAATTGCACCTTGCGCGAACTTGGGATAACCAAAGATGTATCTATCAAAGATGGCAAAGTGTTGATCACAATGGCTTTACCTTTTCCAAACATCCCTATCAAGGATCAACTTGCAAGTAGTGTGCGAGAGCCTATCGAAAGGCTAGGTGCAGAAGTTCAGATAAGATATACTGTAATGACCCAGGAAGAACGTGAAGCTTTTTCAAGAATGGAACGTGAGGGTTGGGTAGGATAAAATAACAGTTAGCGATGAGAGTTTTATCTTATGGTGAAATGTTAAAAGAAAAAGTAGATTGAATGCAACAAAAAAGGAAAGAATGTCTAGTGAAATTGGAGGTGTAAAAATATATGAAGGCCAAGATAATACAAATCAAGGGGCTCTCCTTTGCGGGGAAATCTGATAGTAATCATTGGGTAACAGTAGATGGACCAGAGAAATTTTTTGGTTCGGAAGCAGCTTCTCGCCCTATGGAGTTGTTATTGCTATCGCTTGGTAGTTGCACTGGTAGTGATGTAGCATCGATTTTAAAAAAGAAGAAGGTTGACTTGAAGGGATTTGAAATTAATTTAGATGCGGAACGATCTGACCAGCATCCAAAAGTTTTTACAAAAATTCATATTGAGTATGTGTTTTATGGTCATGATTTAGATCCAGTGCACTTGGAGCGAGCTATAGAACTATCACAAGATAAGTATTGTCCTGTAACGCCGATGTTGAAATCATCAGTAGACATCACCACATCGTATAGAATCATAGGCATATAATGCATCATATGAAAAGAATAATCAGGTAGCCGAAAGGTTTTGGAACGTCATTGCCCCCTCTAGCGGGAGTTACTAAAACATTAGAAAATGTGATGAAGATAATGCCGTGAAGGAGACAAAGAGGTATGAACAATATTGACAAGGATCCAAAAATTGGTGTATTTCTCTGCCATTGTGGAGATAATATAGCCGATACTGTTAAGATAAAAGAGTTGAAAAAAGAGCTTTCTAAAAATAAAGAACTTGTGGTTAAAGATCACCTATTTATGTGCTCTGAGTCTGGACAGAATTTGATTTTAAAAACTTTGACTGATGAGAATATAGATAGAGTAGTTGTCGCCAGCTGTTCACCAAAACATCATTGGAATATATTCAAAAATTGCATTCAGCAAAAATTGAATCCGCATATGTGGGAGATGGCGAACATCAGAGAACAATGTTCATGGGTTCATTCCGATAAAGATAAGGCTACAAAAAAAGCTTTGTCTTTAATAACCGGGGCAATAAATAAGGTGAAACACCATGAACCCATTGGAACAAAAGAAGTTCATCTTAATCAAGATGTTTTAGTTATAGGTGCGGGAATAGCTGGCATGCATGCTTCCTTAGAACTAGCAGATAAAAATTTTCATGTTTATTTAGTAGAAAAAAGCCCATCTATAGGTGGAAACATGACAAAATTGGGGAGAACGTTCCCCACAGACGATTGTTCAATGTGCACTGTTTCACCAATAATGAACGAAGTAAATTCTCATCCAAATATTGAGTTAATGACGTTATCTGAAGTTGCCGATTTTTCTGGAAGACCTGGTGAATATATAGCTACTGTGAGCACTAAACCAAGGTATGTTGATCCAGATAAATGTACTGGATGTGGGTTGTGCACCGAGAAGTGCCCTGTATCAATACCGTCCGACTATGAACTAGGACTGAAAGAAACAAAAGCCATCCACATACCTTTTGATTCATGCGTTCCCGAGATAGCGGTTATTGATGGAGACAGTTGCTTAAAGATCACAAAAGGCAAATGTGGAGTATGTGAAAAAATATGTCCAGCAGATGCAATAGAATATAATCAAAAACCAAAAACTAGAAAATTGAAAATGGGAGCAGTGATTGTAGCCACTGGCTATCAGCAGATGGATTTATCTGATACAGAATATAATTATGAACATCCTGATGTGATTACTGGATTACAGTTAGAACGAATGATAACTCCATCGGGGCCAACTGGAGGAAAAATAATATGTCCATCCAATGGTCAAGAGCCAAAAGTGATAACCTTTATCCAATGTGCGGGATCTAGAGACCAAAGATATAGGGAATATTGTTCCAATATATGCTGCATGTATTCTGTAAAAAACGCTAAGATCGCCCGGAGTAAGCTTCCTCATGCTGTCATAAATATGTGCTATATCGATTTAAGAGCTCCTGGAAGGAGATATGAAGAATATTACCGAAGGTTTAGAGAAGCTGATGTCAAGATGATTATGGGCAGACCCTCTGAAATAATGGAAGATAAAAACGGAAAACTATATTTTGATATATTTGACAAATCTACAGACAAGTTTCTACAGATTAAACCTGATTTAATAGTGCTTGCCACAGCGTTAGAACCATCAGAAGGGACCAAAAAGATGGCAGATTTACTCCATCTACAATATGGGATGGATAGATTTTTATCTCCTTTACATGTAAAAATTGCTCCAGTAGATACTACTAACGAGGGGATATACATAGTCGGAACTGCGGAAGCACCTAAGTCCATCCAAGCATGTATAACTGATGCTGCTTCTGCCGCAAGTAGGACAGCGACCCTGTTAAAGGAAGATAAATCGATGATTGATTTAACAACTGCTGAGATAGATTTAGAAAAATGTACAAAATGTGGCAAATGTATAGAAGAATGCAACTATTCTGCAATAACCGATAACTATGAAATAATAGATATAGCATGCCGGGGATGCGGAAAGTGTACCGCGGTCTGTCCAGAGGGAGCTATCGAGATAAGGCATTTGACTAATAATCAGTTGAAGGCTCAGATAGATGGGATTTTATCTGTTGATCCAGATACTATAATTGCATATGTCACAGAAACTTGTGGGTATAACGCTGCAGATATCGCTGGAACTTCCAGGAGGGAATACTCTACTAAAGTTAAAATTGTAAAGCTGCCATGTGTAGGTAGGCTAAGCGTTGATGACATGATTTATCCATTTGAGAAAGGTGCAAAAAGAGTAATGGTGGTAGCTTGTCCTGAAGGGTTATGCCATTATATAGATGGAGATGCTGCAGCGAAAGAAAAAGTTCAGGAAGCAAAAAAAATATTGGACAAAAAAAATATTGGAAGTGAAAAACTGCGTTTTGTCCCAATTGTTTCACCTGATGGAATTAAATTCCAGAAAATATGTCAAGAAGAAGCAGCAAAAATAAAGGAGGTGTCAAATGACTGATTCTGTAACAGATCTTTTTAACATGACAAAACCTGAAAAAGAGAAATATGAAGATCTTGTAAAAGAACTCGGAGTATTAGGAATTGAGCCACCAAATATATGCTATCAATGTTCAAAGTGTACATCTGGATGTGAAGCCATGAAGTTGCTTGAATTAGAGCCACATTCTATAATGGCTTCTGCAAAAGCTGGGTTCATCGACGAAATTATGCAATCAGATTTGATATGGGAATGCATAGGTTGTTACAAATGCAAGGAGCGATGCCCCCAAAAGATGAGCCCTGTAGAGTTAATGTATATTATTAAGAATTGGTCTGTTTCCTCTGGAAAACAACTGCCAGGCGACTACCCGAAAATACTCCAAGGAATACTGTCTACTGGCTATATCCAGAATCCTTTAGATGTTAGAGACAAAAAGAACAATACCTGGAACAGAAACTCTCTTGGACTACCAGGACTCAAAAGACCAATAGACCAAAAGAAATTCACCGAAGCAATATCTAAACTTGCAACGGAGGGGCTAGGAGAAATATGAAAAAACTGGGGTTATATCTGGGTTGTACGATACCAACAGAGCAATATGGATACGAAATGAGTATTAGAGAAATAATGCCAGAATTTGATATAGAACTTGTTGACCTAGAAAATGCATCATGCTGTGGTGCTCCACTCAAAAGCGTTAATTTAATTATGCAGATGTATCTCTCTGCAAGAAACATTGCTATATGTGAGTCAAAGGGTTTAGACATGTATGCCCCCTGCCCACAATGTCATCTTTCTCTAACAGAAACAAAAAACCGCCTTAGAGATTCTGAAAAGTTGAGAGAAAAAATTGTCAAAGAGCTTATGGAGTATGAGGGGTTGGAATACAAAGGAGATTTAAATATTTATCATACGGTGGATCTTTTTTATGATAAAATTGGTCTTGATGTTATTAAGAAAAAAGTGAAAAAACCCCTTGAATGGAACATAGCATGTCACTATGGCTGTCAGACTGTAAGATATAGTGATGCTGGAAGACCTGATATAGCTGAACATCCTTCTAAAATGGAGGAAATCATCAAAGTATTGGGAGGTGAAACTCGGGATTACTCAGAGAAGCTAAATTGTTGCGGTGCACCACTCATGATTACCCACAAAGAATCTGCACTTACCAAAACTGGTGAGAAACTCAAAGCAATCCAGGATAGAAACTTTGATGCTACAGCTATAGTTTGCCCTTTTGGTGGCAGGATGCTAGACTCTAAGCAGGAGAAAGCGGGTAGTACAATAGGAGAGAAACTGGATATGCCTGTATTTTATCTGACTCAACTTATAGGCCTGGCAATGGGCAAAGAAAAAAATAAGCTTGGGATAAATCTGAATCTAAGTTCCGCTAAAGTTTTGAGTTAAAAGGCAAGTTTGCATGCTGCTCAAAGAGTTCAAGGAATATCGGGAGAAAGAAGTATGGGCAAACTCATGTCATTGTGGCACTGCTGAACATGCTTCTCAAGAGTAAGTGGTTTAGAATGCCCATTTAGCGGATTTTTGGGTTTAAAATTATTTTTAGCTCACTTGTTAAATTATCTAGTAACAAGTCGATTTTTTGTTGCAACTCAGGTGAAGTATTGGATCCATGGGAGGTATCCTTCGGTTGAACCCCAAAGATGTATACTTCATCAGGGCTTTCCCCTAATTCCTTTGAAAGCTGCATTATCTTTAGAAAATCTGAATCGTGGGTCGATGTCCTTATCTGGATTTTTTTGCTGTAAACGTCCTCTGCTTTAAACAGTTTTGATTCTCCAGTATGCCCACAAAAATTTACCGCATCGATTAAAACCACAATGTTAAAACGAGCGAGCAGGTGAAGAAGATTCATTCCACCAGTTCCGCCATCGATATATTCTATGCCAGCTGGTAGCTCATCTTTCCTCTCAACAAGTCTTTCCAAAAGAATTATGCCAATACCATCGTCTTGTCGTAAGGGGTTCCCTATACCAATAACACCTATTTTTTTCATATTATGCAAATTTTACATCTAGGTAGTGAGTACTACATGAAATACATGGGTCATAAGCTCTCACTAGCATCTCCAGATTTAACTCGATCTCCTTTTCCGGTTTATCTATAATTTGTGGTACGAATTCTTCCATGTCTTTCTGGATGTTAGCATGATTCTGATTTGTAGGAATGATACAGTTTGCCTTTTCACATATTCCATCGTCGTTAAGTGTGTAATCATGAACAAGTATTCCTCTTGGAGCTTCAATTATTCCAACACCTCGACCAGCTTTTACCTCTGCTTTTACTGGTTTTTCGTCATCAACTCCATCATCCAGCAATTGATCGATCAATATTATAGAATCTTCAATATTATGAACAAACTCAACAAGCTGTGCAACAGTATTCATGAATGGATTGTAATTTATTGGCTTCAATCCAAACATATTTGCAACTTCTTTTGCAATTGGATGAAGTTGCTTGCTATTGAGATTAAATCGTGCCAATGCTCCAACCATGTAAGATTCACGAGCGTGTTTAGCGTATTTAGCAGTGGATTGTGGAACAATATATTCTTCAATAATAGATTTATAATCCCTATAATCTAAATGTTTGCCAGTATCAGTAGATGCAATTATTCCATCATATAACGCATATTCTTTATCAGAAGTCAGCCCAATATATTCTGTTTCTCGTGTGAAATCTGGAAGATTACCAGCAACACTTTTTACAACATCTGCAACTTCTTTGGTAGTTTTAATTTCTTCCTCCAATCTATCTCGCAAATTACGCAGTTGCCTCTCTGTAGGTATCGCAGAGAATCCTCCAACAACAAGTCTAATTGGATGTACTGTACGACCGCAAACAAGATCCGACATTTCATTGGACAAACGATGAAGTTTTACAATTTTTAATAATGCATCTGTGTTCTTTGTTCCAACAAGTGGAAATACGCTGCCCACACCAAACAAATCAGGAGCAGCAAGATAGCCCACATGAAGAATGTGGCTTTGCATGTTTTCTGCGTTAATTGCTAGTCGTCTAAGCTTTTGTGTCTGCTCAGTAATTTTAATACCTAATGCATCTTCAGTTGCCTTTAGCGAGGCAAGGGAATGACCGATGGAACAAATTCCACAAATCCTAGAAGTAATGGAACGAAGTTCATCATAATTTCGCCCTTGTAACATAGCCTCAAAGAATCGAGGAGCTTCAGAAATCTGCCACTGCAATTTCTCGATTTTACCTTTCTTTACATCAAGAACGATATTGCCATGGCCCTCAATACGAGTAACGTGCTCCACGTTAATAGCAAAGGTATTACTCATCTTTACTCCCCCCTACCATAGTCATTTCATCTTTAGCACTAAAAGCCGACATGTTAAACATTGTAGAACGGCGTTTCATCTCCTCATATGTCAAATTATACCTTTCCAATATATCCATAACACATTCAACTTGTGGTTTCTTTAAAATGCCCCTGCAGCCTTCGCAGACACTGCCATTTGTAGGGCAGATAGCATTGCATCCTGCTCTGGTAATTGGGCCAAGACAAAATTTCCCAAGTTCAAAAAGACACACGTTTTCATTTTTTTTACATTCAACACAAACTGGATATGTGGGAATCACAGGTTTTTTACCAAGAGCCAAGGCAGTAATAACTCGTTTAAATTCATCACGGCTAATCGGGCAACCATGAATGTAATAATCTACTGGCACTACTTCATCAACTGCCTTTGTCTGAAAAACATTGAAAAACTCATTATCCTTAGTAATTTTGTCGCTCCCATAAACCTCCTCTTTGACATCTTCAACAGATCGTTGATTTCTCATTTTGTTAATTCCACCGGTGGTTGCACAAGCACCAAGAGCAATTAGCGTTTTAGCACGGCTTCGAATATCTCTCAGGCGTTTTTCATCCATAGGACGCATAATTGAACCTTCGATAATTGCAATATCGTATTCATCTGAATGTTCCTTCATAATCTCCCGGAAGGATACTACTTCAACAATTTCTATAAGATCAAGTATTTCTTCTTCGAGATTGGCAATCTGCAACTGACATCCTTCACAACTTGCAAAATCAAAAAAGGCAACACGTAGTTTCATTCGAATGCCTCCGGAAGATTTTTAATTTGACTATAATTAAACACAGGGCCTTCTTTACATACGTAGACTCCATTGATTTGGCAATGACCACATTTTCCAACACCACATTTCATGCGACGTTCAAGTGAAACTAAAATATTTTCCTCAGAAATGCCCATTGTTTCAAGGCTCTTTATAACAAATTTGTACATGATGGGTGGTCCAACAACAATTGCAATTGTATTTTTTGAATCGAACTTATCTAAATCAATTTTTGTGAAAAGCGTTGTAATTAACCCAACATCACCATCCCAATTTTCTTCTTCCTCACATGTATCAACTGTAAGAATGCAATTAACATTATCAATTTTCTCCCATTTTTTAATCTCATCCATAAAAAGAATTTCACAGGGTCTTTTACATCCATACAAAATCGTGACATCTTCGAATTTCCCACGGTTTTTCTTATCGAGAACATGGTTGATTAGGGATCGCGTTGGGACCATGCCTATACCACCAGTAGCAAAAAGAAGATGCTTCTTTTCAAGAGTTTTTACATCAAAACCATTGCCAAATGGCCCTCGTATACCCAGTTTATCTCCAGGCTCCATCGTAAAAAGCTTTGAAGTAACATTTCCAACTTTTCGGACCACGATCTCAAATGACGAAGATTCACTTGGCGCGGATGAAACAGAAATCGGAGCTTCCCCAATACCAAAAATTGAAATCTCGACAAATTGACCAGGCTTATGACCAATAGGTTTGCTATCATCTAGTTCAATTTCAAACAATGTCTCATTTTCCGTAAGTTTCTCCATACGTCTAATTGTGGCAGCTTTTGGAACATGAATAGTACCCCCCTCAATAGCTTTTGTTTCTTGTTTAATGAAAAATCTATCAGTATCATCAGATTTTTCAAAATGAGAAAGATCATTTAGTACGTCACATGGATCTGCAATATCTGGCAGACAAGCAACTCCACAACGTCCACAGCCCACACATGCAACAAAACCATACCGTTCTGGAAGATAATTTCCCTTTCTATAAAATCGATGGCGATATCTTTCTTTAATATCGTCGCGAAATACCTCTCCACTACCAATTTTTGTAAAGTCACGCAACAAACAACTATCCCAAGTACGGGTTCTTGTTCCATCTTTGAGATTTAAAGAAACCTCATCCTCTACATCATAACAAAAACAGGTGGGACAAACCATTGTACAGGAACCGCATCCCATGCATCTATCAGATCTTGCACCCCATATGCCATGATTGTAATTTGCAACAAGAACAGACGACCATTTCTCTTTATCTATCTTAACCTTTTTCTTGTATAGAGAAGCAATATCTTCACGAACTTTCTGTATCTTTTTTATATCGGATTTTGTTGCATCCTTTGTTTTAGCATATTTTTCAAGAAGTTTTTTACCTTTTTCTGAACCTACAGTTATTGCATAATCTTTACCCAAATTTGTAAGCATCAAATCAAAGCCAGAATCAGTAACGTTCGTCTTCATGCTGGCAGCAAATGATCTATCTGATACATTCTGGATATCAACTCCAATGATGATTGTATTATCTCTTCTTTTTTCGTAGAAATCATCCTTCTGCGAATCAAGATAAAGTTTATCTGTCTGCTGTAAAGCAATGATATCATAAGGATGTATACCTATAATGATCCTTGGTTTCTCTGCATCACTTTCTTTGACATCAAACGGCTTATCGAGATTAAAACCCATCATCTTTTCATATTGCGGGAGAAAATATTTTTTTGGAGGGAGAATTGTCACATCATAATCCAATCGAAGTTCGTCAGCATTTTCTAGTGGGGCAAAAACGAATTTTTCTCCTTTTGCTTTGACACCTATAACTTCGTGTGTCTCGTCTTTAATCAGATTGTTTGCAAAAGAATCCAAATCTTTTTTCACGATCACTTTTATAACTTTAGATCTAGTCACAATCTATCACCGAATCTGCCCCCTCAGGAGTTAGAAGCAACTCGTCCTTATAGATATATATCTAGTATATATAATGGTTTTCGCAGCCACCACCTGTTGAAAGGTTTATTCTGAAAGATACTGTGCTCCTTTATTTTCTCCATAGTACCTTAATTACTAAAAATATTTGCCCATCTGTAAAACCATTCTGCTGAATCACACCAGAAAACAGGTCTTCAGGCAACTAGATTTTAGGATGCCCTCGTAAATTTCCGAACAAACATAGGTTTCATTTAGAAAAACCTAAGATACTAAGGTGACATAAATCGGAAGATTATTCAAAGTCTTCTGTATACACCTGCAGTAGCAACGGGGAAGTTTGGCATGACGAATGTGAATAGACGGGAGAAAATTAAAAATTATTCCTACTTATTCATCTTTTTGCTCCTAGTATGGCTCCTACTTACTTCCAGTTTTCATTTGCAAGAGATTATAACTGGTCTTTCGGTAAGTTTAATTCTTTCCTTGTTTTTGGGTCATTATTACCTCAAGTTGGGATTGCCGCCGTTGAGTATAAAACGATTCATATTTTTCCTGGCATATGTAGGTGTGCTTTTCTGGGAAATAATAAAGGCGAATTTTGATGTTGCCTATCGTGTTCTCCATCCCAAGATGCCAATAAAGCCGGGAATCGTGACCATTAAGACTGGACTTAAGTCTGACATCGCAAAGATGATTCTGGCCAATTCCATCACATTAACTCCTGGGACTTTTACATTAGATATATTGGGTGATAATTTACTAATCCATTGGATAAACGTAAAGACGGAAGATGTGGATGAGGCGAGTAAAATCATCGGAGGAAAGTTTGAAAAGTATTTGAGCGTAGTGTTCGCGTGAGAGAAGTGATACTATAGATATAGGACCGAGAGGAAGTTTGAACCATGATTGAAAACGTTTTTATTATAGTCATAGGAGCAGCCATTATCCTGTGTCTCTTGAGAATGATGCTGGGTCCCACCACTCCAGATAGGGCAGTGGCCCTCGATACTGCATCCACGATTACCACCGCTTTGCTAGTACTGTTGGGATTTGTGTTCAAAAGATATATCTATCTAGATGTTGCTTTGGTCTATGGAATTTTAACATTTATAGGTGCAGTAATTATCGCCAGATTCCTGGAGAGGGGTATTTAAATGTGGGTAGGAATTATCGTTACCGGGGTCGGTGTTATATTCCTCTTCTTAGGAGGGCTGGGAGTACTTAGGTTACCTGACGTATATAACAGACTTCAAGCAGGCACAAAATGCACTACTTTGGGGGCTTTCTTTACAATTATCGGTGTGGGAATAATGGAGCCAGATTGGTTCTGGAAGGCCTTACTTATCGCTATATTTATTCTTATAGCCAGCCCAATCTCCAGTCACGCCTTAGGAAGAGCAAGTTGCAAGACTGGAGTTCCTCTGTGCAAGCAGAGCGTTGTGGATAAGAGCAAGGAATTTGACGAGTGTAAGGAGAAAGAAAAATGATCCTTGTCTATATTTTAGTATTTATAATGCTCATCTCAGCGATTGCAGCATACGTTTTTAAAGATTTGGTAAATGCCGTTATAGCTACAGGTCTGATGAGTTTAACGACATCTATCCTTTTTTATCTCTTACAGGCACCTGATGTAGCCATGGCAGAGGCAGCTGTTGGCGCAGCATTGGTGCCGGCGATATTCATCATTGCCATCAGAAGGACGGGGAGGTATGAAGAGTGAGAAGGATAATTGCTATAGTTTTACTGACAATTGTGGTACTAGGAATCGCATTGTCCTTAACTGAGGTCCCCTTTGGTACGCCCAAAACCCACGTAGGTGATTACTACGTCAAGGAGGGAGTAAAAGAGACAGGTGCGGTCAACATCGTAACATCCGTAGTGCTAAACTATCGGGGTTTTGATACTCTAGGAGAAGTCACGGTGCTTTTTATCGCGACCATTGGGTTGGGAGCTCTCCTTACAACTCACAAGGAAAGGAAGAAAAAGAGGGATGTAATGCCAGCCAGTTTGATTCTCTCGACAGGTTGCCGCTTTTTATTTCCCCTTCTGCTTATATTTGGTATCTACATCATCATCCATGGCCATCTTAGCCCGGGTGGGGGTTTCCAAGGAGGAGCAATTATCGCCTCTGCTTTCCTTCTAACCTACCTAGGTTGCCAAGGTGTAAGGATAAGCGAAAGGAGGTCTAAACTCACGGAATCCTTGGGAGGACTGGTGTTTGTGATTGTAGGTGTACTCGGTTTGATTTTCGGTGGATATTTCCTGCTGAATTTCTTACCGAAGGGCACACCTTTCTCATTGCTCAGCGCCGGGATTATCCCAATCATCTACGTTGCCATCGGATTCAAAGTAGGATCGGAATTGGTCAGTGTTATTGATAATCTGATGGAGGGGAGCACATGATTTATTATATCGGTGCTTTTGGACTTGTGTTTATAGGGCTTTACATAATACTGACTAAACGTAACTTAATCAAAGTCATCATTGGTCTTAACATTTTAGATACAGGGGTTAACCTATTTCTGATCTCCGTCGGCTATGTCAGAGAAGGAACCGCCCCTATTTTTTCCAGAGGAAGCGGACAAGTTCTCATGGTCGATCCAGTCCCTCAGGCGTTGGTTCTAACATCCATCGTTATCGGGGTAGCAGTTTTGGCTTTAGCCCTATCATTAGCAATAATGTTGCATAAACATTACGGGACTCTTAATTTACAGAAGGTGAAGGAGCAAAAATGGTAAGCCCAGTACTTTTGATTGCCGTACCTTTAGGGTTAGCATTTGCAGTACCATTACTCAGACTCATCTCAAGGAGGATACCAAAGTATATTCCTCCTGTAGCAATGTTATTTAACCTTGTCCTCTCGGTCTCGCTCATGTCCTCAACCTTAAAAGAGGCCACTGTTGTATCCATCGGCGGGTGGGATCCTCCTTTTTGCATTAACCTCGTAGTTGATTCCCTCAGTATCCTTTTTTCTGTTCTCATTGCCTTGGTAGGTTTTCTGGTTTCTATCTATGCATTAGATTACATAGAAATGGGAGCTACTGAAAACACCGAAAAGTATCATATGCTTTATCTTCTACTGCTTGTCGGTGCCACTGGAGTTGTTCTTACAGGGGACATATTTAACCTCTTTGTCTTCTTTGAGATCCTTTGCATCTCATCTTATGCGTTGGTAGCCTACTTGGGAGATAAAGCTGGAGTGGAATCAGGAATAAAATATTTAATCCAGGGTGCTATTGGCTCCAGCCTGATCTTGATAGCTATTGGTATTCTTTATGGTATGTTTGGGTCACTCAATATAGCAGATATTGCTAGCAATATAAATTCGATCGGATCAATAGCACTATTCATTCCGTTGGCCTTATTAGTCACAGGATTTGGTATAGAAGGGGCTTTATTCCCACTGAACGGTTGGCTGCCTGATGCTCATTCATCTGCTCCGTCAAGTGTAAGCGCCATTCTTTCTGGAATTGCCATTGGAGTAGGAATCTATGCAGTGGCAAGGGTTATATTCACCTTGTTTGGTGTCTCAAGCATCTTTCCCTTCCTCGCTATATTGGGAGTTTTAACCCTGCTGGTGGGAGAAGCATCTGCCTTTAAACAGAATAATCTCAAGAGAATGCTAGCTTATTCAAGCATCGGTCAGATAGGGCTAATCGTCTTTGGGTTGGGTATAGCTACTTATCACGGCATATCTGGAGGCTTGTTCCAGGTAGTTTCCCATGCTCTAGGCAAGTCTCTGCTATTCATGGCTGCAGGATATATGATCTACCGCACAGGCTCCATGGATATATCGGCCCTTAAAGGTATAGGGGAGAGAATGCCTCTCACATCCATAGCTTTTACTATCGGTGCGTTTTCTCTGGTAGGGCTACCTCCCTTTGTAGGGTTCGCAAGCAAATTTTTGATCATCCAGAGTGCCCTGCTAAAGCAAGATGTCCTGTTTTTCGTTCTAGCCGTGTTAGTTCTCTTAGCCACAGTAATTGAAGTGGCTTACTTCCTCAGAGTTTGCCAAATCATACATTTCAAGGAAGGAAATAATCAAAAGAAGGAAGATGCTCCATTAGTTGCTTTAATCCCCATGTTTATTTTGGTGTCCTTGATCATAATCATTGGAATTTACCCTAATTTAGTGTTCGATTTTCTAAACTCGGCTGCTTCGGGATTGTTGGATAAATTAGCATATATTGAGGGGGTGCTATAATAAATTTGGAAATCTTACCTCTGATGGCTTTTGGCGGTGCCATTATAACTTATCTTTTAGGGAAGATTTCTCATCGTCTCAGAGATGGATTTGCTGTATCTGTTTCTTGGCTTCTGGTGGTCCTTGTTGCATTTTTCTATGGTACACAGGTGTGCACCACGTACTATTCAGGATTCTTTGGCTTACCTTTTATCTTGAGAATGAACTCACTTTCCTGGCTCTTTGCTATTATGATAGCCATGCTAGGCGCCCTTTCCATTACTTTCTCTTTAAGCTACATGAAGGGAAGGGAGAAAACAAATTTCTATTATTTGATGATGCTTTTGGTAAATGCATCTATGCTAGGAGTGGTGTTGTCGGGTGACTTAGTTTCCTTCTACATCTTCTGGGAGATTATGTCATGGACTACATTTCTGCTCATAAGCTACAACAGGGGACCTGCCATAGCAGCTGGGATGAAATACATCGTGATGTCCATTATCGGTTCAATATCCATGCTCATAGGGATTTTCTCACTTTATGCGAGTTATGGCACTTTTGACATGTCAGGAGTTGGGGCTGGAATTGCTTCTGCCTCTTCAGGATATATTCTATTTATATTAATCCTCTTCTCCATTACCTTTGGAATAAAAAATGCAATCATGCCCCTACATACTTGGCTGCCCGATGCCCACTCTGAGGCCCCTACCCCATTCAGCGCCGTCCTTTCTGGAATACTAATAAAGATGGGGACATATGGTCTTCTTCTCTTTATGTACGTTATTGTAGGTTCTAAACTTCTTTTCAGCTTGGGCAGTGGCATACTCAGTTTCCAGTATATCCTTTGTATAATAGCAAGCATTACTATAGTAATCCCAACCTTTATCGCTGTGCTCCAGACAGATGCTAAAAGGGTTTTAGCCTGGTCTAGCATCGGCCAGGTAGGGTACATAATCCTAGGGATTGCTTTTGGAACCAGTTTAAGTTTTGCGGGCGGGATGTTCCACTTCTTTAATCATGCCTTATTCAAAGCACTCCTTTTTTTCACCGTGGGTGCTGTGGCATACCAAACTAAATCAAGGGATTTAAACTCATTAGGCGGTCTAGCAAAACGCATGCCGGTTACCTTTATTGCCTCCTTGATAGGCATTTTTGCGTTAATCGGAATCCCCTTGACCAATGGTTTCGTATCAAAATGGTTAATTTATAAGTCTTTGATTCTGGAGGGCTCTCCCTTCTTAGCCTTTGCAGCTTTGATAGGTACTTGGGGAACTATCCTCTATAGCTATAAGCTAATTCATAATATGTTCCTGGGGCAACTTCCTGAGAAGTACAAAAACGTCAAAAAAGCACCGCTCAGCATGCAAATCCCCATGGTAATCCTTTCAGGTGGTATACTCCTATTCGGCATCTTGCCTGGAATTCCCCTAAAAGTTATTAATGGAATTGGAACTTCACTCGGTTTCGAATCCTTGTCCGTGACCATGGGGGGATACACCTCGGAAACAGGTGCGTTAAACATAATAAATATCCTTGCTGTTATGGTAGTAGCAGGAGTCCTTGTCTGGTTATTTTTTAGAGCAGGAGGAAAATCAAAACGTGTTGCCCAAGTAAGTAGTTATGGAGCTGGAGCATCTGTGCCGACAGATAAATACCATTACACAGCTGAGTTCTACGACCCCTTTTCCAGAATGATAAAACCTTACTTTAGAGATGTGATAGATGACTTCTATAACTGGATTGCAAAAGGCGCACGAGAAACATTTGATCATGTAAGGCATCTCTACACTGGAGATGTAGGCCATTACGCAATATACATTGTCTTGTTCTTGGCGTTTTTGATACTTGTTAGCTTGGTGTGGTTCCTATGATATGGGAAACTGTTGAGATAATTGCAACCCCTGTATTAGCATTTCTAATAGGAATATTCTTCTTAGGTTTATCTAGAAAAATTATGGCCAGAATCCACTGGCGGTACGGACCCCCAATTACACAACCCATCATCGATATAATCAAGTTGTTTTATCAGAGAAGCGTTTCGCATGGAGTTATATTTGACATGGGGGTACTTCTTTCCCTAGCGGGATCTATTGCTGTCGTTCTACTTATTCCTCTTGGCGGAATGCATGCTTTGAGCTCGTCGGGTGGCTTGCTACTGATCCTTTACATTATGTTGTTAATGCCACTAGGAGTGGCTTTATCAAGTGGAGAAGGAGCCAACCCTAACATCAGCATCGGAATTTCCCGTAAACTTATCTTGAGTTTGGGATACGAAGTTCCACTAATCCTCATACTTCTCACGCTAATGACGAGGTATAACACCATATCTATAGCGGAGATCGTAAGTCAACAGGAGGCGACAGGTTGGGCTATGTTTTCCGTGCCTCTGTTCATATCGGGCATAGCATATTTCTTGATTTTGCCTGCAATTCTGGGGTTAAAACCATTTGATGTCGTATCCGCCCTTCAGGAAATCTCCTCTGGGCCCGAAGTAGAATACGGTGGAAAATATCTAGCTTTATTAACTATTGATCACGCCTTTGCCCTTTTCATAGGGATTGCTCTCTTCGTGGATTTATTCTTAGGTGGTGCATCCAACCCACTTTTTTTCTTCATTAAGATGTTATTAGTCTTCATATTGTGCCTTTTCATTAATGCAGTTTTCCCGCGATTCAGGATTGATCAAGCCATAAAATATCTGTGGAAATGGCCTACTGCCTTAGCATTGGCAGGTTTAATTGCAACTTCGTTTATGTGGTGATAAAAAAATGGATAGAAATCAGATTGTAAAATGGATTAGAAATCCTAAAAAAATGGGTCCAAAGTACTCACTGTGGGGAATCTATTTTGCCACTGGATGTGGCATTATCGAGATCCCACCAATTTTAACTTCGAGGTGGGATGCAGAGCGGTTTGGGATTAAACTTGCGGCTACACCCAGGCAAGCAAACTTATTTTTGATTACAGGTTACGTTTCGTTGAAAACGCTGGGAGCAATCATAAGGACATACGAACAGATGCCAGATCCTAAATATACTGTGGGCTTCGGCTCGTGTCCCATAAATGGAGGAATGTACTGGGATTCATACAATACAATAAAGAAACTTGATAAGTATATTCCAGTAGATGGATGGATTGCTGGATGCATGCCAAGACCTGAATCAATATTCATTGCTGTGACCCACCTCTGGACAATGATAGACAAAGGGATAGCTGATGGATATAAAAAGTATAAGGAGAATTACACCCGTTATCGCAGAAATCAAGAAAAGGTTCTAGGCGAACTTGATTGGCCACCCTTATACTCGATAGGTAAAAAAGGAGGAGGAAACGATGAATGAATCTCTGAAAAAAAAGATTGAATCAGATTTCAAGACCTCGGTGGAAATTCTAGAAAAGAACAGGTGGACTACAACTGTTAAAAAAGATCAGGTTTTGGATGTTCTGAGATTTCTAAGAAATAAGGGATTTGACCATCTAGCCCTCATCTCTTGCGTGGACTGGATAAAGGAAGGTGAATTTGAGCTAATCTACATTCTTTCTTCTTATCTCGCGGGCAAGGAAAGATTACACTTAATCTTAAAGACTAGGATTTCAAGAAAAAAACCGGAATTTGAAACAATAATCCCTATTTTTGAAAATGCTGAACCTTATGAGCGCGAAATCCATGAACTTTTTGGAATTAACTTCAACGGCCATCCAAGATTGGAACATCTTCTCTTAGATCGAGACTATGAAATACCTCCATTTAGAAAGGATTTCGACACGAGAAAGTATGTAAAAGAGACTTTTGAGTCTATCAAACCTGTGGAGGAGGAAAAGTGACTGAAAGAGAGTTAGAAATGTATTTCGGCCCTCAACATATGGGAATGGTTGGCAACTTCAGCATTACCCTGAACGTAGAGGGAGATCGCATCCTAAAAGCAAAGGCTAACCCAGGATATCTGCATCGTGGCTTTGAAAAATTGATGGAGCTTAGAACATGGATACAGAATTTTCCTTTGGTTTGTAGGGTAAACGTGATAGAGCCCCACTCCATGGAGATGGTATATGCCATGGCAGTTGAGAAACTGGCTGGAATAAAGGTTCCCAGTAGGGCAGAATATATACGAACTCTCACTTTGGAACTTTCTCGATTGGCCTCCCATCTGTTTGGTTGCTGGGCCTATGCAAATATGCTAGGTTTTGATACCATTGCCCAGTGGGCAATGTATCACAGAGACCTTGTTTTGGACCTCTTTGAAGACCTTACTGGTGGCAGAGTTTATCCTATCTATATCTGGCCCGGTGGCGTTAGACGTGACTTACCTGATGGATTCAAGGAGAAAGCCCTGAACACATTACATGAAATCGGTGGCAAAATACCGGATTATGATGCTACGTTTTTCAATAACAGATTATTTTATAATAGAGCAAAAGGAATAGGGAGAATATCCAGGAAAGAAGCAAAGAATCTTGGAGGAACAGGGCAAGTCCTGAGAGGGACGGGAGTGAAATTCGACATTAGAAAGGTCGACCCTTACAGCGCGTACGACAAGGTAGACTTTGAGATACCGACTAGGGAGGATGGCGATGCATATTCTAGGATTTGGGTAATAAGAGACGAGATGATACAAAGCGTTCATATCGTAATGCAATGTTTGGAAAAGATGCCAAGCGGGAAAGTCTATAATAGAGTACCCAACCCATTCAAATGGAAAATACCAAAGGGAGAAACTTACGTGAGGGTTGAATCTTCGCGTGGTGAATTGGGTCTTTACATGATTAGCAACGGTGGGGATAAACCTTATCGAGTACACTTCAGAACTCCCTCTTATCCCCATGGTCTAACAATTCTGGAAAAAATGTTAGTGGGCGAAAGTGTTGCCGACGTAGGAAATATCATGATGAGTTTGTATGTAGTTGCTCCGGAGATTGATAGGTAATGGGTTCGAAGGCTAAAGGTCAAAAAAAAACAAATGAAAAAACAAGCATCCTGAGCCCATTTAAGGCAATCAAATATCTATTCAAGAAGCCAAAGACGTTGAGGTATCCCTTCGAGAAAAAGGAACCATCTCCCCGCCTTCGAGGCTTTCACCTTAACGATTGGGATGAGTGTACAGGATGTGGAAACTGCGCTGATATCTGCCCTAACGAAGCCATCACTATGGTGGAAATACCTGAGATTGAAGTGGAACCTGGCAAGAAAAATGAACGACCCAAAATAGACTATGGCAGATGTTGTTACTGCGGATTGTGTGTGGATGTTTGCCCCACCGACTCTCTTAGACTCTCAAAGGATTACCTTCATATTCATTTTGACCCCAAAACTTTTACCTCCTTTGCCAAGGACGAAAAATCAGATAGTGAACACTTTTTACCAGAAGAAGAATACTCCATATTTAAAGCGAATTTGAATCATAGAAAACAAAACAGCGATGGATTTGTTTCAGATCTGAAATATTCGCTCTTTGAACCTGAGAGAGTCAAAATGCCTTATGTCCCGGCAGATGAGAGAAAGCTATCATTCATAGAGCAAGTTATAGGCTATTCAAAAGAAGAAGCAATAATGGAGGCGAGCAGATGCTTGGAATGTAAATTGTGCGAAGATGCCTGTCCTGCGCACCTAAAGATTTCTGACTATATCAAAGCGATTCATGAAGATGAACCTGAGGAGTCCTTAAAAAAGATATTTGAGGATAACCCAATTCCTTCTATCTGCGGAAGGATATGTATGAAACACTGTGAAGACGCTTGTTCCCTAAGTATAAGGGGAGAACCTGTGGCTATAAGATGGTTGAAAAGATATGCTGCTGACCAAGTAGATGATTTTCAAAAAGCGTTAAGACAGAAACCTGCTGAGTCTACCGGTAAAAAGGTGGCTGTAATTGGTGCAGGGTCCGGTGGTCTTTCAGTAGCCTATTTCTTAACTTTAAAAGGGCATAAAGTTGTCATCTTCGATTCCCTACCGGGTGGAGGCGGCATGATGCGGATAGGCCCACCTGTTTACAGGCTACCTACCGCAAGCATAGATAAGGATGTGGATTATATAGCCTCATTAGGTGTCGAGTTTAGATTTAATACTACGGTGGGCGAAGATATCACGTTTGAGGATATTTTGGAGGAATATGACGCTACGTACCTAGGCATAGGGGCTACCTTAAGCCGCTCGACAAAAGTTAAAAATGCCGACAAGTGCATGTTAGGCCTCGATTTCCTAAAAGAGAATAAAATTGGAGAAGGTGTCAAAGTTGGTAAGGAAACAATAGTGATCGGCGGGGGAAACGTAGCTATGGACGTTGCTAGGGAATCTTTAAGGTTACAACATATTCAACATCCAAACGAGAAGACCGTAACTAAAACAGTCTCATTAGAGAATTGGAATGAGATGCCAGCAACAGAAGAGGAAATCGAAGACAGCAAGGCTGAAGGAATTGAGTTTAACCCAGCCTGGGGTCCGAAAGAGGTTGTGTTGGATGATAAAGGTAAGGTAAAGGGGCTTTTATGTAAGAAGGTAAAAAAGGTTTTTGATAAGCAAGGCAGATTTTCTCCTGAATTTTACGAAGAGAAAACAACACTCCTAGAAGGGGACATGATAATTGAGGCAATCGGTCAAGGACCTGATTTTTCATTTATCCCAAAACAACTGATGAATAAGCTTGAGTTTACTGAAAGGAGGAAAGTAAAAGTCGATGAAGGCGGACAAACAAGCATACCAGGAGTCTTTGCTGGTGGCGACATCGTTAATCTTAATTTAGATGCTGTTACTGCCATTGCAGATGCAAAAGTAGCGACAGAAGGTATTGACAAACTTTTAAAGAAAACAAAAAGATAAAAGGGAGGGGAGAAGTACCCTTAACTTTGTAGGAGTTTAAAGATTTCGGGTTCTGGTATTTAAAGCATATAGATTTTTTGTTAAACCCGTGCCTATTATGCTCATTAAGAGTTTCATTTAGCAATGTTGT
>Ga0208771_1000518_pt1 | contig 23303 bp, 22 predicted proteins | sample AntAceMetag02UKX_FD_184775 | JGI IMG/M metagenome (GOLD analysis project Ga0208771, IMG submission 184775) | Saline lake microbial communities from Ace Lake, Antarctica - Antarctic Ace Lake Metagenome 02UKX (SPAdes) (version 2) | ecosystem: Environmental > Aquatic > Non-marine Saline and... | reverse complement strand
AAGTATGCTCCGAGTAGAGAAGCACATTTTTCCATGCCTCCTCGAACGCCGCCCTGGGGTAGTCCGCGGGTCCCTTCATGGCCCAGAGGGCTTCGGCCTGCGACAGGCGATCCGAGCTCGCGCGGTTGGCGGCCGTCTCGAGCGCCGAGGAACCGGCACCGTCCTCCCAGTATGGCGTCCAGTCAGCAAATGTGGTACAGGTTACGACTACCTCTCACGACGCAAAACCACTCAATATGCCGGCCCGGCGACGAGCGCGGCATACGACTACTATCTTGATAACAGGTTAAAGAGTCTCGATAATACGACCGTCAATGGAAATCACAACTTCTTCTATGAGTATTACGATGCGGGCAGTAGGAAAACCATGACGGTAAACGGTTACGAGCATAGTTACAGTTATGACAAAATTTACCAATTAACCGATGTCGTTTACCCCGAAAACTTCTTCGCTCCCGATACCACCTTCGGTTATGACCCGGCGGGCAATCGTGTGTTTGTTGATGATCCCGGGCGAACCGTTTATACTCCAAATATACTCAACCAATACTCCTCCGTTGGGGCTACGACCTACGCCTATGATGAAAACGGCAATCTGACCGATGACGGCACATATACCTACACTTATGACGCCCAAAATCGGCTGACAACTGCTACAAATCAGTCTACAAGTCTGTCTACAACGTACACCTACGACCCGCAGGGCAGAAGGATTTCAAAGGACGTCGGTGGTACGGTAACCAAATACGTTTATGACGGCGACCAGGTCATTTGCGAGTATGACGGCTCCGGCCAACTCAAACGCAAATTCCTCTACGGCACAGGGATTGACGAACCGGTCAGAATGACCACCTACAAGCCGTCAACAGATATAAACCCGAATTCCCCAGATGAATCGGTGTAAAAAAAATTGAATCATATTATTACAGAGCCTGTTGAATAGATTTGATAGAGAATTTTTATAAAACCTTTTCTGCAGTTCTAATTAAAAATTTATTTTTGTTATGATTTCATCGACAATTTGATATTTCAGCGCATCTTCTGCGGATAAGATAAACTCACGCTTTCCTACAGGAAGCCAATCTGCAGGAACATTACAGCGAGTCCGAAGAAGTTCTTCTTGATCTTTGATATACATTTGCACAAGTTTTTGAGGCTTGCCTTTACCTTCATGAATTATAAATGCAGATCCTTCGCAAGTGTAACGCTTACCTGTTGCAGATTGATGTAAGGTGAAAGCACTCGATCCGCAAAGTCCAACATTGATTGTATCCACAGGTGTATCAATGCTTTTTATTGTATTTCTAATTGCCATATATGATGTACCATCACCGCCACCAGAGTTAATTAACAATTTAATAGGTTCATGACCAGGCTGTCTATCAAGATAGAGAAGTTGTTCATTTACAGTTTGCGCTATAGAGAAATTTACCCCTCCACATAAAAAGATAGTTCTCCTTTGAAGAAATGGATTCTCAGGATTAAATGGTAATTTACCTATTTCATAGCTTCGAAGTGATTTTGCCAAGCTATCAAGATTAACATTAGCTTTCATGCAACCATTAAGAAAAGTACAACATAACACCAGCAATAGTGTAACTTTATGCATAATTATCCTCTTGCCTAAAATTTATCATAAATCTGACATTTACCATTTAATGTGGATTTGGCTTTTTAATGCTCACATATCTACAGCAAAACCAGTATATAAACTTGCTTTAACTGGGATTTCCCATTTACTCGCCTAATAAACATTCTTTTATCCTTTCGATGCAAATAATTTTACCAAATTCAATTTGAACTATCAAGATTTCTCTTTTCCGAGGCGGTTTTTCTAATAAAACGCATGAAAACACGTTTATTTATGTCCCACTTTTCTTCCAATACCTATTTCTGTACAGACCATGACTGCTCGTCCCTTCTTAAATTCAAGTTATTCAGCAATTCTCAGCATTAGCCGTACCCGATTGGAACAGGTCTCAAACGACCGATACGCTCAAGAATATCGTAGAACAACGATCTCGATACCATCACCTCTGCCATTTGAAATATCACATATCTCGAATGCCTCACTACTTTGGCACCGATCTTTATCAATTTTACCTGAAGCGTCCTAAGCGACCAATCCTTCATCTTCTTTGGCAAAGCCAAACGTCTAAGAAAATTGCCGAGATTGTAAGCCAAAGCAAATAACTGAAGCCGAATCTGATTATCAAGAAAACCGTGGCAGGAAAGTCGAGTCCAGTTTAATGCATACTTGCCTTCTTTGATCCATTGCTCGGCTGTGCCACGCTTGTTGTAAAACTTAACCACATTGCTCGATTTCCATCGAAGGTTGGTAACGATGAATCCTATCTTTGGAAATAGTTCTCCCGCATACCATTCAATCTTAGCGACCACTCTACGAGGTATGCCCCAGCTGGAAGCTTGATACCGAAAACTGTGGTACAGAACAATCGGCTTCTTTGGTGGGCGACCTACAGGGCGAGTCATTAAATGCTCAATCTTGTTGTGTAGTATTGGATTGCCTATCAAGCGTATGGCATAGAAATAGCTTTCGGCTTCAAGATAGTGGTATATGTTAGGATTAGCGAAAGCTGCATCGCCTCGGAAAAACCGAGCGATATTAAAGTCTCAGTAACGGCTTACAATTGGTTCCAGAACGCTCTGCCAGTTGTCGGCACTATGAACATTTCCATCGCGAAGAAAGGCTCTCTCTACATCACCGAACTGATTAAAGACAAACAACGGATGATAACAATTATATCCGAAGTGGCCGTTGTAGGCAGAACCTTCTTGTCTTCCGTACGTAGGACTGTCAGAACTGTCCATATCCAGAATAATCTTTTTGAGGGGCTTGCGATTATGAACTCTATCTACCCATTGACCAGGCTGGTTCATGAGGACTTTCAGGTTTTGTGGTTGTGTAAGAATCTCGGTTTCAAACCGTCCCATCTGGCTGACAGAAGCTGCTGTTTTATCTTTAGCCCGTTCTCCAACAACATGACGCATGGCAGGATCAACAGAAAGCCGTTCGGCATCGTTGGTATCTTCGTAACCAGCAAGGCGGCTGTAAACCGACTGCCGCAGCAACGCAGTGATACTATGCTGGGTATTCTTTCCTGTTCGATTATCTGTAAGTTCGTAAGTTGCCATATCCGTCAATCCAAACACATCGTCAATCTCTCTGTATGCTAACAAGCCTGCGTCGCTGGTGACTTTCACTCCGTGAAATTCGAGCTTCAATTTTTTGTCAAAATTGACTCGCAAAGCATCCTTTTTGCTTTCACCCATTAGGTTCTCCAAATCAGAACAGTAAAACTGGCTTGAACGGCATCCATAAGCTCTATACTATCAAAATCTTACTTTTTTTCAAGGATTCATTTGGGTTATCCGGGATAAATGGCGACGGAGATACTGATATCGTTGATTTACGGACCATGGCTCAAACCTGGCTAACCGAAGACGGCCAAGGCGGTTTCAATGCTGCTGCGGATCTGAATGCTGTTTGTTGCCGCAGCCGGTAATGACTACGGAATGAACAACGACACGTATCCACATTATCCTTCAAGCTATGATTCCGAGAGTTTGATAGCAGTATTGTCAACCGAGAACAAAGATGATATGTCCACTTTTTCCAACTACGGCCCGACTTCCGTCGACATTGGTGCACCGGGCAGTGATATACTCAGTTGTGAACCAGGAGGTGGATATCAGTATTTAGATGGAACATCAATGGCAACGCCTCATGTGGCAGGTGCTTGTGCGCTGCTATGGTCTAACAATCCCATGCTGACCAATTACGATGTTAAGGACATTCTTTTGGAAACAGCCGATCAAACCTTGGCCGGACTCTGTGTTTCAGGCGGCCGTCTTAATCTGTACAACGCCGTGCTTGAGTCAAAACTTCAATGGCTTGAACTTTCGCCTGAGTCCGGCATAATCGCTGCCGGCAGTGCCAACGATGTAAATGTTACGTTTCTTGGTAATCAGCCTCCGGGAACCTATTCGGGGCAGATTATAATAGCCTCCAGCGACCTCTATACACCGGAGTTGGTAATACCGATTACTATGACCGTCGAACACACCGATTATGTGACAGAACTGTTTGGGGCCGTTGAGCCAAACGATCCAAATGCCAATGATTTGACAAATCGCAAGCTTGTCTTCAAGCCTGATGCGTGGGGGGGCTATTATCGAGTTTGTGTTGAGGACGCAACAGGTTTTCCCATTGATCCAAATGGCGGGCTGATTCTGGCGATTGGCGACGAGGATTATCAGCAAGTGGATATTGAGGGAGCGCACATTGCTGGACAAACGGTCTTGCCGGTAACACACGTAAGATAGACGGCGATGAGAACAGCTCGGTGATAGTCGACATGGGGCCGTACGAATATGATCCGAGTTAGTAAAAAGCCGGCAAAGTCTTAACATGCCAGTTTTGGGGACGGCCGCCATCCAATGCGGCCGTCCCTTCTTCTTCTCGCAGGTGGCATCGCAAGGTTGAATCTAAGGTGTACAGCTACTAAGCCAGTGAGTTCGTCCATAGCTACGAAATCACGAATGACTTCTCGGTAGGCATCAGCTTCTCCTCTGGTCTCCTGCTGGGTCACCAGTTCAGAACGTAAACGGGTAGTTTGCCGACGCTATTGATAACGAATAGCCGCAAACCATGTTTTTGCTTTTTTTATAGTGCCCAAAAACTTATTCTTTTACCTTTGATTCGGCCTTGAGTGCTTTGAGGTTAACATTTGTCAACAGCCCCGATCCGTTCAGAGAGCTTGTCTTGTAGTTCCTCTATGCGGGCCGCAAAGGGGGTTTTGTTACGTAATTCGATAGCTGTACAATACGCCCTGAAACATGAGTTTTATTGAGTAGTTCAACAGTGCGATTTTCTCTTCAACGTTAACAAAAGTTAACATTTTTCAACCGGTATAACAAAATGGGAATTGATAAAGCACAGCAATCAGAACTGGTATTCGTAGAACAGTTGAGCAAGGATGAGATTGCCAGGGTTGTCATTGAACTTATAAGGAACAATGAAAGAGTTCGTATGGCCATAATAAATTTGGCATGTTCAAGTCCATACATTAAGACGCAGATGTAAAGGTAAAACCTAAAACGGTGTCACTAAAAGTGTCAGTTGCAAGTAGTAAACCACTGTTTCAGCCCAAAACCGCATTTTAAATCTTTGCTAATAAAGCACTTACAAGCAGTTGTTCGGATCCGAAGTCCGCGACTCTATTCAATTGAGCTACGGGCGCAAAGGTTGATTAGTTTCACAGAGTAGCTGCTCGATGAGCAAATGTCAAGTGCAGCGCGGCAAAATCATGCTTGGCGCGAACACGCGTGAATGAACGAGCGGAATTCCTTGATGAGCAGTTTCGTATACTTGCCGGCTCTGCCGGTCGTGATTAGCTTGCCGTCGAATTTGACGACGGGCACAATCCCTTTCGTGGTTACGGCGATAAAAAGCTCGTCGGCATCGAGCGCCTGGGCGGGTGTTGCCGATTCTTCCAGGACCTTCAAGTCGATATTGCCGGCTGCCTTGATCACGTAGCTCCGCGTAATTGAGGGCAGGATGTTGGCCGCAAGCGGGGCGGTCTGGACGGTTTTGCCCGATACGATAAAGAAACCCGAAGACGCACCTTCGGTTATCAGGTCGCTCTCATCGACGAGTATTGCTTCCTGACACCCCTTCCTCTCGGCATCCTGCTTGGCCAGGACGTTCGCCAGCAGGTTCAGCGATTTTATGTCGCATCGCTTCCACCGCCAGTCGGGAAAGGTCGAGACGGCGATGCCGCACTCATTCTCCTCTGTGTCGTCGGCCATCTCGGTGATCGTCAGGAAGAAAGTCGGCTCCAAATCAGCCTCACATGCGTGATTTCGCGGCGCCGAGCCTCTCGTGATATGAAAATATATTTTCGCGTTGGCGATTCCCGCGGTCTCGAAGGCCTGCAGCACCTTTTGGCGAATTCCGCTGATGTCGACGTTGGTGATGTGGATCGCTGCCAGGCTGTTCGAGAACCGGTTCAAATGCTCGTCGAGCGCGAATATCGTGCCGTCATAGCTTCGCAGCACCTCGTAAACGCCGTCGCCGAAGAAAGTACCACGGTCGAGATAGACGTCCGGCAGCTCAGATAACGGCATCATCTTGTCCTGTATTATGGCCAACTGCATTAAATCTGCTCCCAAAAGGGGTATATTCCACGATTTTGGGGCTGCCTTCAATGAGAAAAAAAGCAAAAATCCCGGATAAAGCGATAAATGGCTTTACAAAACGCTCCGAATAGTTACAATAGCGTGCTTGTTTGAAGATATTTGAGTTTCAAGGAGTTACTGAATGTATGCTGTAATTGAACAAGGTGGTAAGCAATATAAGGTCGCCGAAGGCGATTGTATAAATATCGAGTTAACCGACGTCGAAGCGGCTGCCGAGACGATCGACCTGGATAAGGTCCTGTTTGTCAGCGACGGCAAAGACATCAAGGTCGGCTCGCCCTATCTCGAAGGAGCTAAAGTTGTGGCCGGCTTCAAGACCACGGCAGAGGATGCGGTGGTCAAGGCAAAGAAGCTTTATCCCATGCATTTTCGCAGGCGCAAGAACAGCAGAAGGCGCATCGGTCACAGGCAAAAATACCTGCAGGTCGTGATTGAGAAAATAGAGGCGTAAATAATCGGCGTCGCTTTGTGCGGCCGTGACGTCATGCGCCGCCGGCGGAGGGGTCTTCGACTTTTTCCAAAATCAGCTTCTCAGCAGATTCACGCCACTTATCTGCGCCTTCGGTGACGAAAGAATCAAAAGACCGATCATCGACAAGCTTTCCCAGCAGGGCCTTGCGTTCCGCCGGTTCGCTTACCTGGGCGATTATGCGTATTCGCAACTGCTCCAGTTCAGCTAAGAATTCACCGTGCTTTTCGGTAAAGATCTGCTCGAGTTTTTTTCGTAGATGGCCGGCATAGGCGGGGCAATTTCCCTCTGTTCCTATGGCGATTTGCAGATCACCCCGCTTGACCACCGCCGGGACGAAGAAATCGCAAAGCTCGGGCACATCGACCACATTACATAGAATCTCCAGTTCCTGGCAATCCTTGTAGATGCGTTTGTTCAACTCGTTATCGTTGGTTGCAGCGACGACAATGACTGCGCCTGCGAGGTATTCCTTTGAATACTTTGATTTTACCAGCTTGGCGTTTTTGCCGCTACAGACGGTAGTGAGCAAGTCGTCAATTCGCTCGGCAACGACGACGAGGCGGGCCCCGGTTGACAGCAGCGCCTGGGCTTTTCTCGCTGCCACGGTTCCGGCGCCTATCAAAACCGCACGTCGACCCGTCAACTCAAGAAATATAGGATACTTAGCCATAACAGTATTATACATCGGAAGAATGGGCCATAGCAATACAGAATTAAATAGGCAAGCGAGCACTTGGTCGAAAAGTAGCCGTAGCCGGAAATTTTGAGCTTTTAGGGTTCGCAAGGCAGTGAATATATAGTAAACTCTGTACGATTTGAGCTTATTGGCCGCAGTTTTGGCAAATTGAATCTGGGAAGGCATAGTATATATATGAGTGGAATCAGAAAAATCGAGTCTCCTTTGACCGAAAGCGACATCCAGTCGTTGACCGCCGGCGACGAGGTTTGCGTCAGCGGCACGATTTATACCGCGCGTGATATGGCGCACAAGAGATTGTGCGCCGCGATAGATTCCGGTGAGCAGCTTCCGTTCGAGTTGGAAGGTGCAATAGTTTATTTCGTCGGCCCGACACCGGCCAGGCCCGGGCGTGTGATAGGTGCAGCTGGCCCGACGACGTCGTCGCGAATGGATCCTTTCAGCCCCAAACTGATATCAAAGGGCTTGCGAGCAATGATAGGCAAAGGTTATCGAGGATCCGAGGTTCGAGAAGCGTTGAAAAAGTACGGTGCCGTGCATCTCGCCGCTGTCGGCGGGGCCGGCGCGCTGTTAGGCAAACACATTGTCGGCTGTGAGGTGATTGCCTACGACGATTTGGGCACCGAGGCGATACGAAAGCTCGAGGTGGTTGATTTCCCTGTCATCGTCGCCTACGACGCAAAAGGCAATACTGTTTTCAAGGAGGCGTGAAATTGAAGGTAGCACTGGTGGGTCCGCTGCAATCCGGTAAGAGTATGCTGCTGTCCGCCGTCAGCGGTAAGGCTATCCGTGCGGCCGGTTCGGTGAGCATTGAAGAAGCGATGGTGCCTGTGCCCGATGAAAGGTTAGGCTGGCTCACCGAACATTACAAGCCAAAAAAGACCGTGCATGCTACAATTGATTGTCTCGATGTCCCCGGCTTCAATTTCGCCGATGAGCACGGGCAGGCGACGGCAAGACGGCTGATTGGTCAGATAAGGACTGTCGATATGCTCGTATTCGTGGTCAGGGCATTTGACAACCCGGCCGTGGCGGCCTATCGAAACAGTGTCGATCCCGCAAGGGACTTAGCCGAACTGAAGACCGAAATTCTGTTGGCCGATCTCGAACTGGTTACAACGCGCATTGAGAAACTCGAAAAGCAGGTTCACAAACCTACCAAAACCCAGGCGCATGACAAAGCCGAGTTGGCGCTGCAGAAGAAATTACAGGAGGCGATTGAATCCGAGAAGCCCATAAGCTCCGTGGTTGAAACCGAAACCGAACGCACGCTGATAAAGAGCCTGGGGTTCTTGACAATGAAGCCGATTGCTGTGGCGGTAAATATCGGCGAAGAGCAATTGGGAGAAAGTTTTGATTTTGGAGAGGCGATTGACAGCGACGTCCCTGTAACCGCGGTATGCGCAAAGCTCGAGTATGAACTTTCGCAATTAGACGCCGAGAGCCGTGATGAGTTTATGGCCGACCTCGGCATAACGGAATCGGCGACCGGTAAATTTGTCAATAGCTGCTATTCGGCTCTTGGATTAATCAGCTTCCTGACGGTTGGTCCCGATGAGGTTCGGGCATGGCCCATAAAGCAGGGGACGATTGCCGTCGATGCTGCGGGCAAGGTGCACAGCGATATAAAACGAGGATTTATACGGGCCGAAACGATGGTTTATGAACAGTTGAAAGAGTTTGGTGGCGAAAAGGAACTAAAAGCCGCCGGCAAGATTCGACTGGAAGGAAAGGAATACGTCGTTCACGACGGCGATATTATCAATTTCAGGTTCAATGTTTAAGATTTGGGTGTGAGAAGGGTTTTGCCTTATTTATGAAAGCGATATTATTGACAGGTATTCGACAGATGGAGATGGGGGAGGTTCCCGAGCCGAAGATCGAGAAAGACAACGATGTTCTGCTGAAAATCACTATGGTCGGAGTTTGCGGCTCGGATGTGCATTACTATGAGGCAGGGCGGATTGGCTCACAGGTGGTGCAGTATCCTTTTATAGTGGGCCATGAATGCGCCGCCACCGTTGCAGATGTCGGCAGGGCGGTTAAAACGGTAAAAGTGGGCGACAGGGTGGCGGTCGAGCCGGCGATAGCTTGCCACGATTGCGACCAGTGTCGGCAGGGCAGAGAGAATACCTGTCGCAATCTCAAATTCTTGGCATGTCCCGGGCAAGTGAGCGGCTGTTTATGTCAGTATATTGTAATGCCGGACGATTGCTGCTTTCCAATCAGCGACAGCTTCAGTTTCTCTCAAGCCGTCCTGTGTGAGCCGTTGGCAATATCGCTTTACGCGGTCAGACAATCAGCGTTCGAGGCCGGTTCCGATGTCGCCATCCTGGGCGCCGGGCCGATTGGCCTAGGCTGCCTGTTAGCGGCTAAGCAGAAGAAGGCGGGTGCTCTTTATATGACTGAGAAGATTCGCGAAAGGATCGACGTTGCAGCAAACGCCGGTGCGACATGGGTGGGCAATCCCGACAAGCAGGACATTGTAAAGGAAATCCTGCGCCAAAAAGACGCCGGAGTGGATGTAGCTTTCGAGTGTGCCGGCCAGCAGGAGACGATTGACCAGGCGATAGAGATTCTCAAGCCGGGCGGGAAGTTGATGCTTATCGGCATACCGCGTGAGGACAGGATATCGTTTAGCATTGATCAGATACGCCGCAAGGAAATCGCGATTGTAAATGTAAGGCGGCAAAACAGATGTACGCAGGAGTGCATCGACCTGATAGACTCCGGTGCCATTGACGCCGATTTTATGGCGACGCACAAATTCAAACCTGAAGATGCGCAGGAGGCCTTTGAGATGGTTTCAAACTATCGCAGTGGGGTGGTGAAAGCATTGGTTGATTTTCAAGAGCTATGAAAAAAGCAAGTATAGTCAGCATCGGCAATGAGATTCTCACCGGCCAGACAGTAGACACCAACGCCTCATATATGAGCAGAAAACTGCTTTCAATCGGCATACCGGTTGTCAGTATTTACACGGCCCGCGATGAAATCGATGCGATTGCAAGCACGCTGCAATTAGCCGGCGCCGATGCTGATGTCGTCCTGGCCACCGGCGGATTAGGCCCTACCGATGATGACGTGACACGCCAGGCTTTTGCCAAATTCCTTGACGCCAACTTGCAATTGGATGAGCAGGCATTAGCAAAGATCGAAAGTTTCTTTCGCCGCAGAAATCGGGAGATGGCCGCGACCAACAAGGCCCAGGCATACATACCGGCCGGAGCGAACGCACTTGCTAACGAGCACGGCACTGCGCCGGGGATTATAGCAGACAAGCAAGGCAAGATATTTGTTGCGATGCCCGGCGTACCGGCTGAGATGAAAGCAATGTTTGAAGAGTGTGTTCTCGATCGGTTGCAGGAATTTGCCGGCAGGCAGGCTATTGTGGTTCGGAAAATCAGATGCTACGGAACAGGAGAATCGAATATTGCCGAACTGCTGGGCCCGCTTATGCAGCGAAGCCGAAATCCCCTGATCAACTGCACCGCAGGACGCGGTGTTATCACTCTGCACATAATCGCAACCGCTGCAGAAAAAATTGCAGCCGAACAAATGGCCGTCAAAGACGAAGAGTTACTGGTCGGTAAGCTTGGTAAGGTGGTTTTTGGCACAGGTGAGCAGACTTTGGCCGAAGTTGTCGGCGCGGCGCTGGACGAGCGGCAAAAAACTTTGGCCGTAGCTGAATCATGTACCGGCGGGCTCCTGGCCCAGTTGCTGACCGATATTCCGGGCGCCAGCACGTACTTCATGGGCGGGTGGATTTGTTACAGCAACCAGTCAAAGAGCCGCGAACTCGGTGTAGCAGCGGATTTGATAGAGACCAAAGGCGCTGTCAGCGGCTCGGTAGCCGAGGCAATGGCGAAGGGGGCCAGGAAAAAGGCCTCCACAGACTTTGCGATCGCCATAACCGGCATAGCCGGACCCGGCGGCGGCACCGAGGAAAAGCCCGTCGGATTGGTCTATATAAGCGTATGTTCGCAGGCCGCAGCCGAGACGAAGCGTTTTATTTTCTTCGGCGAAAGACGGCAAATACGCTCCAGAGCCGCCTTTGCAGCCTTGAATATGCTGCGTCTGCAAATGGGGATTTGACTAATGTTATTGATAATGTTATAATAGCTGCGGCGGGTCCTGTAAGACATGATGGGTGAAATATGCCGAAAAAACGCAGACATTTAGGTGAAATACTTTATAAGGCCGGTGTCGTAGGAAAGGAGCCTTTGATAAAGGCGATCCGCGCCTCGAAACGCAACGGCCAGCGACTCGGACAGGTGCTCCTGGAGTTGGGGCTTGTCGATGAAGAGACCTTGACAAAGGCTATAGCCAAGCAGTTCGGCTTGCGGTATGTCAGCCTGAATGGAATTTCGATATCGCAGGACGCGCTGGACCTTATCCCTGAAGATATCATAAAACGCTATAATATTCTGCCCCTCGGTATGGAAAACGGCAGACTCAGCCTGATTATCAGCGATCCGTCAGACCTTGACATGATGGATGCAATTCGATTTCGTTTGAACACCGAGTTGGACTGCAGCCTCGCAAGCGCTTCGCGCATCCGCTCTTACATCGAAGATTCCGTCAACAAAGCCGACGATATAGAAGATGACAGACTACGACACAGTATCGATGCCACAGCCGCCGAGCTTGCCGAGTCCGGCCATGAACTACAGGCGGTCGTACTCAGCGCCGGCGCCGGCGGAGACGGAGACGACGCCCCGATTATCAAGTTAGTGAACCTCATTGTAGACAGCGCTTATCACATGAGGGCCAGCGATATTCACGTCGAACCGATGAGCGACAGGGTGCGAATAAGATACCGCGTTGACGGAGTTTGTCTCGAAAAGGACAGCATTCCGAAGAATATGCAGGCGCAGCTGTTGACCCGATTTAAAATTCTCTCCGGCATGGATATTGCCGAAAAGAGGCTGCCGCAGGACGGTCGTATCAAACGTAACATAGCGGGCCAAAACATCGATTTTCGTGTCTCGGCGCTTCCCGGCTACCATGGCGAGAGCGTAGTGCTTCGAATTCTGCGCCCGGATGCGGTTAACATAGGTATTCACTCGCTGGGCTTTGAGCAGGAGGATTACGAACGGTTCCAGCAGATAATCAAGAGGCCGAACGGTATCTTCCTTGTGACCGGGCCGACCGGTAGTGGAAAAACCACGACTCTCTACGCCGCACTCCAGGAACTCAACAAGCCCGACAAGAAAATAATCACCGCAGAAGACCCCGTCGAGTATAACTTTGCAGGCATGAATCAGTGTCAGGTCAGAGAGGAAATTGATTTGACATTTGATAAAATTCTCAGGGCGATGCTGCGACAGGCGCCCAATATTATATTAGTCGGTGAGATTCGAGACGGCGCGGTAGCTGATGTTGCCATACAGGCGGCTCTCACCGGGCATCTGGTCTTTAGTACGCTGCATACCAATGACGCACCCAGTGCGATTACACGATTAATAGATATGGGCGTCAAACCGTTTCTGGTGGCCAGCTCAATACAGGCTATTATGGCGCAGAGACTCGTGAGGGTGATTTGTAAAAAGTGCAAAGTAGTTAATGAGAAACCTGATCCCCACAGCCTGAGGCTCCTGAACATCACCGCGGCCGATATCGCAAAGCAGCCTATATACAAGGGCACCGGATGCAGCCAGTGCGGGAATACCGGCTTTAAGGGAAGAATAGGCGCTTTTGAGATGATTGAACTCAATAACGAAATTCGAGAGTTGGCGTTTGACAAGGCGCCCACAACGGAGTTGCGAAAAGCGGCCATAGCAGGCGGCATGAGAACACTTATGGAAGACGGCAAACTAAAGATATTTAAGGGAATGACCACCCCGGAAGAAGTCGCAAAGATTTCGCAAGCCGATGAGATGGTCACAGTGTAGCAGAGCAACATTTTTGAGGATTTTGAAATGGCAACAGTCAATATGGACAGGTTATTGCAGGCCTGTATTTCGCAGGGTGCATCCGATATACACCTTGTTACTGGTCGTCCACCGGTATTGAGAATGGACGGCCGACTTAGATCGCTGGAGACGAAAGTTCTTGGCCCGGATGATACGGTAGCTCTGATGAAGAGTATTACCCCGGACCGCAATCAGCAGGAACTTCAGGAAGAAGGCGGTACCGATTTTGGTTTTGCCTTCGGGGACGGCGCCAGATTCCGTGTGGCCATCTTTCGCCAAAGAGGGAATATATCATTGGTGTTGCGATTGATCCCTTCGAATATCATGAGCTTCGAGCAAATAGGATTACCAAAGATTTGCTCTGCATTGTGTCGCCGACCGAGAGGCTTGTTCCTTGTTACAGGCCCGACCGGAAGCGGCAAGACAACTACACTGGCGTGTATGGTCAACTACATAAACGAAAATCTCGACCGCCACATTGTGACAGTTGAAGACCCGATAGAATATTACCACGATCATAAGAAATCGGTCATTAATCAGCGAGCAGTGGGCATCGATGTTCCCAGTTTTGCCGAAGCTTTGAGGAGGGTCTTGAGGCAGGACCCGGATGTAATCCTCGTCGGCGAACTGCGAGACCTTGAGACAATAGAGGCCGCTATCAGGGCGGCCGAGACCGGACACCTTGTATTCAGCACCGTTCACACTACCAGTGCAGCCGGAACAATCACAAGGCTCATCGATGTGTTCCCTGTCAATCAGCAGGCGCAGATTCGCACGCAGTTGAGTACCAACTTGATAGCTGTCCTGAGCCAGGCTCTCTGTCCGGTGGCAACCGGCAAGGGCAGGGTTGCAGCCTACGAGTTTATGGTTGTAACACCTGCTATTTCGAACCTTATTCGCGAGAACAAGGCTTACCGAATAGATTCAAGCATCCAGACGGGCAGGAAACTGGGTATGCAGCTCTTGGATAGCCACCTTTGGGAACTGTACGATACCGGCAAGATAAACCTGGAGGAGATGCTGGACAAGGGACGTCAGCCGGGCGCCTTGCAGGACAAAGCCATTGAAAAGCAGAAAGCTATCAAGGGCAAAAGAGCTGAGTTGGAAACCGAGGAAATGGACCAGGTTCTGCGGACATAGCACAGGCCGCGGGGCTCTTAAAGGACCTTTTTTTTGTCGAGGTCATTTGGCTATGTCGCTCGAACGCCATATTTGTCGTTGGGACGGGCTAACTGGGCTAAGCATGCAGGTTAAACTGGCTAACACCTTGTTAGAAATGAGGTTATGGCTGCGAGTGTTTGGGGGCCAGGTCAGGTATAGTGCCTGATGAGAAGAGGGGTATTGCAGTCCTAAAAACCAACTGTCGTATTTGTAATTTGTTTGCTAAAAAGGTGTTAATGTCATATAATATGTGAAGTCAGAAGGAATGGCTTAAGGGTATGAACAAATGGGAAAAATGAATACAGCAAGAGTGCTTCCCCCTATTGAGCAATTAAGAAGTCGGACTCTCGGCCGAATACTCATAAAGATGGGAGTCCTGACGCGGGAGAAAGTTCATCAGTGCCTAAAGATCCAAAAGCAGAGGCACGGCGACACGCAAATCGGGCAGATATTCCTTGAGCTTGGTCTTGTCGACGAGAGCCAATTGCATCTTGCCCTGGCCGCTCAACAGGGGATGGAATACATGAGCCTCGAGAACGTTGACGTTGCCGCCGCTGTGATCGAGAAGGTGCCGGCGCAGATGGCAAAGACTTATCACGTTGTCCCGGTGGCGTACGACCAGGAGCGAAACGAGTTGACCGTAGTCCTGGACAATCCGGACAACTTTCGGGCAACCGATGACCTCAGCACACTGATGGGTTTCAGGGTAGTAGCAAAGATAACCGACCCTGAATTTTTGGAAAGCGCCCTGGTCAAGTATTATGAGACCCAACAGGATGATAATATCAGCGAGTTGATAGGGGAGATTCAGGGCGATAGTTTCCTTGCCGAGTTCGAGGGACGCAATCAGAGTATCGACCTCGATGAGTTGAAGGAACTCTCGGAGTCGAACCCTATCAAGAAACTGCTCAACTTGGTGCTGCTGCAGGCGATCAGAGATAAGGCGTCGGATATTCATTTCGAGCCTTTCGAGAATGAATACAAAATGCGTTACCGCATCGACGGTGTTCTTTACGAGATGGTGCCGCCGCCAAAGCATATCGCCGCGGCCCTTAGTTCGCGTATCAAGGTTATGGCCAACCTGGATATCGCCGAAAGGCGGCTGCCACAGGATGGGAGAATATCGCTCAGTGTCCAGGGAAATCCGGTTGATTTGCGTGTTAGCGTTTTGCCGACGATGTTTGGCGAGAGTGTCGTGCTTCGTGTTCTCGACCGAACTCAGGTGAATCTGGACCTGGCAAAAATAGGGCTTCGTGAGGAGCATTACAAGTTGGTGCAACAGCTTATTCACAAGCCTAACGGTATTGTCATTGTTACCGGGCCTACGGGCTGTGGTAAGACCACTACGCTTTATGCGGCGCTAAGCACCCTCAACACCATCGAGAGTAAGTTGATTACCACCGAGGATCCGGTGGAATATGATATCGACGGGCTAATACAGGTTCAGATGAAGCCTGATATAGGGCTGACTTTTGCCAAGTGCCTGCGCTCAATTCTGCGTCAGGACCCGGATGTAGTGCTGGTCGGTGAAATTCGTGACCTCGAGACGGCGGAGATTGCGGCCCAGGCATCACTTACGGGCCATCTTGTGTTTACGACGCTTCACACGAATGATGCGCCGAGTTCGATAGCCCGTCTTATGGATCTCGGCGTCGAGCCGTTTCTCGTTACCGCGACGATCGAGGGCATTATTGCACAGCGCCTTGTCAGGAAGATATGCGAAAGTTGCAAGACCGCCTTTAAGCCGACGGAGACGCAGTTGATGGAACTCGGGCTCAGTCCTGAAGATGTGCAGGACAAGAAGTTTTACTACGGCCGGGGCTGCAAAAGATGCAACAAGACCGGTTATAAAGGGCGAACCGCACTTTTTGAGATTATGGTTTTCAACGATGAGATACGTAATTTGATTATGAATGAAGCGTCGACCAGTATTTTGCGCACCGCTGCTCAGAAGGCGGGAATGAAACTGCTGCGAGATAATGGCATGGCGTGTATATATGACGGACTTACGACTATCGACGAGGTGGTCAAGGAAACGATTTCGGAAGGTTAATTGACATTGACGAGTAGTTGATCGCAAAGGAGGTGCTTAAGATGCCTGTTTTTCACTATATAGCGCTTGATTCGCAAGGGACCGAAGTCAAAGACAAGATAGAAGCACTGAGCCAGAAAGAGGCCATCAGCAAGATAAGAAATCTCGGATACTTCCCCACAAAGGTGCGCGCCAAAGGAGGCGAGAAGAAAGCCGGGGCCAGAGCCCCCACAGCCGCCAAAGGAAGACGCGGCGCTAAGGGCAGGGTAAAAGTCAAAATGGTGACCCAGTTTGCAAGGCAGCTTTCGACGCTTCAGGACGCTGGCCTGCCGATTCTGCGTTCACTGCGAATCCTCGAGGAGCAGCAGAAATCCGGAACCTTTAAGAAGGTGATCGGCTATGTGGCCGATGACATCGAGGGCGGTGCGACGTTGTCAGAGGCCTTTGCTCGGTTCCCGAAGGCATTTGATCGGCTGTTTGTCAGCATGGTCGCTGCCGGAGAAGCAGGCGGTGTCCTGGATCTGATCCTCGACCGCGTGGCCGAATTTATGGAGAAGGCGCAGAAACTTAAATCGCGTGTCAAGAGTGCGATGGTTTATCCGATAGTCGTTTTGGGCGCGGCATTTGCGATTCTGCTCGGACTTATGACGTTTGTCATACCCAAGTTCGAGACCGTGCTCGCGGAGATGTTGGAAGGCGAGAAGATGAATGTGATTACTCAAACGGTGCTGGATGCCAGCCACTGGATAGCCTACGATTTTGGCTGGCTTGTCTTGATAGGGGTGCCGTTCGGCTTTGTCTTCCTCACGCGCACAATGAGGCAGTTCAGGCAGGGCAGACTTGTCCTGGATATGATGAACCTGCATTTGCCTGTCATCGGCAGCCTCGGCAGCAAGATAGCCGTGACACGATGGACGCGTACACTCGGCACTCTCATCGGCGCCGGCGTGCCGATTCTCGACGCTCTCAACGTTTCGCGAGAGACCGCCGGGAACGAGGTTCACGGCAACATGCTTGCAAAAGTCCATAATTCGATCAGGCAGGGCGAAAGTTTTGCCGGTCCGCTACGGCAGTCCAAGACCGTAGACCTGATTGTCGCCAACATGGTTGACGTTGGTGAAGAGACCGGCGACCTCGACAAGATGTTACTGAAAGTGGCGGACAACTACGACGAACAGGTCGACGTGCTGGTCGCCTCGTTAATGTCGCTGCTCGAGCCGGTTATGATTTTGGTCCTCGGCGGCGTAGTTATGGTAATTGTACTCGCAATATTTATGCCCATGATACAGGTCATAACAAGCCTCAGCGCAGGGGCGTAGAAAGTTAACGGGCAGGGCGACTGTCCTTATAAGTGACAAAGGAGAATAGAAAGTGAACGCGATTGCCAGACAATCCGACAAACGGGCGGCTTTTACAATTATTGAGCTGCTGACAGTTATGAGCGTGATAATAATCCTGATAGGACTGATTGTCCCCTCCCTCAACAAGTTCAGGCGATTTGCCAGGAAGGTGACGCAGAAGAACCAGTTTCACGCAATCGGAACAGCCCTCGATCTTTTCAACGTCGAGTGGGAGGGCTATCCGGACTCTAGCGCGACTGACGATGAGGGCGAGCAGTATTGCGGAGCTATGAAACTTTGTGAGGCACTGGTGGGCCAGGATTTGTTAGGCTTTCACCCCGATTCACGCTTTCGAAGGTCAGATATTTCAGGTATTGACGGACTGTATAACACAGGCGTTGAAGATAATCTCAAGTCAAGGAAGGATTACCTGCCAGCCGTAAAGGCCAACGCCTTCAAGATGCTGGACCTGTACCCAGAGCAGGGACCGTTTAATGCCGCGGCTTCAGAGATGCCACTTTTTGTATTGTGCGATATGTACAAAATAATAGAGAGTGGAGATACGGGTAAATTAGTCGGGATGCCGATACTTTACTATAGGGCGAACACAGCGAATACGGGCCACGAGGTTGATGCGGCCAATAACATCTACGATTACAGGGACAATCATTCACTAACTTTGCTTGGTATGCAGTGGAAGGCTCCTATTCTCAATCCAGAAAGTAAGCATACCCTGTTTACCAACCCGGAAGTGTTTTATGAGAAGACAGTGGACAAGAATATTACGTCCGCCAATAGGCCCCACAGGTCCGATTCTTATATTCTGCTTTCGGCCGGTTTTGACGGTGAGTACGGCACATCCGATGACGTTTTCAATTTTGGCAATTAAATTGATATACGCCGGACAGGCGACGCTGTTTCGGCAATGGCATTAGAAAATCAGTTAGAAACGAGTGGTAAAAGAAGATGACTGCGAAACAAAAAAACAAAGGCTTTACATTAGTCGAACTGCTCACGACCCTGGCACTGATCATGATGTTGGTCGGCATGCTTGTACCGTCGATGACAAAGGTTCGAGATATTGCAAACGGAGTAAAGCAAAAGGCACAACTCGCAACAATAGACATGGCCATGACCGCGTTCCGAAGCGACTACGGCGACTATCCGCCGTCGGAATGGTTTGGTCCAGCGAGCTATGTAGGTGCGCAGCAACTCGCCGAAGCTCTTCTCGGCTGGGACCTTCTGGGGTTTTACCCGGGCACCAACTGGTACGCGGATGGCAGCGAGTACATGACCATCGAAGGAAGAGATTTGACCAACAGAAGAGGGCCATACCTGGAGCTTGGAACTACAAACGCATTCACGCTGAACTCTTTGTTTGGCCGTGATGTGAGTGTGCTGCGGGTACGGAACGGTGATAGGTTTGTTATATGCGATGTATTCGGAGCAAAAAAAATCACTGTTGGCGATCATACATTCAATGCTGGCACGCCGATACTCTACTACAGGGCAAATCCTGCAAGTAGGATCATGAAAGTCGTTGACCCACGCATATCGATTTACAATTCTATAGACAATCTTGCCCTTGTTGATTTGGGTAGGATGACAGACGGCAGACGACATCCGTTGCTTGGAGACGAAAGTGCGGCGCATAACGAATGTCAGGGGCTGTATTATGACACGTACAAAGTCATCGATCCGAAGATAATCGACAGAGATTGGCCTTATCGGCCTGATTCTTACATCTTGATTTCAGCAGGAAAGGACGGTTTATATGGCACTGGCGATGATATTACTAATATTGGGAATTAGTTTTTTCTTTGTAGTTCATTGTTCATAGTTAGTGGTTGATGAATTGTGAGGGTATAAGAGGGGGAGACTAAGTTGCTTTTTCTGGGATTGAAGTCGTGACATACCGAATGCAAAACACGATCTGCAGACTAAAGCCAAAGGGCCGAGACGCCGGCGTCACGCTTGTCGAGATGCTGATTGTTGTGGCGATAATAGCACTACTGGCCTCAATGGTAATCGGTGTCGCCGCCCACATACGCATACAGGGAGAGCAGCAACTTACGAAAAACGTCATGGCTGTACTGGAAGGCGCCCTGGAGGAGTATCGTGACTTTTACGGTTATTTTCCACCGCAACCGGATATGAAACCTGACGATGCTCCGCAACATTCCGAATTGCTGTACGGTGAACTATATTTGGTGCCGACCTCCAGGACGATACTCGAAAAGTTCACTCCTTCGAGATTTGCCGATACCGATGGCGATGTTGTTATCGAACTTGTCGATCCGTGGAACAAGCCGATGGATTACATATATGATGATGTGGGCGGGGATAACTTCCCGAGGTTGATATCCGCCGGGCCTGATAAAGAGTTCGGCACTGGTGACGACATTGACAGCAGGAAGCTATGACTTCTCTGCCAGGCCCAATTGAAGGAAAAAGGACGTAATGAAAGCAGCACACAGACAATCCGGTGTTACGCTGACCGAGATGCTGGTGGTCGTCGCGATCATGGTGTTGTTAGTCGGCCTGGGCACGCCTGCCGTCAAGACCTTCTTCAACACCTTCGAGTCACACGGCAGCACAAGAGCGATGATAAGCGCCGCCCTCGCCTCCGCACGAGCAATTGCCGCCAAAGAGCAAAGCTACGCAGGAATACGCTTCCAGACGGCCTACAATCCGGACAATCCGAGTGTACTCAATGCCGATCAATATATGATCTTCATTGTCTACGACTTTGATGCGACAGGACTTGCTTACGGCTTTCGCGCCATTGAAAAGCTAAAACCGATAAAGCTGCCTCAAACAATAGGCGTGATGGATCCGGTCCTTATAGAGCAATTTATAGAGGATGCTCTTCCGGATGACTGGGAACCGACCACAGAAGAGGAACTTCTAAACTTGACGGCGTTTTCAATTATCTTCTCGCCTTCCGGCAAGTTAGTGACACATGATGTGAGAGTGCGCAAAGTCGACTTCCAAGACAACGTTTTCAATACGCCGGTAAATGTCAGCAATGGGACTGGGATGTTTATTGAAGATGAAGATAACGATGGAATTTTGGGCTTAGTGCAGGAATCAAGCAGAAAGAGTTTCATTATTTACGACAAGAAAGAATTCAGGTATGCCTTTGAACAGGGGGATGGCTATTCGGATCATCTCGCCGGGCTGATTACTCTCTACATTAACCGCTATACGGGCCGGATAATTTCCGCGGACTGAAAATTATGAAACCGCATGCAAACAACAGGGGCTTTTCGCTGACCGAGGTCTTGATGGCCGTGGGGACATTGGGAATCGGGATGATATTTGTCGCATCTGTCTTCCCAGTGGCTATTCATTTCAGCACGGTAGCCACCGAAAGAACCATCGCCGCCATCGCAGCCGACGAAGCATTCGCAAAGATCAGACTATACGACGTCAATTCAGCGGTTTTAGCTGTGGATAGCCAGGTGATATTTGAAAATGCTACGCCTTCTTTCGCGTTTTTATTCGACAATAATTTTGATGATTTTGCATATCCTTCGGCCAATATGAGCACAAAGCCCAAGCAGTATTACTGGACGGCCCTCTGCAGGCTGGCCGCCCCACGCAACATCCAGGTAACGGTCTTCGTCTGCAGGAAAGCCGGACAAGCAACGCGCTTTCGAGACCCAGCCGATCCGCTTAACCCCAGTCTCTCGTTTCCTCGGCCGCTCCCGGTCCAGATAAGCGTACAGCAATCAGGCTTGCCCGAGGAACTCTCAGTTTCGCCTGATTCTGACATGAAAGTACTAATTAATGACGGCTATACGATAATAGAAAATACCACGGGCCAGATATACCGCGTGCTGGAGCGCTATGCCCAGCAGGATGATACGATACTGTTGGACCAAGATTGGCGGGGCGGCGATTCGGTTTGGGTGGTCCCCCCCCCGGCCAGTGGCGGAAGATACCCGTGTATCGGCGTCTATCAAAAAGTAATTCGATTCTGACGGCTGTGAAAATGAAGAAGGCTTTCACATTAGTTGAGATGTTGGTTGCTGTTGCCGTTCTGGCGGTGATTGCGTCTTTTGCGAGCGTGATTTTCAAGGTCTGCATAGATTCGCACCGCGTCACGCTCGCCAACGCCGAGATCATGCAGAAATTGCGTGCCATCACCGACCAGCTAAACGCCGATTTCAAAGGCCTGAGAAAAGACGGCGAAATCTTCGTCGCATGGCTCCCAATAGAGGCACAGATTGATCTCCCCGACCCACGTTTTAATGATAATGATTACGATGGTGACGGCTTCATCAGGTACGACAGGATAATGTTCTTCGCAAATGGCGATTTTCAATCATACCATCAGGATGACGGGGATATCAGGGGCAACGTTGCAAGAATTTCCTACATGCTTGCCAAAAGACCTGGTCTGCCTGTTGTCGACCCCTGTGATCAGGCCCCCGGCGACCGCATACTTGCCAGAACACAGCATATATTGACGGCCGATATGGAGCTGCTCCCGTTTGTACCCGACGATGATTGGGATGAGCATGACTGGTATGACTGGGGAGCCGCGGAGTACGATAAGACAACCTTGCAGCAGTGGAAGAATATACCCCTGGCAGAGAAAGCGGCCATGCTTTCTGTTATCACTGGCGTCGAGGTCTGGTCCCCCACCCCCACCATCGTTGCTGATGATATGGGTACGCAGGTCGATCCAGGCGACCCTGATTCTGTTCACATGCTCTTATGTCAGGGTGTCGGAGAGTTCATGATTCAGGGCTGGTATGAGCCCCAGCAGAGGTGGCTTCCAGAATTTCCGGATTTAGTTTACCTTACCGGAATTGATCTGAGCTTCACGGGAGTATGGTATCCTTATCGGAAAATTGAAGGTGATCCGATAGCGATGGGAATGGTGGCGATTGGGGGGGGGGAACCGTTAGAGCGTGATCTTTTTTCTCGATTTCTGAACGAGGAGCATTTCAATGAGATTCCCGGTCTCGGCCGGGCGCTTAAGTTTACTTTTACACTCTACGATTCGAAAGGAATCATAAAAAACGGCAGAACATTTTCGCACATTGTCTACCTCGACAATTGATTTGGCTGCGAAGGCACTAAGACACAAAGAAAGTACGGATATGAAGATACAAAACTCGACATTAAGGCAAAGGATGCACAGCGCCGGCTCGGCCCTGATACTGGCGGTCGTCTTGACGAGCCTGCTCGCTATTGTCGGTGCGCTCTTCATTATGGTTACACGCATCGACAAGATGGCCACCTCGGCCATAGAGGACAACAGGAACCTCAACCTCGCCGTCGATACCGTCGTCGCCAAAATTTGCGAAGAACTGATCCTCGATGTCCCCGGAATGCCCGACGGCACCATATATCAAGAATATCACGATTACCCCGATATTGAGAACGCCTGGCTCGCCAGTATCGAGCCTGACAGTAACGGCGGCAATTATACGTGGGGCCAGATAAGCAA
>Ga0208771_1000517_pt1 | contig 23317 bp, 18 predicted proteins | sample AntAceMetag02UKX_FD_184775 | JGI IMG/M metagenome (GOLD analysis project Ga0208771, IMG submission 184775) | Saline lake microbial communities from Ace Lake, Antarctica - Antarctic Ace Lake Metagenome 02UKX (SPAdes) (version 2) | ecosystem: Environmental > Aquatic > Non-marine Saline and... | reverse complement strand
AAAATATCTTGGTTTAGAGAAATTTGAATTAAACTGATGAATCATTTTACCCTCGAATAAAGATAAATCATTTACAGATTCTGGTTGTATTTTGAAAATTTTTCTATCATCAGTTAAATTAAATTCTCTTCTCATCCGAATATTTGTTTCATTAAGTTTATTATGATTGGAAATAATTTTCTTACACAATTCATAATTTCTTTTGCTTCTAAATTCCATAATTGACAAATTGTTCGGTGAAAATTGCTTAACCATTTCCAAATTATAAACAATTGGTTTTTTCTCATAAAGTTCGGAAGAATTCAAAAGATAGAACATTCCTTTAAAACTGGTATTTCTTTTTTCTCTATTTTTTTCTACCAAAACGATCGAGAATTTGAATCTATTATCAACATCTGGAAAAAGTTTTACCTTTTTGTTAGAACCATTGATTTTTTCAAGATATCCCCTGTTTTCAAATGAATAAAGTTCAATGAGATTGTTTTCTACCATAGTTAATTTTCTTATACCAAATGTGCCTTCGTCAGTTTGAAAACTGGATGGAATAAGGATATTCATAAATCCGGTTTCTTTCAATATTTCCAAATTCCTTTCCACAAAAACTTTAAAATAATTTAAGTGAGTTCTCATTGCTGTGCTGCATTCAGGTTTCTGTTTATGATATTTATAGTTTTCGGAAATAAAATTGGAATATTGTTTATAAAACTCTTTATATTCTTCCCATTTCTTAGCAAAGATTTTATCTTTTTTCAATTTTGTTTTAAACCAGTCATCAAAAGTAGAATAATCCATTGAGTATTTACCAATTTCAGCAAATTCTTTTTTAACTGGATAAATCTCTTCCCAAGGTGGATTACTAATTATTCCAGAAAATCCTCTTTCCTCAATTTTTAAAGGTTCACCTTTCTCATTGAAATAGAGAAAATAAAATTCCAGAACAATTAATGTAGGATTACTGAAGTTTTCGATTTCTTTTTCCAGATCATTCCTGATTTTTAATTTTACTTCGTTGATCTGATCTACCAATTCAGGATTAAAAGGATTATTTAAATATTCCTTTCTGAGATTAAGCAGAGATATGATCTCTTTATGATATTGGGATGATAATATTTTAATTTGATTTTCTGTATTAATATCAAATAATGCATCAGCATTAATGCAATTCAATCCTAAGTTCGGTAAGATATGGTTTGCTTCTTTTGGAAGTCTCCTAAAATTAAATATAGGTGGATCGAGTTTGACTGCTTCTTTCCAGATATTGGTTTTCGCAGTTTCAATAGCTCTTTTATCAATGTCTACAGCATAAATATGATTTAAAATTATTTTACTTATTAATTTTCTGGGATTATTGAATCCAATTTTTTCTCTAAATTCAAGAGCTTTTGTTACATGTTCGGGAACATCAAAAATGGCTTCCGAAAAATGTCTTGTTGCCCAGTGAGTTTTCTTTTCAATTTGAATATAATACTTATAAATTTCACGTAGAGTTTTAATTAAAAAACTTCCACTACCTGAACTTGTATCTATTATAGTAATTTTTTGTAAATCTTCAAATTCTCTATAAGCTTCATCATAATCACCATCATCAATTATTCTAACAATGCTTTGAATTTTAGATTCGAATAGTATTTTAACTAATCTTTGTGACATGTATTTAGTAATTTTAGCTGGAGTATAATAAATTCCTGAATCTTTTTTAACCTCAGCAATAAAAGTTTCATATGCTTTTCCAAAAACATCTTCATCAATAAGTCTATAATTGTAATGAACCATTCCTTTTCCAAAAGTATATTCCCATTGGCCAAAACCCATAATTGTTTCAAATTCTGATTTAAACCTATTCAAATTTAATTCATCTTTCTCTAAATAATCCCAGATTTTTGTGGAAAATAATTCCGTATCATAATATTCCCAAAACCAGCTTTCAATTTCTTCGAAGAAACTCTTAAAAAATCTTTCTACTCCTTTAACATCCCATCTTTCCTGTTTATCAAAATAGGTGGTTTCAAGAAATTTATAAGATATTAAACCATAATCCTCAAGTGTTTTTATAAAGATAATTTTATTTAAAAATAGAACTATCAATTCTTCTTTAGTAAACTTATCATTTTTAATGAAATTTACAGATAAAAGTTGATCATACCATTTTTTCAAATCTTTAAAAAATTCTGCTTCAAGTTCAGGTTTTGGTTGATCATCTTCCAATCTTCTTATTGATTCCCAAAAATTATCGTATTCTAAATATCTTTCTAAAAGTTCAGTAAATTTAATTTCAGCAAAAGGTTTATATTTCAGTAAACTTTCTTGATTGAACAAAAAGGAATTATCAAGATTAGTTAAGATAACATAATTGTTGTTTTGTAAATATTTTTTTATTTGGTCTTCATGTTTTTCAAAATCAAACTTTCTTTGCCTTAATTCCTCATCATGTTTATAATAATTTGGTTTAAGTTCAATTAAAACAGGATTCTTAATATTTTCTTGTAATGCTAAATCAATAAATCCATTTTTTAAAGCAACTTCTGAAAAGGATTCAATTTTTAGTATTCTATTAACAATTTCTTTTAACAATTCTGCTGAAGCAGTTTCAGGTTTAGATCCATAGAGCAAAGTATTTAAATATTGTTTTATTGGTTTAAATTTCCACTTATTTTCTTTATCCTTTATTTCAACAATGTTCAATTTACCAAAGGCATTTAAAACCTCTAACTCTTTAATGTAATTCTGTTTTTTTTCAATATCGTTTGTCATTAATGTTAACCTCTACAATTAATTCCCCATATTTCTCAATATAAAGCATTGCACATTTCTTCGCCATCGAACGTATTTTCCCGATATAAGCTGCCCGCTCCGTCACACTTATTACACCGCGTGCATCCAGTAGATTGAATGTATGAGAACATTTAAGCAAGTAATCATAAGCAGGATAGACCAGCTTATTTTCAATCAGATTTTTAACTTGTTTTTCATGATCTTTGAAAATCGTAAACAGCGATTTCACATCTGCCAGTTTAAAATTATATTCGGAAAATTCCACCTCTTTATCAAAAAACATTTCACCATATTTTGTCGTATCATTCCATTGCAGATCTTTGAAATCATCCACTTCCTGAATATACATTGCGAGACGTTCTAATCCATAAGTAAGTTCCACACTAATAGGAAATACTTCGATACCGCCAACTTGTTGAAAATATGTAAATTGGGAAATCTCCATCCCATCCAGCCATACTTCCCATCCAAGTCCCCAAGCTCCAAGAGTTGGTGATTCCCAATCATCTTCTACAAAGCGAATATCGTGTTTTTCGGTTTCGATTCCTATAGCCTGCAAACTCTTTAAATAAAGTGTTTGAATATCATCCGGTGAAGGCTTTATTATTACTTGAAATTGATAATAATGCTGCATCCTGTTGGGGTTTTCTCCATATCTACCATCTTTTGGGCGACGGCAAGGTTGTGCATAAGCTATCGAAACCGGCTTCTTACCCAGAGCACCAAAAAAAGTTGCTGGGTGGAAAGTCCCGGCACCCATATTTTCGTCATATGGTTGTAAGATATTGCATCCGTTATCTGCCCAGAAATGCTGTAATTTTAAAATTATATTCTGAAAATTCATTGTTACTCCAAGTTCCTATAATTGTTAATCTTTTCTTTTTATTTTGTTCATGAGTCAAGCTGAATTTTACTACAACATAGTTTTGTGAAATTAACAGGTTAAAAAAACTTGTCAGATTTAACTTTCTAAAAATCATCGGAGTAATTAAAAAAAATAAAGTATTTAAGGAGAACATTATGAATTTTACTGACAAAAAAATCGTAAAGAAACTGAGAATGTATTTTTCAGAAAACCTCGATGTGACAAAATGGGAAAATGTAGAGATTGAAATGAAAAAATTGGAAAAAGAAAAGATAACTTCCCCGTATGAACTTATTAATTTTATGGAAAGAATCGGTGAACTTTCTGATATACTTTCTGAAGAAATGGCCTGGCGTTATATTAACATGACGCGCTTTGCAGATAACGAAGAATATTCAAAAAAATTCAATGAATTCTATGCTGGAATTATTGCCAAAACTAAACCTTATGATTTTAAATTCAATAAGAAATTTTATGACAGTCCTTTCCGTAAAGAACTTGATGAAAAGAAGTATGCACACTTGAATAAAATTATTGCCAACGATATAGAATTATACCGTGAAGAAAATATTCCACTTCAAGTTAAAGAACAGGAATTAGCCAATAAATATGGATCTCTCTTTTCAAAACTTACCGTAACATATAAAGGTGAGGAAAAAACAATGTCTCAACTTACACCATTCTTGAAAGATCAAGATAGAGGAGTTCGCAGGGAAGTTTGGAATCTCCGTATGGAAAAGATGATGGAGAAACGTAATGAATTCAATAAGCTTTTTGATGAAATGAAAGAACTCAGAATTCAGCAGGCAAAAAATGCAGGATTTGATAATTACCGTGATTATATGCATCAAGCCAAAGGACGTTTTTCATACTCACCCCAAGATATTATGAAGTTCCATGATGCAGTTGAAAAAGAAGTTATTCCATTTTTAAAAACATTCACTGAAGAACGGAAAAATATATTGAAAATTGATTCTGTAAAACCATGGGATACTTCCGTGGATCTGGATGGAAAAACCCTTAAACCATTCAAAGAAATCGATGAATTCATAGATAAAGGAATCGATATTTTGCACACAATAAAACCGGTATTTGGCGAAAGATTGAACATGATGAAGAATTCCGAATTTCTTGATCTGGAAAATAGGAAAGGTAAAGCTCCCGGTGGATATAATTATCCTCTGCAAGAAACAGGTGCCCCCTTTATTTTTATGAATGCAATTGGACTACACAGAGATATTGTTACTTTGCTTCATGAATCGGGACATGCGATGCACACCTTTGCTATGAAAAATATTAAACTCAATCCTTACAAAGGTACGCCCAGCGAAGTTGCAGAACTTGCTTCCATGACAATGGAATTCCTCTCAATGGATCATTGGGATAAATATTATGATGATGCAAATGATCTAAAAAAAGCAAAACGAGATCAGCTCAAAGGTGCTTTAAGTTTCCTGCCCTGGTGCATGACAGTAGATGCTTTACAACACTGGATATATTTGAATCCAGAGCATACAATGGAAGAACGGGAAGAATTTTTTCTTTCACTTCTGCAAAGATATGATACCGGTATAGATTGGAGTGATGTAAAAAAATATAAAAAAATACTCTGGCTTTTTCAACTTCATATTTTTGAAGTTCCATTCTATTACATTGAATATGGAATGAGCCAGCTCGGAGCACTTTCTGTTTATAGAAATTATAAGAAATTTGGAAAAGAAAAAGCACTGGAAAAATATGAAGATTTCCTCAAACTCGGTTACACCGTTCCAGTTGATAAATTATATGAAGCCGCAGGAATTAAATTTGATTTTTCGGCGAAATATGTAAAAGAACTGGTTGATTTTGTTAAAGAAGAATTGGCTGTAATAAAGTAATAGTATTGTATTCTGCTCCCCTTAGAAGGGTAGACCAAGAGGGGTTGATTGAATATTAAATCATCAATCAAAATAAACCCTCTTTAATTCCCCCTTACAAAGGGGGATAGAGTAGAAGGAGCTGGTTTGAATTCAAAAATTGCATTAATACGTTTAATATTTATCTCGTTATTAATCACATTTTTCATCTTCTTATTTGCAGGTGAACCTTATGTGCTCATGGTTTCATTTGATGGGTTTAGATATGATTATGATACAAAAACGGAAACTCCGAATCTTGATTTTATGCGAGATAACGGTGTTAAGGCAGAATCTATACAACCGGTTTTCCCATCAAAAACCTTTCCCAATCATTACGCGCTTGCAACCGGAGCTTATGCGGCAACTAACATGATAACTGCAAATAAATTCTATGATAATGAATTTAAAGAAGTATACCAAATTTCTGATAAACCTAAAGTTCGTGATGCAAAATGGTATAAAGCAGAACCTATATGGGTTACTGCAGAACGGCAAAATGTTAAAAGCGCTTCTTATTTCTGGGTTGGATCAGAAGCACCTATAAAGGGTTATTTACCCTCAATCGTAAAAGCTTACGATCATAATTTTCCTTACCTCTCTCGCGTAGATTCCGTAATGACTTGGTTTCAATTACCTGAGGAAAAACGACCGCATCTGGTGATGCTATATTTTGACGAACCTGATTCTGATGGGCATAAATATGGTCCCGAAAATCCCGATCTCATATCAACCATAAAATATATGGATGACATTTTAGGGTACATTCTGGATGAAATTAAAAAGCTGGAAATTGCAGATGAAATTAACTTAGTTCTTGTAAGTGATCACGGGATGACTACAATAAGTCAGGATAGAATTATCTATTTGGATGATAATGTCCCAGATATGAACGTACTCCTCAGTTATGGTGGCGGGCCTGTTATGCAAGTTCATTTAAAAGAAAGTAATGATACTTTGATCGACCAAATTGATAAGCAGTTAAAAAGTGTTGAATACTTGGCAACATACAAACGTGATGAAGTTCCTGAGAGATATCATTTTGTTAACAGGAATACAGGTGATTTTGTGTTAGTTGCTGATGAAGGTTGGTTAATTTTAACCAAAGCTGAAGAATATAAATCAAACGGCACACATGGTTATGACCCGATAGTAAAAAATATGCATGGAATATTCTATGCAATAGGCCCTCAAATAAAATCAAATTATAAAATCGGAACATTTGAGAATATCCATGTTTATCCATTGATCTGTGAATTGCTGGGAATAAAACCGTATGCCGATGCTCCAGATGCACCGGAAGGTCGTTTGGAAGTTCTGGAAGAAATTTTGGTAAAATAATCTGTAATAAATTATATGGATAATATTCCAATCAAAGAATTTTTAATACTTTCAAAAGATTTGCCAGTTATCGATGTACGCACTCCTGCAGAATTTAGTGACGGGCACATATCAAGTGCGATAAATATTCCAATATTTTCTAACGAAGAACGTGCCATTGTAGGTACGAAATACAAGCAAGAAAGTAAAGATACTGCTATTGCACAAGCTTTGGAATATATCTCTGAGAAAACCGACCATTATCTTAATCAATTAGAGGAATTATCACATTCACAAGAAATTTGCATTTATTGCTGGCGTGGTGGTTTTCGCAGTGAAGGAATGGGACATTTGTTCCAGACTGTTGGGAAGACAGTAAATCGGTTGGAAGGTGGATATAAAGCATATCGTAATTTTGTACTCGATTCCTTTAAAACTAAATTTAAGCTCATTGTTATTGGTGGAATGACGGGAAGCGGAAAAACAGAAATCCTGGAGGAAATTGGTAAAACTAGCGAGCAGATGCTGGATCTGGAAGGTTTAGCTAATCATAAAGGTTCGGCTTTTGGAGCACTCGGACAGGATGATCAACCTACAACACAACAGTTTGAGAATGACCTTGCAGCACAATTAAATGAATTTGATCCTGAAAAAAATATCTGGCTGGAAGATGAAAGCAGGATGATTGGAAGAGTGAAAATTCCTGATAATCTGTTTACACAAATAAGAAGTTCTTCTGTTATCAAAATTGAAGTTTCTAAAGATAACCGCATTAACCGGTTGATAAAAGATTATGCCAAATTCAATAAACCAGATTTGATAAATTCCATTAATAATATTTCCCGAAGATTGGGTGGATTAAATTCTAAACTGGCAATAGAATTAATTGAAAAAGAAGACTATCATAAAGCAACCGATATCATTTTAGATTACTACGACAAAGCCTATACATACGGCCTTTCCAAAAGAGAAGGACAAACTATAATTTCAATCAAACTGAAAGAAGATGATCCACAGAAAACTGCGAGGAAGTTGATCGGATTAATTGAATAATTATCTGTAACCCAGCAACAAGATTACTAGAATAAATATTTCTCTATAATAACAAGTATTTATAAGAACGATCAAATTTGCCATATATTTACAAATTAAGTTAAATTTGTTTCCTTTAACTATTTTATAATCTTATTGACGACTATTAAGTTAAAAATAAGTGGGTTATGCATTATAAATATTGAAATTTATTGGAGAGATTTATGGAACAGGAAAAGATTTCTATACTTCATGAAAAACGTGAACAGGCAAAGCTTGGTGGTGGTGATAAGCGTATCGAAGCTCAACATGCAAAAGGTAAAATGACTGCTCGTGAAAGAATTGCAATACTCGTTGATGAAGATAGTTTTGAAGAATTTGATATGTTCATTGAACATCGCTGTACAGATTTTGGAATGGATAAGAAATGCAAGATCATGGGTGATGGAGTTGTAACTGGATGTGCAACCATTGAGGGCAGGTTAGTATACCTTTATGCTCAGGATTTTACCGTTACCGGTGGCTCACTTTCTAAAACACACTCTGAAAAAATTTGCAAAGTAATGGATATGGCTATGAAAATAGGTGCACCTGTTATTGGAATGAATGATTCAGGAGGGGCACGTGTTCAGGAAGGTGTGGATGCCCTGGCTGGTTATGCAGAAATTTTCCTGCGTAATGTTCGTGCTTCCGGTGTGATACCTCAAATTACTGCCATCATGGGACCATGTGCCGGTGGAGCCGTTTATTCACCTGCTGTTACAGACTTCATCTTTATGAATAAGCAAACGAGTTATATGTTCGTTACAGGACCGAAAGTCGTGAAAACTGTTCTAAATGAAGATGTAACAACTGAAGAGCTGGGCGGAGCAATGATGCATGTTAGTAAAAGCGGTGTTGCTCATTATGTAAGTGATAATGAAGAAGAAACTCTATTTCTGGTAAAAAGACTTATGAGTTATCTTCCTTCAAATAATATGGAAACTTCTCCCTACATTGCTCCCGATGATTCAATAGATAGATATTGTGAAGAACTGAATACTATAATTCCTGATAATCCAAATAAACCCTATGACATTTTAGATGTTATAAATAGTATCGTAGATAGTGGTGAATTTTTAGAAACTTCTAGAAATTATGCTCAAAATATAGTTGTTGGTTTTGCTAGGATGAATGGACACAGCATTGCTATTATTGCCAACCAACCCAAGGTGCTTGCTGGAGTGCTTGATATTAATGCTTCAGTAAAAGCTGCCCGTTTCATACGTTTTTGTGATGCTTTTAATATCCCTCTTGTTGTATTGGAAGATGTACCAGGTTTCCTTCCTGGAACTAATCAGGAACATAATGGGATAATCCGTCATGGTGCTAAAATACTTTATGCTTTTGCCGAAGCGACAGTTCCAAAATTAACAATAATAATTCGTAAAGCTTATGGTGGTGCTTATTGTGTGATGAACAGCAGTGGTATGGGTGCGGATATTGTTTACGCATGGCCTTCTGCTGAAATTGCAGTAATGGGACCCAAAGGTGCAGTGGAAATTGTATTCCGTAAAGAAGTAAATGAAGCAGAAGATTCTGCTAAACTTGCTAATGAGAAAGAAGAAGAATATAGAAATAAATTTGCTAATCCTTATGTCGCAGCAAAAAAAGGATATGTTGATGATATAATTGAACCAGCTCAAACACGATTCCGTATTATTCGCGCTTTAGAAATGCTGGCTACAAAACGTGTGTCCAATCCACCTAAAAAACACGGAAATATTCCTCTATAGGAAAATACTATGAAGAGAATAATTACATTATTAATGATTATTTGGACATTAACCTGTTTTGCTGAGGAAAAAAAGTTTAACTTTCCTCCCGATACTACTATACTGGAAATTGCTGCTCAAACTGATATCCCTGTAAAAAAGATCACACAATATTTAAAACTTGAAGATCAGGCAGGTATTAATTCTAACCTGCAAGAGTTAGGCATTTCCAACAATGATGTGAACAATGCCATAACAGAATATTACAAAAATAAACATTCATTTTATTCAGGAATTGTATTTGTCGGTATGGGAATTGTTTTTTCCGCCCTTTTTATTACTGGTTTATTCATAAAGTCATTACAGCATATTGGAAAACCAAGGAAAGTTAAAAAAGCTGTTGTGCAAACGTCTGTTGGAGTGGTTACTGCGCCAAAAGAGTATATAAGCAGTAATGGGGTAGTTGCTGCTATCACTGCTATGTTCCTACATGATACTGAAGAAAGAGGTAGAATTAATCTAACCTGGAAGAGGCAAAGTTTAAGTATGTGGCAAGCTGCCGGTATGGTTGAAAATAGAAATTTTGTAGATAAAAGAGGTAGAAAATGAAAACATATAAAATGAATATAAATGGTGAAAAATATAAAGCCAGGATCAAGAAATATAAAAATTTTCAAGTAATTGTAGAGGTTAATGGAATTGATTATGAAATAGAATTGGAAAAAACCGAACGCAGAAAGCCGGAAATAGCTCGACCTCCCAAAGTAAAACCGAATCTAGAAGTTGTAGCAAAACCATCTAAACCTGTTGTTGCCTCTACTTCTGGAGCTGTTGTTGCACCCATCCCGGGATTAGTTCTGGAACTGCTTGTTAAAGAAGGTGATGAAATTAGTGCCGGTGATACGATTTTAATTTTAGAAGCAATGAAAATGGAATCCGAGATCGCATCTACAGCATCAGGTGTTGTAAGTAAGATAAATGTAAAAGAGGGTTCATCTGTACAGGAAGGTGAAATCTTAATTGAAGTTGGAGCATAAGACTTATGACAGAATTAATAAATTTTTATCAAACAACTGGTTTTGCACAAGTTCAGTTACCATATATTATCATGCTGATCATTGGCGGGATATTCATTTTTTTGGGGATAGCTAAAGATTATGAACCTCTTCTCTTAGTTCCAATTGGTTTTGGTATAATTCTGGGAAATCTACCTGGAACCGAGGCATATGGTGTTTATGCTCCCGGTTCTGTCATGAATCAGATGTATTATGGTGTAAAATTCGGGATGTATCCTCCTCTCATTTTTCTTGGAATCGGGGCAATGACAGATTTTTCTACACTAATTGCAAATCCTAAATTAATTCTTTTGGGTGCTGCTACACAATTTGGGATTTTTGCTACTTTTATTGGCTCTTTAATGTTAGGATTTAATGTAATGGAATCAGGAGCAATTGGGATTATCGGTGGTGCTGATGGTCCAACTTCAATATTTTTATCAACTAAGCTGGCTCCTCATCTTCTAGGTCCTATCGCGATTGCAGCTTATTCATACATGGCGCTGGTACCGGTTATTCAACCGCCAATTATTAAATTGCTTACAACTAAAAAAGAACGCGTTATCCACATGAAAACACCTCGACTGGTATCTAAACGTGAAAAGATATTATTCCCGATCGTGGGTGCTTTAGTTACAATTCTAATTGCGCCTGGTTCTTCATCACTTCTGGGAATGCTTTTCTTTGGAAATTTATTAAAAGAAAGCGGTGTAACAGATCGTTTGGCAAAAACTGCTTCAAATTCTCTGATAGATATTATTACCATCGTCCTGGGTATATGTGTTGGTGCTTCTACTCAAGCAATAAGGATGATAGATGGAGTTAATATGGGATTTCTAACTTCCAGTTCTATTAAAATCTTTGCTTTAGGTGCATTTTCATTCTGTATTGCAACGGCAACAGGAGTATTATTCGCTAAACTTATGAATTTGTTCCTGAAAGATAAATTAAATCCGATGATAGGTGCTTCCGGTGTAAGTGCTGTGCCGGACAGTGCCAGAGTAGTTCATACGATGGGGCAAAAATATGATAAGAGTAATTTCCTTTTAATGCATGCCATGGCTCCTAATGTAGCAGGCGTGATAGGTTCTGCTGTTGGAGCTGGTGTACTTTTAGGTATTTTAGGAAATTAGTTTTTCAACAAAGGGACACAAAGACAAAGAAAGCACAAAGAAAAGAATTATTAGGTTTTACTGAGATAGATTTGCAGGGGCAGATCAATGATCTGCCTTCTTTTATTGATTTATTGCAGGATGTATCATTCTAGTACATCCTGTTTTTATTATCAGTTCTAGATATTTTCCTATAAAAAAATTAAAATTATATTTTATATTTTGACAAATCTCAATTCCTTTAACTTACTTGAATTTAATAAATAATTTTGGAGAATGTTCATGAATAAATTAGTAATTATTATTATAATATTGGGGGTACTAATGACACTAAATGGAGATACCGGGTATAAACTTCCAGCCGATGAGATCGTTAAAATCTATGACACTCAAAGAAATCCATATATTCAATTTATTCAATTTGAAAATTTCGGTTTAGAAATAAGTTATCAACTTCATCAAACATTAGAGCAACTTGCCGAACCTTCTCTGAAATTAGCAGGAGAAAAATTTAGTAAAAGATTAAATACACAACTGGAAAATTATCCCATTAACAAAATAAAAATTATTAATCTGAATACCAAAACACGAATTCCTATTCAATTACCGAAAGGTGCAAAAATAAGAAATATAGAAATTTCTAATAACCATAAAAAAGCTGCTTTACTGAATGAAACAGAGGATGGTGTTCAACTCCTCATTGTAGATTTGAAGAATGGAAAGTGCAAAGCTCATAAAAATTTTCTCATTAATGATATTTTGGAAGATGGGATAATCTGCTGGTTGAATGATAGTAATAATATTTTACTGAAAATAATTCCTGAAGACCGTGACAATGAACCAGCTAAATCTGTTGTTCCTGAATCTCCTGTTGTCGAAGAAACTCATGGAAAGAAAAGCACAGTTCGAACATATCAAAATCTACTGCAGAATAAATATGATGAAATACTTTTTAACTATTATTTTACATCACAAATCGTATCGTTAAATACAGCAAACGGAGAGATAAAAAAGATTGGAAAACCAGCTATATATAATGATGTTAAACCTTCTCCCGTTAATGAATATTTATATATTGAGCGAATTCAAAAACCATATTCTTATCTGCTTCCGTATTATCGTTTTCCCAAAGAATTTAAGATCTGGGATTTTGACGGAAAACTTATAACTCAGCTTCTTTCCCGTCCACTGCAAGATGAAGTTCCAATTGGCGGAACTTACATTGGTCCTCGTAAATTTATGTGGCAACCATTAAAAGATGCAGCCTTGATCTGGGTAGAAGCTCTGGATGAAGGGGATCCGGAGAATAAAGTTGAAACTCGGGATAAGATCATGCGAATTTCTTTTCCACAAAAAGACAAAGCAGAAGAATTATTCAGAACAGAGCATCGTTTTTCAAGTATCAAGTGGTCAGAAGTTGAAGATGAATTGATTTATTATGAATATGATCGCGATAAATTGTGGAAGAAGGGTTGGTTTTTTGAGATTGGCGGTAAACCAGAATTGATCTATGATCTGAGTACGCGTGATAAATATAATAATCCCGGAAATTTAGTTCAAAAGAAGAATAAACGTGGAGAAACTATTTTCATCAAAGATGGAGATTGGATATATTATAAAAATAATACTGGCGCAACACCTAAAGGTAACTTTCCGTATCTACAAAAATTTAATTTGATCACAAAAGAAAAAGAGATTTTATTTAAATGTAAAGACAATAATTATGAGACAATGCAAAACTTTGTTGATGAAGACTTGAATAAAATTATTATTAGAAGTGAAAATCAGAATACTCCCCCGAACTATTTACTTGTAGATATTGAGAGTGGAAAACGTGAAGAGATCACAAATTATCCGAATAATTTCCAACAACTAACCGAGCTTAAAAAAGAGATGGTTACTTACATTCGTAAAGACGGCATTCCATTATCAGGAGAGCTCTATCTTCCAGCAAACTACAAAGAAGGTGAAAGACTTCCTCTGGTTATCAATGCTTATCCACAAGAATTTGCCGATAGTACAACTGCCGGACAGGTCACAACTACTTCAAATAGTTTCAATAGATTCAGCGGAGCTTCGGTGCGCTACTTTACTTTGGCAGGATATGCCGTTCTAACTAAAGCATCAATTCCGATCGTTGGGAATCCTGAAACTGTGAATGAAACATTTATTGAACAGACAATAAACAGTGTAGAAGCAGCCATAAAATATTTGGATAAAAGAGGCATTATCGATCCTGGTAAAGTGGGAATTACAGGACACAGTTACGGCGCATTTATGGTAGCAAATGTGCTTGCTCACAGCGATCTGTGTACTGCCGGGATAGCTCGTAGTGGAGCTTATAACAGAACATTAACACCATTTGGATTCCAAAGTGAACGACGTACATTCTGGGAAGCAAAAGATTTCTATCTGGAAGTTTCACCCTTTGCTTATGCTGAAAAGATCAAAGAACCTATTTTGCTCATCCATGGTGAAGATGATCCAAACTCCGGAACTTTTCCTCTGCAATCAAGAAGATTTTATCAAGCATTGAAGGGAAATGGCGGAACTGCAAAACTGGTGATTCTCCCTTATGAAGGGCATTCTTATCGAGCAAGAAGATCAGGATTGCATGTTCTGGCAGAAATGATCGAATGGTTCGATAGATTTTTAAAAAATAAAAAATAATTCATACTTATTTTTTGCTACCCTTTGTAAGGGGAGATTAAGAGGGGTTTTTCGCAAAGAATTCTTTCTATCATTGCGAGAAGTAAAACGACGTGGCAATCATTTCTTTCTCTTAGCGATAGAGATTGCTTCGTTAGAATCTGCAAGAGGAAAACTCGCAAAGACATTCTATCACATGTAACCCAGTATTAATAAACCATCTCCAAGTTTATTAGCACTCTTTTGCTGTGTCTGCTAAAAAATGATTTGACAATTGAATGATTGTAATTAAATTGTCTCAAGTTAGCAGATGAAGATTGATGTTGCTAATAAATTAGAGGAATGAAAATGAAGAAAAATGAGATCCGTAGAGAACAAGTTCTTAAGCATGTAGTTGAAGAATATATAAATTCATGCGAACCGGTATCTTCTAAACTGATCTGTGATAAATATTTAGAAAACACCAGTCCTGCAACTATCAGAATAGACTTGAATAAGCTGGAAAAAGCAAATTTGATCTTTCAACCTCATACCTCTGCAGGAAGGATTCCGACTATACAAGGTTATCGAACTTATATTGAACAGAGCAAAAACAAAATAGCCAAAACTCATTTTGATAGCGCAGATATTCTACGTGAAATTCTAATAAAACATTATAAAGATACTCCGCTTGCACTTCATTATATTATGCAGTTACTTGCACGCGAAACTGATCAATTGAGCTTTGTTGCAGAACCGGAAGTCTCTTATGGTTATCTGGAAAAACTTGAAGTTTTCAAAATTTCAGGCGATAAACTGCTCTTTGTGGTTAGTCTGAATTCCGGGCTTGATAAGACAGTGATCCTGAAATGTGACCATAATATTTCACCACACCAACTTAAGGCAATTGTCCGTTACGTAAATGATACGCTGGTTGGACAGAGAATATTTGATATTCAGAATACGGTACTGGAAGAAATTGCAGAAAAAGTTACAGAAGAGAACACAATTCTCAAGCAATTTTTAAAAGAGCTGCAGAATGCTTTTTCTGAGATCAGTGATTATTATATTCATTTTGATGGGAATATCTCATTTCTGGAACAACCAGAATTTAATGATAAAAGATCAATTCTTACGTTCCTTAATTTCATGCAAAGGCAAGATCATTTGATAAACCTGATGCAGGAAAAAGAAATCGGATCATGGAACATTTTGATGGGTGAAGATTTTGCACAATTTGAATTCACTAATTTTGCCATGATTTTTGCTAAATATGAGATCTTTGGAATACCGGGATATCTGGGAGTTTTAGGACCGATAAGAATGAATTATACAAAAAACATCGCAATCATAAAGGATGTTGCAAGAATAATAACAGAAACCACAAAAAAAGGAATGGTGGTACCAAAAAAATGACTAAGAAAAAAACAGAAAAAAAACAAGAAATAAAAAAGCAGAAAAAAGAACTCTCGCTTGAAGAAAAATATCTAAATCTTTTAGCAGAGAATGCTGAGTTCAAAGATAAATGGATACGTAGCGCTGCTGAGTTTGAAAACTTCCGTCGTAGATCTATTTCCGAAAAATCAGATTGGATCAGAAATGCAACTGAGAGGATAGTACTGGAACTCTGCGATGTAGTAGATAATTTCGAACGTGCCATGTATCCCGAAGTAGAGAAAAACCGGGAAGCGTATGAAAAGGGGATAGAACTTATATTTCAGCAGTTGGATGGAGTTCTGAAAAAAGAGAGTGTGAAAAAGATCGAAGCAATGGGAGAAGAATTTGATCCGCAGTTTCATGAAGCTTTGGTTCATATCCCTTCCGAATTAGAAGATAATAAAATCGTGGCTGTGATTCAAAATGGTTACACAATGAATTCAAAGGTTATAAGACCTGCGCGTGTGGCAGTTTCCAACGGAGAAAAGCCGGAAGAAATAAAACCTAAAAATAAAAAAGAAAAGAAAAAAAAGAATAAGGTATAATGGAGGATATTATGGGTAAAATCATAGGTATTGACCTTGGAACAACAAACTCTTGCATTAGTGTAATGGAAGGTGGAAAGCCAACTGTTATTCAAAATGCAGAAGGTACAAGAACTACACCGTCTGTAGTTGCTTTTACCAAAGACAAACAAAGATTAGTAGGACAGCTGGCAAAACGTCAGGCTGTTACAAATCCGAAGAATACAATTTCTTCAATTAAAAGATTTATGGGAAGACAACTGAATGAAGTCGGCTCTGAAATCCAAAATGTTAACTATCAGATCAAAGGTGGAAAATTCGGTGAAGCTACTGTTCACATTGATGTAGAAAATAAAGATTTCACACCTCAAGAAATTTCTGCTATGATCCTAACTAAAATGAAAGAAACTGCAGAAGCTCATCTCGGAACAAAAATCACAGAAGCTGTGATCACAGTTCCAGCTTACTTTAATGACGCTCAAAGACAAGCAACAAAAGATGCCGGTAAAATTGCCGGTCTCGATGTAAAAAGAATTATCAATGAGCCAACTGCCGCTGCACTTGCTTACGGACTAGAAAATAAAAAAGAAGAAAAAATAGCTGTTTATGACCTCGGTGGTGGGACATTTGATATTTCTATTTTGGAAGTTGCCGAAGGCGTTGTAGAAGTTCTCTCTACAAATGGAGACACACATCTTGGTGGAGACGACTTCGATAAGAAAATTATGGATTGGATATTAAGTGAATTCAAAAAGCAGGAAGGCGTAGATATTTCCAGCGATGCAATGGCTCTGCAAAGAATCAAAGAAGCTGCTGAAAAAGCTAAGATAGAACTTTCAGGAACTCAAACAACCAATATCAATCTACCATTTATTACAGCAGATGCTTCCGGACCTAAACATCTTAATTTGGATCTTTCCCGTTCACAATTCAATAGAATGGTTGGTGATCTTATCGCACGTTCTATCGAACCTTGTAAAATTGCTATAAAAGATGCAAAACTCAGCGTAAGTGATATTGACGAAATATTGGTTGTAGGTGGAAGTACAAGAGTTCCTGCAGTTATTGAAGCTGTAGAAAAGTATTTCGGTAAAAAAGCTAATAAAAGTGTGAATCCTGATGAAGTAGTTGCAGTTGGTGCTGCAATTCAAGGTGGAATTCTGGCAGGTGATGAAAACTTGAACGATATTCTGCTTCTCGATGTAACTCCACTATCACTCGGTATTGAAACTCTCGGTGGCGTGATGACATCTCTTATAGAAAGAAATACAACTATTCCAACTAAAAAGAGCCAGGTATTTTCTACTGCTGCAGATAACCAACCGGCAGTTTCTATTGTTGTTCTTCAGGGTGAACGTTCCATGGCTGCTGATAACAGACGACTTGGTAGTTTTGAGCTTACCGGTATTCCTGCTGCACCGCGTGGAATTCCACAAATAGAAGTAACCTTCGATATTGATGCAAATGGAATTTTACACGTTCATGCTAAAGATAAAGGTACCGGACAGGAACAGTCTATAAAAATAGAAAGAACCGGTTCATTGGATGAAAGTGAAATCGATAGAATGGTTAAAGATGCCGAAGCTCATGCTGATGAAGATAAAAAAACAAAAGAATCTATTCATGCTCGTAATGAACTTGATACACTTATCTTCTCAACAGAAAAAAGTATGGAAGAACATGGTGACAAACTTAAAGATGAAGAGAAAAAACCTATCGAAGAAGCAATAAAAGAAGCGAAAGAAAAACTTGAAGAACTCAATAAAAAATCAGCTTCCAAAGAAGAGTATGAAGCTGTTCGTGATGACCTTGCCAAAAAAGCTCAAAAAATTGGTGAGGTAGTATATGCTGAAATGCAAAAAGGACAGCAAGCTCAAGGCGGAGCAAATCCAAATATGGGAAATGCTGACTTTGATCCAAGCAAAATGGGTGGACAGCAACAAGAGAAAAAAGAAGACGGTCCGGTAGACGCTGACTTTGAAGTTGTTGACGAAGACGAAAAAAAATAATTTAATCCCTGAAAAAGTCTTTTGGGTTTAGTCTCTCACTTGACTCTTTCAGGGTAAAATAAAAAAAAGCAATAGTAAACTTTGAGAGTGTCAATCAAGATGAAAAGCGAGAGAGAGACATTTTCAAAGCCTTCACAAGGTTGAATTAATGAGTTCTGCTCATTATAGTGCTTTTGTCTTCCTGACGAATCTTACTCGTTGTTCTTAGGAAGGATCTATATTCAAACCAAGATTCTTCGTCGAATGCATAAGTAAGTTCATCCTCAGAATGACAATAATGTTTTCATTATGCAAAATTCTTAATGTTGAATTATTAAAGGAGAACAATGGCTAAGAGAGATTACTATGAAGTTCTTGGATTAGATAAAAACGCCAATGGCACTGAAATAAAAAAAGCATACCGCAAGTTGGCAATGAAATATCATCCCGACAAAAACAACAATGACAAAGCAGCTGAAGAAAAATTCAAAGAAGCATCAGAAGCCTATGAAGTTCTCAGTGATGATAATAAAAAACAGAAATACGATCAATTTGGTCATGCCGGAATGGAAGGTGCTTTCGGTGGTGGTGGATTTGGCTGGGATAATTTCTCTCATGCCTCAGATTTTTCCGATATTTTTGGAAGCGGCGGGCTTGGCAGTATATTTGAAGGTTTATTCGGTTCCGGTTTCGGCGGCGGAGGAAGAGGTCGTAGAAGAAGTAATCAAGGTGAAGATCTGCAAATATCCCTTTCTCTCACTTTAGAAGAAATAGCTAAAGGTATCAGCAAAAAGATAAAGATAAATGTGCAGGATACTTGTGAAGTTTGCCACGGATCAGGCTCTCAAGATGGTTCTGTGCAAACTTGCAGCCAATGTCACGGTACTGGGCAGGTACGTCAGTTAACCCGTTCTCTTTTTGGTCAAATGCAAACTATTGTAGAATGTCCTTCCTGTCATGGAGAAGGCAAAATTATTAAAAACAGATGCCCTAAATGCAGAGGTGAAGGACGAACTAAAAGAGCTAAAACGATCAGTATAACAATTCCGGCAGGTGTTTCCGAAGGACAATATATCCGTCTACGCGGTCAGGGTAATATTGGAAAACGAGGTGGCGAACATGGTGATATACTAGTTCATATCCGAGAAAAGGAACACAATATCTTTGAACGTCAGGATGCCGATCTCATTTGTGAATTCCCCATAAGTTTCTCGCAAGCTGCAATGGGAACAGAGATAAAAGTTCCTACTCTCACCGGGCATATTAAAATGAAAATTCCGGCTGGAACTCAAAGCAATAAAGTGTTCCGATTGCGTTCTCAAGGTCTTCCCCACGTGAATTCATCCTATCATGGAGATCTGTTCATCAAAGTACATGTGATCACTCCCACCAGGTTGAATTCAGAAGAAAAGGAGCTTTTTGAAAAATTGGCAAAATTTGATTCAGAGAAAAAATTAAATCCGGAGAAAAGCTTCTTTAGTAAATTAAAGAAATTCTTTGTTTAGAGAATAGATATAGATTTGTAAAAACAGCCTACTGAGAAACCAGTGGGCTGTTTTTTTTACTACCCGTCATTCTGAGGAGTCACAAATTTTCGTAGAAAATTCTCTTTCTACGCATCTACTTGCTGTTACTCTTAACAAAGAGTTGAGGGAATATACAATTGAATTGTTATTAATTATTCTTCCTATGGAGAACAACGAGCAAGGTTCGTCAGAATGACATCTCTTTTCATTTTTCCTTTCAGCTTTTCTCTTCTAACTTTTAATATCTAATTCCTTGATTTTTATTCTTTAACCTTTTTCTAATTGACACTTAAATTCTTTTTCCCAATTTCAATTTTGTCTAAATAAGATTGCTTTAGAACAAACGAGATAAGTGTAGGATATGATAGAAAATAAAGTAATAGCTCTGATTTATGAAATTAAACATGAAGCATAAACAATAACTTTTTTTTCAAATTTATTTGACTAGTCAAATACTATTCTGCTTGACACTTACTACTCATTAATCAAATTTTTCAACATACAAGATAGGTAGCGATAACATTATATAGTGTATTGAATTTATAGTTTGATTTTTAATAAATATCTAAGTTAAGGAAATTATATGCGAATTTTACTAGATACAAATATAATAATTCATAGAGAAGCAAGTAAGGTTATTCATCCTGATATCGGATTATTGTTTCGATGGTTTGATAAAACCGGTGCGACAAAAATCATTCATCCTCTTACTGTTAAAGAACTCGCTAAGCATAAAGACAAAACTATTGCTGAAACAATGAAAATAAAGATAAGAAATTATTTTCAACTTAAAACTTTATCAAAAGAGACTGCTCCCATTATTGAGATTCGTGAGAGTGATGAAACAGAAAATGATTACGTTGACACTAGTCTAATTAATGAACTTTATAACAAGCGTGTTGATATTATTATTACAGAAGATAGAGGAATCCATTTAAAAGCAAAATCGTTAAATATTGATAAAAAAGTTTTTACGATAGATACATATCTTGAGAAAGTAACAGCCGAAAATCCTAATTTAGTAGATTATAAAGTATTATCTGTAAAAAAAGAACACTTTGGTAATGTTGATTTAAATGATCATTTTTTTGATTCATTCAAAGAGGATTATCATGAATTCGAAGGATGGTTTAACAGAAAGGCTGATGAAGAATCTTACATTTGCCAAGCAGATAAAAAAATTGGGGCGTTTCTATATTTAAAGGTTGAAACTGATGCTGAAGATTATGGTGATATTTTTCCGGTATTTTCTAAAAAAAAACGCTTAAAAATCGGTACTTTTAAAGTTCTATCGACAGGATATAAACTTGGTGAAAGATTTCTGAAAATAATTTTTGATAATGCACTTACTTGTAATGTTGAAGAGATATATGTTACCATTTTTGAAAAAAGAGAAGATCAAATTAGATTAATTAAATTACTTGAAGATTGGGGGTTTAAATCTTATGGTGTAAAAAAAACAATTAATGGTGAAGAACTTGTTTTAGTAAGAGATTTTATATGTCAGTTCAATATTGATAATCCCAAATTCACATTTCCATATATCTCAAAAAACAAAAATGTTTTTATGATACCAATTTATCCTGATTATCATACTGATCTTCTACCTGATTCTATACTAACTACTGAGTCTCCTAATGATTTTGTTGAAAATGAACCACATAGAAACGCAATAAGTAAAGTATATATTTCTCGTTCAATAAGAAGAGATATAGAAAAAGGAGATATTATTGTTTTTTATAGAACTGCAACAGGTGGTAGAGCAGCGTATTATACTAGTGTTATAACAACAATTGCAATATGTGAGGGGAAAGCTGATGATATTGCAGATGAAAATGATTTTATCCTAAAATGTAGAAGAAGAAGCGTTTTCGATGATAACGGATTAAAAAAATTTTGGAATTATAATCCGAGATATAGACCTTTCATTATAAATTTCCTTTACGTTCATTCATTTCCAACAGGGAAAAGAATTAATAGACAAAAATTGTTAGAACTCGGAATTTTAACTGGAGAGGAAAATGAAATTAGAGGATTAAAGAAAATAACAAAAGATCATTTTGAAATAATCTTAAAGGAAACTGAAACTAATGAAAGTTATTTTATCGATTAAACCACATTTCGCAGAGAAAATTTTCGAAGGTTCAAAGAAGTTTGAATTTAGAAGATCAATTTTTAAAAATCCAAATGTAAAAATAGTAATTGTTTATGCCTCGGCACCTGTTAGTAAAATTATTGGAGAATTTGAAATTGAGGAAATACTTCATAATGAGATAGATTCTTTGTGGTATGCCACAAAATCTGATTCAGGAATAACTGAGGAATATTATTTAAGCTATTTTGAAGGTAAAGATTATGGGTTTGCATTAAAGATCAAAAGAGCAAAGAAATATAAATCATCTTATTCTATAAAAGAACGATTTGGATTGTTACCTCCTCAATCTTTCGCATATGTAAGAGAATAATATTAAAACTAATAAACTGTAAAAACAATTTTGTACTACCACGGAATCTACTATTCAGAGCCGGTACCAGTCACAGGAATGAAAAATTTCCGATGCAAGGAGGTAGTATGAGTACTAAACAAAAAATTCAGAAAATTATCGGTTACATTCTAATTTTTCTACCGTTTGTTCTCATTTTAAGGAATTATTTAAGTTTTGCTGGTGAACCTCATTATCAGAAAACTTTTCTTTCAGATTATTTTTCAATGTTACCACTTGCATCACCGTTTTTCTTGATCTCGGTTCTTGGTTTCTATTTAGCTCAGCCGTTTAAAAACATGAAAACTCCGAAAACTATTTTAGGAGTAATATTTCTTTTAATACCAATAAATATTATTTGTTTCAGTCTTTATTTTCTCCAAACTGATCGAAGTGCTGGTTGGGATAAAGTATATATACTTTATCTCGGAGTACCTTCTTCAATAATTTATTCTATTATTGCTGCTTTCTGGATCAAATTTAAAAAGTACAAAATATTATTAAAGGTACTTTTAATATTAATTATAATAACGTTACAGGCAGCAGCGATCATCCTTTTATTACAAGTAGATACAATGATAGAGTAGGAGTGTGATTGTATGTTCTTAAACCAAATTTATTAGTCAGAGCTGATTTACTGTTCGCTTAAAGATTAACTATTCTTAGTTTTATCAACTTTCTTATCCCGCTTCTTATTTTTGAACATTCTACCGAGAGGTACCCAGATAAATAATAGATGAAATACTGAACCAAATAATAACAGCTTTCCCACATCGTCTTTATAAGGTGTTCCTTTCAAGATACTGGCAGTGCCAATAATCATAATTCCCCAGATAATTGCACTGGCAATAATTAAATAACCGATCTTTGTTTTTGTCATTTTTTTCTCCTATTTCAACTTTTTTCTACAATATATTCTGTTAAGT
>Ga0208771_1000515_pt1 | contig 23345 bp, 20 predicted proteins | sample AntAceMetag02UKX_FD_184775 | JGI IMG/M metagenome (GOLD analysis project Ga0208771, IMG submission 184775) | Saline lake microbial communities from Ace Lake, Antarctica - Antarctic Ace Lake Metagenome 02UKX (SPAdes) (version 2) | ecosystem: Environmental > Aquatic > Non-marine Saline and... | reverse complement strand
AGAAAGTGGATGTAGTCCAAGTCGCGGCATTTAGGTGGATTCAATTTAATACGGCACCCCCATACATATCTAAATTTGAATGCATCAAATGGCATAAAAATATTCCGGTCAACTGCGTAAGTCCTAAATCAGTTGTATTGACTTGAATTTGGTCGATCAAAGGCAAATGAAGCCATGGAGAGTCAGAAACAAAGTGGTTAAGTGACTGACTGTTGCAATTTGGTACTCTCTCAGAATAATGACTTATGTTACCACGTCCTACATTAAGGAGAAGACCATCAATGTATTGACGTGACGGAACCTCAACGCTGCGCGTTGTATTATGGAAGTACGGTGAATAATTCTTATGCAATCTATTTAAATTAATTAATGCGGCGGGCAGGTCTCCTAGACCCAAATCAAATTTGAATTCTGTTGGCCTCATCATGATCTTAACGGATCGGACAAAAGATGTATTTCACTGAAAAGAGAGAAACGGAATCGCCAAGGTAATCTGACAAAGTCAAGTTAACATCACGAGCTAACGGTCCGATGGGAATAAAAAAAGATTTCCGCAGCCATTTGCCGCAGAATCTAGAACGCTTTTCATGTGATGACCTCACACGCCTACGAAGGAGAGCTTGTTCAGGGTGATCGGAATGCCAAGAGCCATCCCATTGTAAGTGTAGTACAGATCAACCTGTTCGTCGTGAGCGACAAACGCTTCCGTGTAATAAAGTGTGAGAGCTGGAACGTCTTCGGCGTAAAGGACCTGAGCTTGATCGATCAGTTCGCCTCGATCATCCTCATCGGTTTCGGTCACCTGTTCTTCAAGAAGATCAGTCAGATCTGCGTTTTCATCGTACCTCGCGCTGTTGAAACTGCCCATGTCGATGGTGTTTCTAGCCAGGAAGTTGGGATCTCCGATCAGGCCGCCATGACCGCTCAAGGCAAGGTCGAAGTCCCACTCGCTAACCTTGGAGTCAACGGTTTTCGAGTCCATCGGCCGGAGGTCAACGGTTATCCCGACGGATACGAGATCTGTCTTGATCAGCTCGCCAATGCGCTCTTCTGTTGCTCTTCCACTCTTAACCAGCAGCTCGATCTCTTGGCCATCGTATCCCATATCATCGAGAAGATCTTTGGCTTTGGTCGGGTTGTGGGAGTAGAGGCCGTCGATATCGTTGTTGTACCAGCTGTGATCAGATGGAATGAACCCTGGACTTCCAGCAAGGCCGTATCCTCTGCCAGCAATCGTGACGAGGTTTTCTCGATCGATGGCGTAGGCGAGTGCCTGTCTGAACCTTTTGTCGGACATCGGCTCTTTCTGGTGGTTGATCATCAGCTTGTAGTTCCACCAGTGAGATGGGACTGAAAGGATCACGAACTCGTCTTTTAGCGGATCGATCATCTCGGGCTGGATCCCAGCGGTGTTGACATACCCTTGAGTGAGTTGGGCCTTGGCATTCGGTTCGGATATCTTGACAAATATCAGCTCTTTGACCTTGGGTGTGCCTAAGTAGTAGTCTTCGTAGGCCTGATACCGGTAAGTGCCATGAACCTTGTCGTAGTCGTCGACGTCAAGGGTGTAAGGTCCTGTCCCGATCAGAGCCTCCTGATCCTTGAAGTTCACAGGGTCGTTCACGTTTTCCCATATGTGCTCGGGCAGGATCGGAAGGGTTCCTGCAACCTGATCTAAGAAGGGTGCGTAAGGCGCAGATAAGGTGATCTCTACTGTATGGTCGTCAAGAGCCTCGGCACTCTCGATAATTGATGAATCGATCCACTGGTAGGGATGATCTTTGATGTAGTCAACTGTGAAAACGACATCATCGGCGTCAAACTCTTCGTCATCGTGCCATGTGATCCCATCTCTCAGGTAAAAGATGTAGACGTCGTCTCCTTCTATTTCCCAGTCCTCTGCCAGGGCTGGAACGTATTCCTCCTCATCTTTCCAGATCAAAGTATCGAAGATGAAGCTCATCCGCGTATATCCTGGACCTCTTGAGTAGTGGGCATAAGGTGAAGGAAAGCCCCAGTCGCCAGTAGTATCAGCCACGGTGTAGACTGCGACCGACTCGCCATCATCAGAGGCAAGAGCGCAACCTGCCATCAGCAGGATGAATATGCCTGTAGCAAATCCCAACAAGATCGAATCTCTCATTCAAAATACCTCCATCAATTCCATCACATCTTATAATACGAAGCCTAGATTTAATCTTCATATTTATGAATCTTTTTGTTGAACGAAGTGTAAAATAAGACCATATGGATGTTTTATGGGCTCGAAGTGACGTGATAGATGTGATGAATATGATTTTTGACGGTACATTTAGGATAAATGTGGGACTCACAACACTTTGAGGTGCGGTCTATTCATATCGTTAAACATCAGCAGAATAACATAAACCACATATGTGGACACAAAACAGCCCGTAGCTTCCCATGAACCAATTGGCTCATGGAGACTAAAAATGATTTTTGTAATGTATCAATCTGGCGCGCTCTTTGGCGTTTCATGGAACCACCCAGGTTCCGGCTTTCTTCTGAAGGGCGTCTTTTAGGTGATCCACGTCGGTGATTAAGGCCGCTCGATTCAAACAGCTGGTATAGTGGATTGCAGCCTCCACCTTGGGCCCCATCGTCCCTTGCGGAAATTGACCTGATTTAAAAAATTGTTGGGCAGAATTCACATCCATTTCTGCTATGGGCCTCTCTTCGGGAGTACCAAAGTTCTTTGCAACATGGGGTACGTCCGTTAGGATCACCAAGATTTCCGCGTTCAAAGATATCGCCATCAAGGCCGCAGTCCGATCTTTATCGATCACGGCCTCGACTCCTTCTAGGTGACCTTTTAGGTTTCTGATTACAGGAATCCCGCCGCTACCTCCCGCAATCACTACGTGGCCATGGTCGACAGCATCCTTGATAGTGTGAGATTCAATCACGCTCTTAGGTCGAGGCGACGGAACCTGCCGGCGCCAGCCTTTTCCCTTAACCACTCCCATCTGCCAGTCGTTCTTCTGGAAAAGTCGTGCTTCTCTTTCTGAATAGAATGGGCCAACGGGCTTGCTCGGACTTTGGAACTCTGGATCTTTGGGATCTACCAAGACCTGGGTCATGACGGTGGCAACTTCAACTTTAAGACCCATATCTTTCATGGCGTTGAGAAGAGTTCGAGAGAGGAGGTATCCTATGCTGCCTTGGGTCTCTGCAACCAAAACGTCCAGTGTTTCAGGCTTTTCCACACTTGGCAAGAGGGCGTTTCCGCCAAAGGCCAACACTATCGGCAAAGTCACGTATACGACGCTTCCATCTTAAATATCATCGTTCAGAAGATATCAAATTTTTGTATTATGGTTATTCTGGCGAGAACCAATCGAAGTTATCTGATTGGTATCTTGGCTATAGTGAGCGTCTACTGCAAATCAGACCGGTGGATAATCGGACCGGTGGATAATCAGACTGGGGACAAGATACTTAGCCAGGGCGAAAGACGATTGATACCCCGTGTCAAAAAGTCGTCAAGAGAAACTGATGGTGGAGATAGAGTACTTCATCCGCGAGAACAAGCACGTGACCGGCGCAAAGCTTGCGATCCATTTTGGCGAAGATCCTGAAGGCTCGATCACCTGCGCCGAGAACCTAGTCATCGTTCCTGGCGTCTCTTCTGAGGTTGCCGAAGCTCTCATGTCTCTTGCGAGCGAAGGCAAAGTTTTCTGGTCGCCGATCAGTCAGGTCGCCTACTATCTGGAAGGCGTTTTCGTCTCGCTACCTGTGACTTACGTCCAAAAGCCCTACGATACGCTACATTGGCTTCCTGCAGCTTTCAATGCGCTTCCCGCTCATAGGAGAGTAGTTGAGGCGATCCGCCGGATGGGATGCGTAGGCTTTTTTCCCAAAAACATCGATCTTGACCGAGCCTGCAAACTTCAAACAGAGCATTCATCACTCGGATGCCAGATGTGTGGAAACTGTTGTCTTCGGGCCAATCCGATAAGTCTCGAGCCTCACGACATTGAACGGCTAGCCGACTATTTCGGCATAAGCGTGAAGAAGACGTTGAAACGGTACGCAGTCTTGGTCGAAAAAGATGGTTTTCGATCCTGGGCCATGAAGACGTCTCAGCCTTGTGAATTCTACGACAAAAAGACCCATCTATGCAAGATTCATCCGGCCCGCCCAATGATCTGCAGGACCTTTCCCCAGCTCTCCTTTGCGGTCCTGAGCGGCGATCTTGGCCCAGAGAGACTAACGTGGTGTCCTTTGGTGACTGCGATGGCAGACTTTCTCGACGAAAAGTGACTTTCCATTCGCAAAGAGGGACACTTTGGCCCATGTGTGTTTTTTTGTAGTATCGATCAGCGGCACCCTTCAGGATCGCTTCGAACCCGTTCTCGTAGCCGATCTAACATGGACTTTGTAAGCAAAGAGTTCTCACAATGTGATCCCTCTTTCGGGTTGCAAGAACCAAGAATATCCATCACCCTGTCGGCAAGCCTATAGCATTCCATGTCCTCAAGCCGCATAAGTAGATCTGATAATCTGGCGTTAAATTTTCGGCACTTTTTGAAGTCTGCAATGGAATCGTCATGTAGCTTCCAAAGGTCTTCGACCTCCTTTTGTATCTCGCTCCAATCCAACTTCTGGGCATCTTCGTCTCTCGCTGGCATATCTGACAGGACCACAGAACTACGTTTTGATGTTATGGAATAAATATATTTTGTACGGAACTGGATAGAGAGCTTCACCATCTGGGCCTTGGACCCGCCCATTTGGGCCATTTAAGCTCGTTTCCCTGGTCCTTATCTTTCGAAACTCCGAGAAACTCGGCCACCTCTCTTGTCGCGGGCCTCGTGAAGACGTCCTCTGCAGTTCCCACCTGGACCAACTCCCCTTCCATCATCAACCCGATTCTGTCCGCGAGGAGGATCGCTTCTACTTGATTGTGGGTGACGTGAACCGCGGTTATGCCCGTTTCTTTCTGGACCCTCTTTAGCTCGGCCCGAGTCTGCTCCTGGGTTCTAAGGTCCAGTGCGCTGAGCGGCTCGTCTAGCAAGAGAACCTCTGGGTCGATGGCCAGGGCCCTTGCGATAGCGACCCTTTGCTTTTCGCCTCCCGAGAGGGTGTTTGGCTTTCTTTTTGCAAGGTAACTCACCTCGAACGTTTCCATCAGCTCTTTTGCCCTATTCTCTGCATCAAGGCGCCCTCTCAGGCGAAGCCCAAACTCCACGTTATCCTGAACCGTCATATGAGGAAAGAGGGCGTAATCTTGATAGACGAACCCAACGCGCCTCTTTTCAGGTGGAAGATGCGTCGCCTCGATCCCATCGATCCAGATCTCGCCGCGGTCGGGCGCGTAGAATCCCGCGATCAGCTCGAGCAGGAGAGTTTTTCCGGCGGCGGTAGGTCCCAAGAGCACGAAGTACTCGCTTCTTTCGATCTTTAGATCGATCTTTTTTAAGGAAAACTCGCGCCCCCAATCTCGGCTTAGGTCCCTGATTGATATCAAAAAAAGTTCACCTTCTGGATAGCAGCCTCAAAACCACGAAGATCGTCATGCAGATCGATATGAGCAGGACAGATATGGGCGCAGATTCTCGCAAGCCAGAGGTGAGGAACCTATCCCAGATCAGGGTCGGCGCTATCAATGGATAGTAGGCGATCACCACCACCGCCCCAAACTCGCTAATCCCTCTTGCCCAAGACATGATTGCTCCTGCTAGGATGTGCCTGAAGGCGAGAGGAAGGCTCACTTTCAGGAAGGCCGACCAGGGACCTGCACCCAGGCTTCTTGCAACCCACTCAAGCCTCGGATCGACGCTCTGAAAACCTTCTCTGGCAGAGTTCACGAAGAAAGGCGCAGAGACAAAGAGCATCGCCACAACGATCCCAGGGAAGGCGTCCACGAACCTAACATGCGAAAACCTCCCGATGAGGCCGTGAGACCCAAAGATCATGAGAAGAGCAATGCCTGCGACTGTGTGGGGAACTATCACCGGCAAGTCCACCAGGCTTTCGATCAGCCACTTTCCAGGAAACTCTCGTCTCGCCAATATGTAGGCAAGCGGCGTTCCTGTCAGGACCGCAATCGCGGTTGCAATCATCGAGGCGTAGAGCGTCAAGCCGATGGAATTCATGACCGATGGGTCCTTTGCCGCTCTGAGAATGCCTGAAGGGTGGCGGAGCTGGTCAAACATCATATTAAATATTGTAAGAAATATGAACGCCAGTAGGATTGACCCCATTGCCCCTAGCAAGATGTAAAAGCCCTTCTGGAAATAGTATTTCTGCCCCGTGATCATCCCTCCCTCAAAGATGTGGTTGGAAACAAATCGGTGTTATCCGATTTGTTCTCGATTATGATCCTAGACTATAGACTGCCTTTACAGATACGGCTTCAGAAGATCTGGCACTGCCTCTTGGTTATCTGTCTTGGCAGGGACTATTGGCGGCTGGAAATTATCCTCGAAAACCTCTTTTCCATCTTCTGAAAGCATGAGGGCTGCAAACTCTTGAGCAAGCTCGGGGGTATTTGCACAAACGGGAATTGTAAATCCATAGACTATCGGCCTTGCTGTCTTGGTCTGGCCGTCGGCAAGCTCGATTCTGACCGAAGAGTAATTTTCGGCTTTGTCGGCAGAGCTCAAGTCTATCTCGATTGGGAAATTCACATAGCTCAGGCCGTGTTGCTCTGCCACACTTCTGTATTCGAACGCGTAATCGATGTCGCCGCTGTCAAGGAGGGCCAGGGCTTCGACGCTCTTTGGTCTTATGGCAAGCTTATCCAGGTTTACATCCATGTTCTCGGTGGCCGGAACTTCGATGGTCCATGTTCCATCTTCTTCAAAAGCCGTTATCTCTGCATTGGCCTCGATCAAGTCCTCGAAGATCTCTTCATCGCCATAATAGTTCTCGGCCAGTTGAATCACCATCGGAGACCTGTATCCACAAGGATCGCTGTTGGGGTTTGAGAAGAAGAACCTGACGTCGGACCTTCTCAGTATCTCGTACCAGTTGGCCGAATCGATCTCGTCGGCATACTTGCTGCTTTCCGTATAGGCCAAAACCATCTCGTTACCTGCGTAGGCGATGTACCAGTCTGCGTAGTCTGGGTACATCATCCCTGGTATCAAAGAATAGTCGGCCGAGTTCAGGATGTCTGCGCACCGATCCAGCTCGGTGATCTTGCGGACGGCATCGTTGCTTCCGGAAGCTTCCCTCTGAACATCAACTCCTGGATGTGTTGACTCGAATATCTCTTCTAAATCCGCCATCGGCGCTGCCAAACTTCCCGCGTGAAAGATCTTGAGCACCTGCGTTTCTTCTGCACCGAGGCCCGGGCCAAGGCTGAAGATTGATACCAAGGCCAGGAACAAAACGATGTTTTTCAGAATTTTACCAGTCATAGTGATCTGGATGTTAGCGAATTAGATTACTATAAAAATGTTATGCTAGCCCTTTTAAATTCTGATTTTACAGATTTGTAGGATGATTGAATACGTTCTCCTCTATCTTCAAGAGGTGTTGTCGAATTCCTAAAATGTCAATATTGCAGAATTAAGCTGGCAGAATGACAGGATTATAAATATATTTACGTTTAATTTACCGGATTTGACCCCCCCAATTTGACCCTATATGATGAGTCTATTTCAAAATAGCTTTACATTCGGGTTTTTACCTTTAACGGGGATATCCACAGCTTGCTACGGTTTATTGGCTTAACAGGGATGTGGTGCACCAGCCAGTTTGACCAATACTAAATCACTAAAACATAAGTTTTATAAAGATATTGACGATTGCAGATTTTGAACTACACAGTCATCTAATTTTTCGTACAATTGGTGCTTTATATGAATAAGATTGAATCTAAAACAGAATATACATATGCCTCTTTGATCAGCCAGATTTCGCCAAGTTTGCTACCTGAGTCGTTGGAACCTCGCGATTTTCGCCTTAACCAATGACCAATGAAGTTTTATATGATATACTTATATACCCAATCCTTGTGCAATTTAGAACGATGGGGTGATTCTCATTACAGATTTTATTGTTGATAAATGGCGGTTGGAGAAATTATTAGACAGTATTTATAACGGACAAGTACAGTTGCCAGAATTTCAACGCCCATGGATATGGGACGATGAACATATAAAAATGATCATAGCAAGTATTTCACATGGTTATCCAATTGGAACGATATTAATGCTAGATTGTAGTAATAACGATTTAAATTTTGCTACTCGTACCGCTGAAGGTGTAACAAGTGAGAATATTTCTCCTGAAAAGATCATATTGGATGGTCAACAGAGACTTACTGCACTTTTTCAATCACTTTATTCTAATCTTCCAGCAAATCCAAAATCATCGATGTCCTCAACAAGCGGAAAACGTCTTAAGCGTTGGTATTATATGGAGATTGAAAAGGCAATAACTCCTGGCGAAGAAAACATTGAAGATTCAATAAAAAGTTCCTCAGAAAAATTAGATACTATTGATGAATATGAAAAATTAGTATTTCCATTATCTAAAACGTTCAGTTTTTCTGATTGGAAAGATATGTGCTGGAAACATTTAGAACGCGACGAAGAAACATTAAAAAAATTAAACTTATTCGAGGAAAACATAATAAAGGATGGGTTTCTGTACTATCATGTCCCATATGTATCGTTAGCTGAAACAACTCCATTCGAGGCAATATGTCCTATTTTCGAAAGAATTAATTCAACAGGTGTAAATTTAGATGTTTTTGATTTATTAACTGCTATTTACGCTGCAAAAGGCTTCAATCTTCGGGCAGATTGGGATGTGCACCGAACTAAATTATTAAACGAGTATAACGTGTTGGAAGATTTTAGAGGCACTGATTTTCTCAAGATAATATCTCTTCTTGCTACATATGATCCTCATAAAACTGATTTTCCTAGTTGTACACGAAAAGCCATATTAAATCTATTATATAAAGATTATAAAAAATGGGTGGATGTCGCTGCAGAGGGCCTTAAAAAAGCTGCTAACTTACTTGCAAGTCAAAAAATATTCGACAAGAACAATCTTCCATATACAACCCAACTAATTCCATTATCTGCTATTTTTGGTGTTCTTGGTGACGAAACTGATAGAGGTGGATCAAGAGAAAAGATTATTCGGTGGTATTGGTGTGGTGTTTTAGGGGAATTGTATAGTGGTACAACTGACACTCGTTTTGCAAAGGATTTAGTGGAAGTAGTAGATTGGATTGAAAATGAAGATCTAGAGCCAACTGCAATATATGGGGCAAATTTCTCTTCAAATCGCTTACTTAAATTGAAAGATAGAAGAAGTGCAGCCTTCAAAGGAATTTGTGCACTTCTCTTAAATAACGGTGTTAAAGATTTCTATAGTAATAAATCAATTGATCTTGAATCATACTATGAACGTAATATAAACGTACATCATATTTTCCCCAAAAAATGGTGTGAAATGAATAAGATCGATGGAGATCGACGTAATTGTATCGTTAATAAGACTCCTCTTTCGAAAAGGACCAATAACAAAATCAGAGATTTGCCGCCCAGCGATCATTTAAGACTTATCGAAAAAGACGCAAGAATAAAACCCTCCAATATGGATAAAATTTTAGAATCTCATTTCATTAAGCCAAAATTTGCTAGATCAGATGATTTCGATTCTTTTTTCTCATATCGGGAGCAAAAACTGCTTGAAATCATAGAATCAGCTATGGGTAAGGAAATATCAGATCTCCACAATTAATAAATTATATATTATCAAGTGGGACCTAATGCACGAATCGCGCCGGAAAAAATGTGGCCATAAGTTTAATTAATTATATAGAATACAATCAAGAGCGTTTAGGGCCTGTAGCGAAACAACTTGCACATAATTGCTTACGGCCATTATACGAAATCGACATGAGACAGATTCAGTATAATAATTACGAATCACTCATATGACAAGGTTATTTCTTCACAGACCCTTTTAAGGGAACACAGAGGAGAAGAAGTCACGACCAAGATCGTCACAATCTACAACAACAAAGGGGGCGTATCCAAGACCACGACCCTGTTCAACCTCGCAGTCTTTCTGACTCAAAAGGATAAGACGGTCCTGATTGCAAGACTGCGATCCTCAGTGCAACGCGACAGAGCTCTTCTTCGCATCGAGCGAGATGGCAAACGATCCCGAAAAAGAACTTCCCGGAACTTCAATCTACGAGGCCGTAAAGCCGAGACTTTGGGGCGACTCAACGAAGACCGATCCAGCTTCTGTGGAACTGGTCGAATCTGAGATCTACAAGAACCTCTTTTTGCTCAAAGGCGACCTCGAATTTTCCAGGACCGAGACATGCTTTGCCAGAGCCTGGAACGAAGCCATCACCGAAGACGTCCACGAAAAGAGCGTTTATACGGTCCTTTACAGGTTGCTTTCCACCCTTGGCGAAGAGGGATCTTTCGACTACGTGCTTTGCGATGTTGCCCCCAGCACTGGGGCTATGACGAGGATGGCGGTATTGGCCTGCGATGGTTTTTTCTTGCCGCTCGTTCCCGACAGGTTCAGCCACTGTTCGGGTCTGGTCTTGGGAAACGCCCTCAAAGAGTGGGTCAACTACCACCTCCTAAAGGGGGTGGCTTGTAGCTGTCTTTCGACACTACGATTGGCTGGTTGACGGCAGCCTGCCACGATCAGATCTACTGAAGGTGGCGATGTTCCTGGATGCGTTCAAATCCGCATCGATCTGGAAGCAAATTCCGCTTTTGAGCGCTACATCCCCACGATCCAGCCACTAGGCGAGCATATCGAGATCGGACCCGATCCCGAAAAACGTCAACTTGAGGGCGGTTCCTCCTGTAGATATTGATCAATCAATCTTATTAGCGCTTGGAGACCCTTTGAATTTCTCTTGCACTCCAAAGGGTTTTTCAGGACGAACGCAGCAGGATCCCCCCTACTTTAATGGGGGGATCCTGCTGCGTTCGAATTTGTGTAAACTAACATAGAGTTTACCTCCACGAATGGAGTTATGCGTGCCCAAGATTGCGGAGCCAATCTTGGGATCCGACTTCCTCTCGATCTGATATGGAACGGTTTTGAATGGCACAAGCACTGCCCCTACCTCCCAGGACTGTTTAACCGGTGCCCTTAGAGCCTGAAACTGAGGCGGCATTCCTGGGTAACTAAATTCGTTCCTATCGGTTATCAATTATATTATCGCCCAATTGATGATCTGGTAAACCAGGGCACGTCAAATGCCCGTCACTTTAGTGATGGGTGATTTACAGATGACCGCTTGTCAGGCGTTTCAAGGCCGACTTGACTCGTCCTTGCCGTTTAGAAGTACCAATGGGAAGTGATGACCGATTTTTATCTTCGCTGGCGTCTTCGTCACCATCGTCACCTGTTCTGCCCTCTATCCTGTTTTCAGACGATTTCGCTTGATCGCCATATTCTTTTCCATCGTTTCCTTCCAGCTTTTTTCCGACGCTTTCTGACTCGGCCTTCAGGAAATAGATCTTTGTTCTATATGCAGCCAGGATGAAACCGTAGATTGCAGGTCCAACGATGATACCTTTCGCCCCGACAACAAATAGGGGCGCTGCAAAGGCGAGCAAAGTTATGGCCGGATGTATCGACGCACCTCTCATGGCAAGCCTGGGCCGCAGGATGTTTTCTGGAATCACGTTTAGGAATATGAGCCCAAAGACGAAGACGATCCCGCCCATCACATAATTTTGTGTCACCAGGTAGTAGATCGCGAGCGGCACATAGACAACGCTAGTTCCTATAAGCGGGATGAAAGCAAAAATGGCGATGGTCATTCCCCAGAGGAATGGATAAGATATCCCAAGCAACATGAACCCGACCGCGCCGATCATTCCGGTGATGAAGCTGCTGATCAGGTACACGTTGAAAAGGCTGTTGTAGATCGCGTTCAGTTCAGCCAAAAAGCGCCTGACGATCTCTTTTTCGGGAAATAGGGCGATGGCATTGTTCACGGCGCTTTTTCCGTCTATGAGGAAGTAGTACGTAAGCAGTATGGCAACGCCGAACTGAACAATGACTTTCATAAGGTTGGAGGCAATACCAGTCGCCAAACTTTTAATGAAGTTAACCACATGGGGAATCACTTCGGGCGCAATCGAGCTTGTAGGTGCGTTCAGAATTGCGCTCACGCTCTCTTTTGCGTTTTCGATCATTCCCTCTGCATAAGGCGTCATCGAATCCGGAAGATATTTTGTCGTAAAGCCTCTGAAATTATTGAAAATATCATCAGTTTTCTGGTTGATGTAGCTGGCTGCCGTTCTGTTGATTTCCTCTTGTGATAGCGAGAGGTTAGACACCTCAGCTGAGAGTGTGCTGATAATGTTGATGACGAAGATGATGAATATCAAAAAGACTATCAATATCGAAAGGATCGAAGACAGTCGCTTCCTTCCTGTAATCCTCTGGATGAAGTTGTAAACTGGGACGAGGATGTAGGCTAGAAAGACGCTCAGCATTATGGTCGTCACGAAAGTCTTCGTGACGTACACTGCTGCAAGGAACGCAAAGATTAGCGTCACCGCCGCAATCCAGGCGAGCTTCATTCGGCTGTCCATGTGTGGCGCCATTTTACCGACTGTTGAGGTATATACTTTTGCATCCAGGAATCGTGGCCGCCGAAAATGCGTTGTGATATAAACAAAAAATATAAAATATAGGATGTGGTCAGAGTTATAGTCGAGAACCGATTAGATGAGTATAACCAGTTCTCACCAGAATAGTGCTTAACGATACGAATAGGACAAATTTCAAACTCTTACGAGTTCGAGATTTGTCCGAAAGGTATCGTTAAGCACTATACTTGGAAGAATCTTCCATGCAAGGCTCATCATTCGCTTTTGGATCTTCAGATCCGTTGATCTCAATTTCCTCATCCAGTTTGAGCCCGGCCATGTGCCCCCAAATTACCTCGCCTGGTCTGCCCCTATACCCAGGTTCGATCACGGATCCTGGGTATATGGTGGTGTTGATCCCCGTCTTGACATCTTCACCCACGATCGCACCCAGCTTTCGCCTACCACTACCGACTTTTTCCCCTTTGACGTAAGACTTGATGTTGGCGTTGTCGTGCCGAAGGTTGGCAACTATCGTTCCAGCCCCAAAGTTTGAGTTGGGCCCAATGATGCTATCGCCAACGTAACTCAAATGGGGCACGTTGGTGTTGTCCATTATGGTGCTGTTCTTGATCTCCACCGCGTTTCCTACTCGGACTTTGTTTCCGATGCAGGTGTGTGCCCTTATGAAACAGTTCGGCCCGATATCGCAATCTTCGCCGATCACTGCAGGACCCACGATGTAAGATCCCGATCTTATGATTGTGCCCTTGCCCACAGAAACGTTTCCAAGAAGCATCACGTTGGGCTCGATTTCTCCAAGAACTCCATGAGACGTAGGGGGGAAAAGGGCTTCGTTGGCGGAAAGGATGTCCCAAGGCCGGCCGATCTCGATCCATTCATCGAGTTCTGTTACAGCAATCTTTTTCCCCTGTGATATCAAGAGGTTCAGGCCATCGGTCAACTCGTATTCTCCTCGCTCAGATACCGGAACTTCCCTCAAAACTTCGAAAATGTCCTTTCCGAATAGGTATATTCCGGCATTGGCCAGGTTCGACGGTGGCGACCTGCATTTTTCTGCTACCGACTTTACGAGTCCTTCTTCAACCTCGAAGACGCCGTATCTTTTTGGGTCTTCAACTCTCTTTGCGGCGACTGCCATCCCTTCTGCCTCAACCATCTTCTTGAGGGAAAGCGTGTCAGTCACGACGTCCCCGTTCAAGACTAAGAACCGATCTTCTGCCAGATCGATTGCCACCTTGAGGGCGTGACCCGTTCCGAGTTGTTCCTCTTGGGTCGCGTATTTGATGTCTACGTTAAGGTCGCTTCCGTCTCTGAAATGTTGGATGACCGTTTCGGACTTGTAACCCACGACCAATACGAAATTCGTCACCCCAGCGTCGCGAGCCCTGGTGATCATGTGTTCAAGAAACGGTTTGCCCCCCACAGGAAGCATTACTTTGGGCCGGGCAAAGGTGAGTGGCCGCATCCTGGATCCCTCGCCCGCTGCTAGAATTATCGCTTGCATGATTATGATTCCTTCTCACATATCGAAAGATGTTCTAGAGGTGTTACGTGGATCTACGAATATCACGGTTACACTCACAATTTTGGCTTTGTATTCGACAAACGTTCTAAGTTAATGGAATCCCCATGTATTCAGGTTGCGACGCTGAACTTTCTGAACCGTTGCCCTGAAAGGCACAATCGAATTATCCAGGGGTGAAGTTAGTGGCAGGATATATTCTTCCAAAAGTTTTTAAGCATATAGGTGAAGAATCCTGTGGTACCCAATATGACCCAAATACATCTTACCCTAATAAATTTTCCGCACCTCGAATTGCTTGGTAATGACTTCTGATTTAGTTGACGTTTTCTGGGACTGATCTTAATGGAGTTCTCAGCCAACGTTTTTGTTGTTGATCTTGACCAAGCATGTTCCACTTTCAAACCTGTGCCAAATTAAGCCCGCGTTTTCGTATTCTCGGTGAAACATCAACCAAATGTTAGGGGTCTACCTGGTTTGTACTAAAAATCAAAAAAAGGTTGGAGGGCACGTGTCTTACCCAACCACGACGGAAGAAGTGAGGTGCTCAGAAGTTCGCTCTTCGAAGCCAACCCCAAAGGACTGGCAACTTATTCTCCCGAACACCACTTTCAGAAAGGCATAGCCGTCCCTACTAACTAACGAGTTGCGAGCGTCTATTTTTGTGAGGTCACCAGATGCAGAACACACTTGCAACCAATCACGCGTCTTATTTGGTAATAAGCTTTTTGGTTGAATTGCTACTAAAGGCAATCAGATCATGTCCAAAAGTTGTTCTCCGTTGCACCGAATCATCTTCTCCAGGGTCTCGGAATTTTCCACAGCTCCCGGAAAGTCGTTCAGGATCACCTGCTCTGCGCCGATCTCCTCAGCGACTGAGGCGCCAATCTCGGTTCCGCCTGAAGGTTGCTTGCGACCAACGCCACAACATATTCTCATGAAAATGTCCTCCATATAAGTTCATTGAATAGCGGTTTTCATACTTTGGGAACGAGTCTCATTGGTCATCGGTTAAACTCATCATTTCTCTATGAGTTGATGTCCATTCACATGCGGGTCTAGGCCTTTGTTATTCCAAGCGCGGACGTATTCCGGATCTATCCTAATGGCCTCGTCATAAGGGCCGGTCGAGAAATAATCTAGTCATATGAGTGCTGCATAATTATTATACTGTATCTGGCTCATGTCGGTTTCGTATAATGGCAATACACATTTATGTACAAGTTATTTCTCTATGGGCCCTTAATTTAGCAAGAGCTAGGCCTTTGTTATTCCAAGCACGATTGTATTCTGGATCTATCCTAATGGCTTCGTCATACGCCTGAATGGCTTCGTCGTAATTGCCCTGATCACTGAGAGCAATGCCTTTCATGTACCAAACATCTGCATATTCCGGATCTATTTTGATGGCCTCACCATACGCCTGGACGGCTTCTTCGTTCCCGTCAAGGTAATAGAGAGCACGACCCTTGTTTCTCCAAGCCTCGGCAGACTTCGGATCTATCCCGATGACCTCATCGAAACATAGGATGGCTTTGTCGTAATTACCTGATTTAGCAAGAGCTAAGCCTTTGTTATTCCAAGCAGGGGTGTATTCTGGGTCTATCCTGATGGCTTCGTCATAAGCTTGGATGGCTTTGTCGTCCCTGTCAAGGTAATAAAAAGCTAGGCCTTTGCCGCCCCATGCTGCCACATATGATTCATTCAGCTCGATTGCTCTGTTATAGGCCACAATAGACTCGTTGTATTTGCTGTCATTGAGAAGTTTGTTGCCCAAATAGTACCAAGCGGTGGGATCGGTTTGGTTGATAGTTGTGTTGAAACTACCTTCAGGAAAACTTAATACAATTATGGGCAAAAAAAGAGCAGAAGCATTAGAGCCAACGCATAATTAAGTCTCATTTTCGTCTCCAACCTCATCAACTATCAGAACACACGATATGAAGATGTTGCTGCCATTTTTCCTCATGAGCCCTGTCAATACCGTTCCCGTTTGTGCGGCCGGGGCTGAAATAACTTCGCGATGCGCCGCAGTTGATGGAAAATAGCGATTGCACTTTCGAGTGGAGGGTTTTTGCGACGCTTTCTGATTGAGTTTTTGGATTCACGATTCTTTGGATCTTTCGCCCGATCGCAAAACTCAGGATCGCGCCAAACGGCGGCGCAAAATCCTCTTCTGAATCAGGGGCAGGTCAGGTAGAATACGTCGCCTACACCGATCTCTTCGCGGATGCTCACGTCACCCACGTAAATTCCGCTGGAGCTCAGCATCGTAACGCCTGTGGGGCCGTCCTTCACCCGAGCACCAATCTTGCCGGTCCCGCGAAAGGATGAGCCTATCTGATAGACTGAGACGTTGTCGTTCTGATAAATTGTGGTATCTTTGATGAGGTAGGTCAGATCCGAGTAACTCTCAGAGATCACAGATCCTACCTTGTAATTCTTGGCACAGAGCGCGTTTCTCAGATCGCTCTCGGATGTGGCACCCTCTGTCACGGTTCCGCCACTTCCTATGGTGTAGGGCCGGTACTGCAAGTACGCAGATTCCGTGAAGCTGATCTCGTCCCCAGTGATTTCAGCGTGCTGTCTTCGATAACCGGTTCCAGATCCTTGAGTTCCAACGACGAGCTTTTGGCCATGAAACCCCTTATCGGTCTGGTAGATCTTGACGTCGTCCATGTAGCCACTGAGCTGGATATAGGAATGTTCTGTCACATTCCCTGTCCGATCCCAGGCAGCAGAGGCCGGACAAGATAGCGATATTATCACGAGCAGAACTGCAAATGAAAACAATCCTTTAGCAATCATCCTGTAACCCTCCGAATTACATATTCTTGGACATATCGTATAAATCTGGTGGGTACGACAAAGTCTGAGTGACGTTTTTGTCATGAGCGCTTTTTGCCCTTCTTTCTCCCACTTCGCCGAATCTCCTCGACTCTCTTATCAAGAGCCTCTTTCAGCGTCGGGTTGAGCTCTCCAGAATAGTGATCGATCCTGGCCGCGATCGCCAACTTGGTGGCCAGGGCACGAGCGGCCCTCCCTCTGAGCTTTGGGGGCACGCCTTGGATTGCGGAATGTCTATAGATCATCCCGTGTTTGGGCGAGGGGGCTTTTCCTTTCAGATGCTTGAAAAGGGCCTTTTCAGCCCCCATAACCTGGATGGCGCTCGCTGGCATCTGGGAGAGCCTCTTTGAGCTTCCTGCCCTGGATATGAGCCTTGCTGCAAGGAGCGGCCCTGCAAGCCCGCTGAGGTTAGGCGACATTTGACTCACGGCGACCTCAAGGCTCCTTTGCACTCTTTCGCGCGTATTTCTCAGTTCGAGATCCGTCCGCGCCATCTCGCCCAGGGTTCCTTCGCCTTCCAACGACTCGGCGAGCCTTTTGCCTCGAAGTCTCGAATTGGTATGAAGCCTGGACCACTCATAGATCCGCTCGTCCAGCCTGTTGATCACCTCGTTCAGATCGTCCAAGGCCTCGATGGTCTGGAGCAACTCGGCTTCTGCGTTGGCCTGATCTTTCAGCTTTCGTTTGACGAGATCGAGTGCAACTTCTCTCAAAGATTTGTTGTACTCGATATCATCTCTGAAGAGGCCCGCCTCCAGAGCCAATGCTCGGAGATCAGGTTGGATTGGCAGGTTGAGTTGGGGCTGGACTCCTGGCTCTGGAGGCGGCCCAAGCCCCAACGGTGAAGGCACCATCTCGTCTGGCGAGATATTCATCAAGCGCTCTATCATCTGGGGTCGGTCTTTTTCAGAAATCGCGTCGCCAGAAACGGGATCTATGGATCCAAACCAGGCTGTAATCATCGAGATCGTCCTCATTTGAGTGTGGCGTTGTTGTTTGTTATTTGTTGCTCGTTGCTATTACTTTCACCCTGCGATACGTATGTTTATCTATTATGGCGGCACCCTATATGGTACCTTCCCAAAAAAACTGGAGGCCAAGCGCCATGAAAACACTTGTAGATCAGATTTTAGCCCGCCTGCGTGAGCAAGGCGTGGAAGTCGCCCCCGAAGACGTCGAAAAAAGGCTCAGACTTCTCGTCGAAACCTTTAGCGTCCCGGAAAACGAGGCGACCCGTAGCGTTGTGAACTACTTTTTGAAAGAGAACGGCATCATGCCCACTAGCACCTTCTCTCGGAGCAGCGAAGCGGTTAAGGTGGCAGAAGTCACCAGCTCCAACAGCTGGGTCGACTTGGAAGTCAAGGTTCTGGAACTCTGGGATCCCACCAGCAGCGCCATATCTCAGACCGGCCTAGTTGGAGACGATACCGGTGCCATCAAGTTCGTCAAATGGACCAAGTCTGAGCTTCCTGATATGGAAGAAGGCAAAAGCTACAGCCTCAAGAACGTGGTCTCCGACGAGTTTCAAGGGAGATTCAGCGTCAAGCTCAACCGGACAAGCGAAATCTCTGAACTTGAAACGGAGGTCGAGTCAGTCGAGGCAGGGTCCATAACGCCTGCCATGGAAATAAAGGTAGGAGATATCGCCGATCCTGAGAAATGGATAGACACAAAGGTCAAGGTCGTCCAGCTCTGGGATCCCACCAGCGACGCCATATCTCAGACCGGTCTTGTCGGAGACGATACCGGCGTGATAAAGTTCGTCAAATGGACCAAGTCCGAGCTTCCTGACATGGTGGAAGGCCAAAGCTACGAACTTAAGAACGTGGTCACCGACATCTTCGAAGAGCGGTTCAGCATCAAGCTCAACCGGACTAGCCAGATATTGGCCTTAGAAGAAGAGATCGAAGTGAGCCCCCAGACCGCCCAGTTCACCGGCGCCATCGTGGACATCCAGAGAGGATCTGGCTTGATCAAGCGTTGTCCCATATGCAGAAGAATGCTGGCCAAAGGCGTCTGTGGCGAGCACGGAAAACAAGATGGAACGTACGATCTCAGGATAAAGGCAGTGCTGGACGATGGAATATTAGTTCAGGAAGCTTTGATCAACCGGGAAACCACCGAGCGGTTGATAGGGGTTTCGATAGAAGATGCAAAGGCGATGGCAATGGAAGCTCTTGATCATGAAGTGGTGAGGGCCCTTATTGAAGAGAAGCTTTTAGGTCGGTACTACACGGTTTCTGGTCCCAGCATCGATCGTTACATCCTGGCTGAAACAATTCTAGAGGTTCCCGACGTGACCGAAGAAGACTTGGCAGATTTGATCAGACTTGCAGAATCTCAGGGGGCGATCTAAAAATGGCCGAGTTCACCCGAGAAGTTGCTCGCAGACTCTTTGCTCAAGAGCTCCGCGACTCAGATCTCTCCTTTAGAGAGAACGAGGATCAGTACGCGCCCCTTTACTTGATCACGCCCACCGGTGCAAGATCGAACCGAGTTTTCGTTGTGGGCGCTCTTGTCGAAAGGGACAACCTGGGTGACGAGGTCGAGTACTGGCGCGGCAGAATTGTCGACCCGACCGGAAGCATCTTGGTTTACGCTGGCCAGTATCAGCCCGATGCGGCTCAGGTCCTGGCAGGAACCGAACCGCCTGCCTTTGTGGCCGTTGTGGGAAAGCCCAGCGTCTACGAGACTGAGGACGGGACGCGTCTAATCTCGATCAGGGCCGAATCGGTCCAGAAGGTCGATGCCGCTACCAAAGATCGCTGGACGCTAGACGCTGCGAAACGAACCCTTGAACGGATTGGGGCTTTCGAAGAGTTCCTCCAAAGAGGCGGGACTGATGCGTTCTCCAGTGGCGAGGATATCCAGGATGAAACGCCCATTCCAGCGGATATAATCGATATCGGAAAGGCGTATCTCCATTACGAGACAGACCTTGCCCGATACAGAGGAATGGTGATCAAAGCCTTGGAGTCCCTCAAGAATGAAGGTGATAGGTCCGAGTCAGACCTATCTATGGCCACTTCCGCCTCTCACGATCTTGAAGAGGGGTTTGAAAAAGAGTTCGAAGAGGCGTTGGGGGACGATGGAGTTTCGGATAAGGAAGAGTTTCTCCCGGGCTTTAACCCTTCTAAGAAAGGGCAAAGTGATCTCTCAGAGGATATCGAGGATGAAGAGATCAACTACGGCGATTGATTCCAAAAGTAGAGATCTTTGTGAGGTACTCTTGCGATAGCTCTCTTATCGAAGTCGACATGAATGTCCCCATTCTGGTAACTGCTAGAACGGGACTAAATTCTTTGAAACTAGAGTGGTAACTGAGTTAATTTCTGCTTTGAATATGGGATGACCGATAGCTTTAACTCGATTACGAGCGACTTTTTATGTGCATCGCCCATCCCCAAGATCTCTGGAAGTACGGCCGAAAGATCGGGATAGATGTTGGGTTCAGTTAAGATCCAGTCTGGGGGCATGTCTCTTCCAGGCGGGTATCAGTTGCATGAAATATTGGCAGTCGTATGATATGTTGAGTTTTGTATTCAGGTGGTGATTGAAGAATGGTCATAGGAGTAACCATGGTCAAGGTGGTTCCGGGACAGGAAAGATCCGTTTACAACGCTATCAAAGAAATTGAGGGCGTAAAGGACGTCTACCATGTCTTTGGTGAATACGACTTTGTGGTAATTCTCGAAGTGGACGGGCTCAGCGTGCTCAACCGCTTGGTCGACGTCATCCGTGAGATCCACAACGTGACCGCAACTCAGACGGTAGTAGGGGCCGAACTCTAAGCCCTTTTTGAAACATGGAGATAGCAGAGGAGCTGGCCAAAAACCAGAAGGCCATCTCCGTAGCTGAATTTTTCGAGAAGAACCGCCAGATTCTGGGGTTCGACTCGGCACCAAGAGCCCTTATAACCACGGTCAAAGAGGCCGTGGATAACTCTCTTGATGCGTGTGAAGAGGCAGGAATCCTGCCTGACATTTTCGTCCAGATAGCGCGCCGTGGCGATGCCTTCAGGGTGATCATAGAAGATAACGGCCCCGGCATCGTGGACGATGAGGTGCCAAGGGTCTTTGCAAAGCTCCTTTACGGTTCCAGGTTCCACGTACTCAAACAGAGCAGAGGTCAGCAGGGGATAGGCATCTCTGCAGGCGTCCTTTACTCCCAGCTCACTACAGGGAAATCTACAGTTGTCACCACGAAGATAGGGTCTAGCCGTCCGGCTGGCAGATGGGAGCTTACCATAAACACGTCCTCCAACGAACCAGAGATTTTGAGCAAAGAGGTCGTGGATTGGGACCGGCCTCATGGGACTCGGGTCGAGCTGGAGATGGAAGGCTCTTACGTCAGGAGCCGGAGGCAGTCGATCTATGGTTATCTCAAAAACGTGGCCATAGTCAACCCTCATGCCAGGATCTCCTTGGTAGAGCCCGACGGAAACGTGGAGACTTTTGAGAGAGTCACAGATCAGATGCCTCAAGACTCCTATGAGATCAAACCTCATCCTTGGGGGATGGAGCTTGGCGGCCTGATCAAGATGATGAGATACACCGAGAAGAAGAAGCTGAAACGCTTCTTTCAAAGTTCCTTCTCTAGTGTAGGGGGCATCATCGCCCAAGATGTCTGCAAGTTGTCTGACTTGGACCCGGAGATGGCGCCATCCAAAGTGACTCATCCCGAGGCGAAACGGCTCCTTGCGGCTTTCAAAGAAGTCCGGCTCAAGTCGCCGCCGACCGATTGTTTGTCACCAATAGGCGAAAAGCTGATTCGGGCGGGCCTTGAAAAAGAGTACAGATTGGACTTTATGGTCACATCTAAAAGGTCGGTCTCTGTCTATTCTGGAAATCCTTTCTTGGTCGAGGTAATATTGGCTTATGGCGGCAACCTGAAGAAGGATGGCAAGGCCGAGATTCTCAGGTTTGCTAACAGGGTTCCTCTGTTGTATCAACAAGGCGGATGCGCCATAACTCACGCCATCGAGAACGTATCTTGGAAGTTATATTCGCTAAACCAGCCTGGCGGCGGAATTCCCATAGGTCCCGTGGTCTTGCTGGTCCACGTGGCTTCGACAAACATTCCTTTCACCTCGGAATCGAAAGATGCGATCGCCGACGTTCCCGAGATAGTGGCCGAGATCGAGCTGGGCCTAAAAGAAGTCGGCAGGAAGCTCAGAACATATCTATCCAGGAAGAACGCCCTTTCTGAGCGCAAAGAGAAAGAGGTGATCATAAGGAAGGTTTTGCCCAGGATGGCTCAGAAACTAGCCCAGATTCTCGAACGAGATGAACCGGATATAAACCCCGTCGTCGCCAAGATCATGGGAAATTTAATGGTCAGGCGGACCTTTTCTCGGGAGAACGGCCAGACTTTCGTCAAGTTGGTAGTGGCCAATTATACAGATGCGGCTTGCAAATTTAAGCTTCATGAAACCGTCTCAGTCGAGGCGGACTTGATCGAGCCTTCTGCTAGAGTCACACCTTTAGGCGACGGTTACGATCACCTCTGGAAGATATCGCTTAAATCTGGCGAAAGGACGACTCTTAGTTACGTCGTCCCAACCGATGGCACCAGTTTTTCCGATCCGGTGGTGGAAGGTCAACCCGAAGAGCTGGTAACAGGTGCCAGGGTGGTGGGATCATGAAAGACTCGATTTCGACGCGAAAACATCTTTTAGGTCTTGTGGGATCGCTCTACGATCAGTTCGAGAATGGCATTGTCCCTCAGATTTCCATTCCCACCAGGACCAAGAACAATATCGAATACGATCCCAATGATAAGGTCTGGGTCTACGGGAAACAAAAGAGCGTCCGGAGCGTAAAGACGGTTCGGGGCGCAAAAAGCCTTCTTAAGGCCTCTTACCTCGTTGGGCTCTTGATCGACGAACATCTTAAACATGATCGTGGATCCACATTAAGAGAGATTTATTACATCTCAGAAAACTGGGATATGGCCAAGTTCGGGGAGCAGTCCGAAAGCGATAGATTAGTCGAGGACCTGGAAATCTTGACCGAGCTTCAGAGGGAAGACTTCCACGTAAGACCCGAAGAGGATGGTGCCACCATATTTGGACCTCTCGAGATCAAAGAGAGCACACGGCGTGGCGAAAGAAGGATTCACTGTCAAGAAGACGTGGGCGAGGCCGGGTATCAGATTCCCTTTATAGTCATGCACCCAACAATTGACTTTTTAAATTTTCACTAAGGATCGTCTCAATCCACGCTTTTGCAAAGCTCAACTGTGATGAATATTCCATAAAATATCGATCTATGATGTTTCTCATATGGCCCGTATTAATAATAAACATTGTTGATACTACCCGCTTAATGCTCTTCCAAATGAATTCAATTGGATTCAAGTGAGGGGAGTATGGTGGGAGA
>Ga0208771_1000508_pt1 | contig 23573 bp, 14 predicted proteins | sample AntAceMetag02UKX_FD_184775 | JGI IMG/M metagenome (GOLD analysis project Ga0208771, IMG submission 184775) | Saline lake microbial communities from Ace Lake, Antarctica - Antarctic Ace Lake Metagenome 02UKX (SPAdes) (version 2) | ecosystem: Environmental > Aquatic > Non-marine Saline and... | reverse complement strand
TCTATTAAAGAAAGTAATTCGATTGTGAACGCATCAGTGTAAGTTATATTTGATGAAGCCGGAATTTGTGGTCCATTCATAGTATCATTAATTATTATAATTTTATCTGAATCTGTTGTAAGAATTGCTGTAACGGTATTTCCTGTTGGCTGCATTCCAATATTCTGTAAAGTAAGATCTATCTGAAGAGTATCAAGAGACTGATATGAATCTTCTGCATGAACTCCAAGCTCAACATAATCTACATCATAACAGATAACATACATATCCGGAGAAATTATCGCTACTTCCGCAGAATAACGATAATGATTTTGTTTTGTAACTGTAACCTTCATTATATTATTTGGAATCTGCTGTGGTATATCAATTTCTAATGGTGCCCCAGTTCCCAATACAGATGCTATTACTTCTCCATTCACAGTAAGACCTATCAATGCCCCTTCATCAGCAGCAACGGTAAATGATTCCAAGCCTGCCATTAATTCATCAGCATGACTTACAGTAAGTTGTTGCGGCATTTCCGAATGAACAGTAGAAAATGCACATCCATGATGGTGAAAAAGATTATAAGTAACTTCTTTATTATTAGAGTTATATGGCCATGAGGATTGTTGTAGGAAATATTTGCCGGCTGCATTTGCAAATGCAGGTCTTATCCAATCTGATTCCGAAGGAGCACTACCAAATTGAGGGAGAAAATTTTTCCACATGTTATCGTACATTCCCCACACAAATGTATCATTTACGAAAGAATAGGAAACTTCTGAAGCTGCAATAAGCCCAAGAGCACCTTGTTCATGTCTGTGAAAAAGTTCTGCAAAAGAGTTTTGTGGAGCATTGTATTTTCCAGTTAGGCAGTTAATAGAAAACACAAAAACCAGATCATCATTATTTAAACCACTTAAATTTCCAGTATCATAATCTGGTTCACCCCAACCTGTAACGCCACCATGGTCTCTATGTTGAAGCATGAATGCACCACTATTGATCGCATTATTTATATCAATGGCATTTCCACCTGACCAACCACCCAATTCGGAAGGTAAAGCTGGAATGTAGTTTAGTCCATTTGGACCAAAAACATTTAATACAGTATATGTATTTGTAGCTGTTGACCATGGATCAACGTCAGGATTCCCAGCATATATAGCATTTATCCGAACTTGATCTTTTCCCAATTCATTATGCCAGAATCCACCAACGGTTTCCGAACATATTTGGAACCAGCGTTCTGTTTGCCAGCCAAGTGCTGTAACAGGATGATCATAAAAATTCTGATTTATGGATGGATTCCTTTCATAATCGAGAACTTTACCTATCATAGTAGAAAGTTGATCTTCGTCCTGTACAGTCATTCTTGCCAGTACAACATCCGGCATATCATTATTATTTACATCTGCATAAATATTATCAGAGACACAGTAATTATTCCAAATAGGTGAAACGATAGAGCTCCCGGTTGTTCCATAATCACCTAAAAGCAAAACAGCTGAAGGAGGGACATCCCAATTATTATAGGCATCATTTATGTAACCTTCTATTGCGGTTACGGTATTGCCTCCAATTTCAGTTGTTGTAACAACACCTGTTCGAATACCTTGTTCATTTCTGAAAATGCTTAGAGAGTCTGCCCATTGTGTAAAAATTGGATCATCAGGGGAGATGATAATGTAGTCATAATCTTCTGTTCTGTTATTGGAAATTGTTTGCTGAGAAGCTGGTAAAGAACCATAATTCAGGAACACATCACTTAATATACTGTCCCACCAAATGTTTCGTAATCTATCTTCACCAAATTTTTCTGAACCACCCTTAAAGCTAATTCTAATTCTGATATCTTTATAAATTACAAGTTCTTTTGTAACAGGGTTATATTGGAATGGAGTTATGCCAAGGATGGCTGCATCTACTCCACGAATTTTTGTAATTTCAGATAATTGAATGGGGGTTTCCGGATAAAAAGAATCAATTGCATAAACTTCTTTATTTTTGGAATATTCTAAAGATCCGGTCTCTGTATCAAGTGGAATTCTAAATGCCGGTGCAATATTAATATCTTTGATAATTTCTTTCCTTGAAGAAAGAATTTCCAATTCAACCCCAGCACCCATTGGTATAGCAAAGTATCTTCCAAAACCAGGAAGATCAGGCATGCCTTCATCGTTAGGTAAAAAGCTTCCTGCAAGAATCGGTTTGATCATCTTATTGCCATTAACTTCAATTTCTTCTAAACCAATTTCATGTACTGAGTATTCAATAATTAACTCTGTTTTAGAAGCATTGATCAGATTCAATCCTTCCTTGTTCCAGTTATCTGTGAAATTTATAACAGTGGAATTCAGAAAGCTAAAAATACTAATGACTGTAAAAAAACTAATTATTTTTTTCATATTTACCTCAATTTAATTAAATAAGTACTTGATTATTTTTAGGAAAAGAGCGTCAATAAATTTTGATATCAAATATAACAACAAGATTTATAGTCTGGTTATTTATATCTTTGGTTTAATGTCTTCTCTTTTTGTGTGATTTATCACTTCCGGATTTTTTATCATAATTCTTGTGGGGAGTTCCGGAACGGAAGTTCCTCTTTGGGCTGGATTTCTCTTTCCCTTTTGCTTCTACAATTAATGGTTTTTTATTTCTGCCTTTTCCACGGAATACTTCGATGATATGTTCTGCTTCTTCAAAAGGAACATTAGCAAAAGAGAAATTATCATAAATTTCGACATTGCGAATAAGGTGAGAATCAACCATTGCTTCTTCCTGAATTAACTTAACCAGTTTAGGCGGGTCTATTTTGTCTTTACGTCCCAAGGCTATGAACAAACGTGTAATTCCTTCTTGATCAGGAGAATTATCAGGATGTCTCCTGGAAGTAGTTTTATGTTTTTTGCCAGGTTCGTGGATCTCAGTGTATTTTTCAGGTGAGAATTCATCTTTATAGGCATGAGTTAAAAGTGCAGCTATTACCTGATCTGCCGGATATTGTGCCAAAAGTTCATTTGACACATGCATATTTTCATCAAATTTACCTGCAACAATTATTTCATTGATCTTTTCAACTATTCTTTTACGCTTAAGTTTGATAAGCTGCTTAACTTTTGGAAGTGATTCTTTACGAATTTCAGATTTGGAAATCCGCTGGATATTCATTAATTTACGGTATTCAGATGGTGTGATAAAAGTAATTGCTGTTCCCTGTTTTCCAGCTCTTCCAGTTCTTCCAATACGGTGTATATAACTTTCTGGATCTTGCGGAAGTGAATAGTTTAAAACGTGTGTTAGATTATTAATGTCAATTCCTCTGGCGGCAACATCGGTAGCTACCAGAATAGTTACACGTTTCTTCTTAAATTGGCTTAAGATGCGTTCCCGCTGAGCCTGAGAGATATCACCATGTAACGATGCTACATCATAACCACGATCAATTAAAGCATTAGCCAAATGATCTGTTTTAAGTTTTGTACGGCAAAAAACCAGAGCATAAAATTCTTTTTCCACATCGATAATTCGGCAGAGTGCTTCAAACTTATCAGAAGTTCGTACTTCAAAGTAGATCTGATCGGTTAAATTTACTGTTAGTTGCTCCGATTGAACTTTTATTAATTCGTATTCACCCATAAATTTCTCTGCCAACTGCACGATTCTTTGAGGCATTGTAGCGGAAAACAATAAAACTCTTTTTTCTTCCGGTGTTTTAGAAAGAATAAGTTCAATGTCTTCTATAAATCCCATATTCAGCATTTCATCTGCTTCATCTAAAACCATAAATTGAAGGTCATCAAGTTTTAATGTTCCACGGTTCAAATGATCTATCAGCCGACCTGGGGTTCCTACTACAATTTCTACACCTTTTTTAAGTCTGCGGAATTGCTGATCGTAAGATTGTCCTCCGTAAACAGGCAGAATCCCAATACTTCTACCTCCGCGGTAAGAATTCATTTCCTCGGCAACCTGTACTGCAAGTTCGCGAGTGGGAGCTAAAACTAATGCCTGCACTTTTCCTGTGTTTTCTGTTATGTTATCCATTATCGGCAGACCAAAAGCAGCAGTTTTTCCAGTTCCGGTTTGTGCTTGTCCTACAATATCTTTCTCGTTTTTCAGTAGTAACGGTATCGTTAATTTCTGAATGGGGGAAGGTTCTTCAAATCCTTTTTTACTGATTGCCAACAGCGACTTTTCCGATAATCCCAAATTTTCGAATTTTTCTAAATTACTCATATATTTCCTTATACTTTTTAATATTCGCAACAATCAGAAAAATAAGAAATGTTTCTGAAAATTACGTAAACCAAGAATTATGAGTGGGTTATATTAGCAAGGTTTTTGTTTTTTAGTCACGAATGAACATAGATAAAAATTGATAAAGTATCAAAACAATTATCTTCTTGTTCGTTTTTCTTAATACGATAATCAGTATAAAGTACAGAAGTGTTGGATATAAAAAACAATAGCTATAAACCAATCGAATTTATACTCAACTTTTGTATTTTCAGGATTGATAAGCAATGTAACAGTTATGAGTTTTTAAATATTAAATACTCCTTGCTTAAATTCAAAAGGATGATAAAAATGTGTATTATAAATCAGGAGGCGAAATGAAAAAATTGTTTTTACTTTCATTATTGGTGTTACATATGTTATGTTTAGGTCAGAATTGGAGCTGGAATGTAGGCAATGGAGGTAATCCTTCCAGGAATTGTCAGGCCGAAAATGTTTTGTCTCCTCTCACCGAAAACGATGTGTTATGGGAAGGTAGCGCGGTTTTCTCTTACTGGCCCCATCAACCCTTTACAGAAGAGAATATAGTTGTTACCGACCGTACATTCAATATGAGTAATACACTGCACGGTACATGGATAGTGGCTTATGATATTTTGACCGGTGACACATTGTGGATTGTTGATCTACCTGTGGATTTTCCAAGCTCAGACTGGAGGAATCGTGTTTGCGGAACAAATGATGGTGTGATTTATGCAACTAGATCTGGGAATACGAATGCCTCATATTTGCATGCTCTGGATATAAGTGATGGTTCAATAATCTGGACTTCTACAACTTTGGTTGATATGTCATCCACTGAATGTGTTAATTTTGCGGAAAATGGTGATCTTATCGTAGGAAATTTTTATAATATTTGCCGGATAAATGCTCAGGATGGCTCGTTGATCTGGGAAGAAACTCGCAACAGTCCCACTTCTGGTGGTAGTGAAGTTGCAGTGTTTGGTAATAATGTTTATAGCTGGGCAGCTGGTGGACCTAGAATTGTAGTTCACGATATTGATACAGGAGCTTTTCTATATGAAAGTGAAGGAATAGGTGGTGGATTTGTTCAGCAATTGGGTTGTCTGGTTGGACCAGATGGAATAGTATATGCACCGAGAACCCAAAATAATGCAATCTCAGATTCACTGGTTGCATTTACCGATACTGGCAGCTCATTAGAACGAATGTGGCAAATAAGTTTAGGATATGTTCCTTTTGCTACTTTTGGAGTGGATCTGGAGGGAAATATTTATTCCTACACACCGGATTACAGAATTATTCACATCGATTCTCATAGTGGAGAAACATTGTCTCAAACTAGTAGTATAGCTCAAGAAATTCCAGTTACTAGATCTTATTTTATGGGCGGGACTCTATCTATTCCGCGCGGAGAAAATACTGTTAGGATTTCTTATGTTGATCAAAATAGCAGAGAACTAACTATTTTGGATACATCTATTGTGATAGGGAATTCTGCGAATGGCACTGTGTCACCTCAAGCAGCAGTTGATGCTGAAGGATATTTATATGTTTCCAATTATCAGAATACAGTTTACTGTTTTGAAAGTAATCTGGATATTATCTGGCAGGACACTTTTGACCGCCCGGATGGACCAGCAATTTCTATGGATGGGCATTTGATAATATGTGCTGACAATTATGAAATGAAAGTTTATGAAGGACGTGGAAATGCAGTTGTTAATGGTTCAATTTTTGGGAATGTGACCCTGACAGGAGGAACAGGTAATGTTGAAGAAGTACAAGTAATTGCAGGTATTTACTTTACAAATCCTTCTTCTTCTGGTTTCTACACAATTGAGCTTCCCCCAGGTATTTATGATATAACAGCAGACTTAGAAGGTTATCAGTCACAAACAGTCGAGAATGTTACTATATATAGCGGTCAAGCGACCGGTGAGATTAATTTTGATCTGGATCTACTTTCGGGAAATGACCAAAATCTAGAATTGATAGATATTCCATTATCTAATTATCCTAATCCTTTTAATCCTATCACAACAATAAATTTTTCCATCTCGGAAAGATTAGAGAACATTGAGTTAACTGTTTATAATTTGAAAGGACAGAAAGTAAAACAACTTATAAATGACCAGCTTCCAGTTGGACAGCATTCTGTTATTTGGAATGGAACGGATGAAAATGAAAAGCAAATTAGCTCAGGAATATATTTTTACAGGCTTAAAACAAATTATGGGAATATTCAAAAAAGAATGTTGCTAATAAAGTAATTGATTAAAAAAATATTATACAAACAAGTATATTCGTCACATAGCTTCTACTGTGTGACGTTTTTTTTATAATGGTAAACTCAAACTACAAAGAAAAAATTGGGAATATTAATAGAAAAAGTTATAATATTATGATTAAGAAAAATTTGGGGTAAAAATGAAATTCACATTAATAATAATGTTAATGATACTTAGCCTAAGCCTATTTGCTAGTCAGAGATATGTTGTGGGTGAAGTATTTACTATAGATTACGGATGTTGAGGAACAGACAACTTTGCACGGAGTGCATTGAATATGTTAAATGAATCAGCAGAATATCTAATACCCTTGAGCTGGAGTATGTATCTTCACGAGATGTCTCCGGGTGTTCAAGAGAGATACGATTTCTATCAAGCTTCAATATATCCAACAGTTCATTTTGGTGGAACAAATATATTCGAAGGTTGGGATTGTAATATAGCAAATCTACAAGAAGCTTATGACGGCATAGTAACATTGGAAAGTCCCTTCACTATTAATCTTGAGTTTAACCGAATTAGAAATGAACACTTTGAAATAACAGCAAAAATAACGTTAACAGAGAATATCATAAACAACAATAACAAAGTTTTTTTTGTGATTACTAACTGGGTAGATTTCAGCGAAGAAAACCCCTGGTATTTTCTTGTTGTAGCCAAATCGGAGGAAGAGGATGTTACAATTATTAATTTGGAAGAAACTGCCATTTATACCTCTGAATTAAATGTAGAAATGCAACCTGATTGGAATTTGAACGATCTCTATGCTATTGCAATTATCCAAAGTTGGGATAATTATGAAATATTACAGTCTGCGCAAGTAAGATTATTCCCAGCAAATGTTAATAATCCTACTGTTCCTGCAGAAATTTCATTACATCAAAATTATCCAAATCCGTTTAATCCAAGTACAAATATTTCGTTTGAATTAAATACCAGAAGTTCTAAAGATATTGAATTGTTAATTTATAATACGAAAGGTCAGAAAGTTAAGCAGTTTATCAGGAATCAGTTATCAACTGGTCAGCATTCAATTATTTGGGATGGAAATGATGAAAATGAAAAACAGGTAGCATCCGGCATTTATTTATATGTATTGAAATCAGGTACTCACACTTTTTCAAAGAAGATGATATTTTTAAAATAATTTAATCCTTATTAGTTTGGATTGGGTTAATAAAAGTCAATTTAATTGAGTTATGGAGATATTCAAACTGTTTTTAATTTTATAAATTATTTACAACAGAATATAATTTATCCTGTCTTATTTTTTCTATTTTCTTAAAGATTTTCTTAAATTGATCAAGAAAACTGCACCATTTGGTTTATTATCTTCAATGAAAATTGATCCACTCAAACGTTCGATTGTTTTTCTTACAATGTATAATCCCATTCCTGTGTTACCAGATTTACCATAAAAGAATCCTTTATCAAATATTCTATTTTTGTATTTATCTGGAATACCCACGCCATTATCTGCAAATCTTATTTCACACATCTTATCATTAGAAGATATTATTATGTCAATTTGTGTAGAATTACCATGTTTTATAGAGTTAGTTATCAAATTCATGAATACGGAATTCAATGCATCATCAGCAAAAACTTTGCATTTACCCTCAATATTGAATTTGATATTTGGAAACTCAACAATTAGTTCATCGATTAATTTAGTTATTCCTACTTCTTTCAAGGCTGCATTTGAAGCTATAAACTCTTCATATTTTTTATAATTCTCGATGTTTCTTATACTCTTCATCACTCTTTTTTCTATTTCATCGAGTATTGTTACATCTGATGACCTTCTGAAAATATTTACTGCACTTTTAATCACAATGAAATCATTAGCTATATCATGTCGGATAACTTGATTTAATAATTTTAACCGTTCACGACCGATTCTCAGTTCTTCTTGTGCTTTCTTTTGTCCGGTAATGTCCATAAGAGAGACCAATACTTTAGAATATTTTTTTTCATATCCAGGGACTACATTCCATTTAATAGCTATATTGATTAGTCTTCCATTTAATGTTTTATTAATACACTCACCAGTGTAACGAGTTTTATTTTGAGCAATTATACATAATTGTTCTATAAATGCAGGTAGAGAATCTTCTATGAAAATTGAACTTAAATTCGATATCAATTCCTTTTTGTCATTAGCATTAAAGAGTGCGATTGTCCTTTCATTTACATCTAAAATTTGAACCATCTGTGAACATTTTCTAGTTTCATTAAGATTATTTTCAAAATATTCTTTAATGTTCTTGATTCCCCTTTGCTTGAGAGAGGTCAGATATTTATATACTTCTGAAAAATCTTCTTCCCATATAGATGTTGGAGATTGGTTAAAAAGATATTTATATCTTTCTTCACTTTCCTGGATTTCCAACTCGGCTTTTTTGCGCTCAATTGAGATACTAATCTGGCTAGAAATAAATTCTAACATTTTAAGATCCGATTTATCAAATGCAAATTCATCAGTATAGCTCTGAACAGCCAGTACGCCAGTAATTTTTCTCTCTACTTTAAGAGGTACTCCCAGCCAAACTTCCGCATCAACTCCTATCCTCTCAATTTTACTCGATTTCATTAATCTATTTTTTAATTTTTTATTAGCTAACAATGGTTTTTTAGTTATTCTTACATAGTTGGTTAATGTTTTCTCTGCCGGGAAAGTAATCGTCTTATCTTTGGTATCAGTAAGAAAAGGCAAAGAAAAAGTGTTTGTCTCTTTATCATAAAAAGCAATAAAGAAATTAGTTGTGTCAATAATTTTTCCAAGTTCTTTATGTATTAGTTCAATCAGTTTTTCAAGACTATCTGCTGCAGGAATCGCAGTTGAAATATTAAAAATTATTTCTTGAATTTTTTCATTATGTTTTCGTTCGGTAATATCAGTAATTAAACCTTCCAAATGGATCAATTTGCCATTCTCATTATAGATACCGCGACCTCTTTCCCAAACCCACTTAATTTCTCCCGATGCAGTTTTAATCTCGTACTCGGTTTCCACAAGATCATGATTTTTTAAATTTTTCTGCCATAACTCCCATATACCGTCTTGGTATTTAGGCAGGATCAAATCATTAAACGATAGTTTGCTATTCTCTATTAATTCCTCAGGTTTATATCCTGTAAGTTTTAAACAACCTGCACTAACAAAGTTCATTGTCCAGTTCTTATCATTTTCACAATTATAAACCATTCCCTCTAAATTCAGAAGTAGTGTGTAATACTTTAAGTTTTGCATTGATAGAGCTTCTTCTGCTCGCTTACGTTCAGTAATATCATGGGCAATCAAAAGAATACTATTCTTGGTTTTTGGAGTAATTCTGCCTTCAAACCAAATTGTTTTTTTATTTATGATCAGAGGATATTCTATTGTAATATTTTTATTTTCTTTCAAACACTTACGAAAAGACTTAAGGAACATGTCAGCTTTCTTTTTCGGAAATATTTCATGAAGTTTTTTCCCTATAATGTCAGCATAGGGTTTATATAAAAGTTCCGGTGAAGTTGGAGCAATATCAATATATCTGCCATCAAAATCAATTTCCATTACGATATCGGTCATAGCGTTAAAAATTGTTCGCAAATTATTTTCACTTTTCCGCAATGCCGTTGTTGCATGCTTACGCTCGGTCATATCATGGGCAATCAAAAGAATACTATTCTTGGTTTTTGGAGTAATTCTGCCTTCAAACCATATTGTTTTTTTATTTATGATCAGAGGATATTCTATTATTATGGTTTTATTTTCGCTCAAGCATTTATGAAAAGACTTAAGGAACATGTCCGCTGTCGGTTTTGGAAACACGTCATGAAGTTTTTTCCCTATAAGCTCAACTGATGATTTATATAAAAGTTCCGGTGAAGTTGGAGCAATATTAATATATCTGCCATCATAATCAATTTCTATTACAAGATTAGTCATAGCATGAAAAATCGTTCGCAAATTATTTTCACTTTCCAATAATGCTATATCTGCTTTTTTACGCTTAGTAATATCTTCTATAATTCCATCATAAAATTGGACGTAACCATCTTTGTCTTTAATAGTTACTGCCGATATAGAACCATAAAAAGCGGTTCCATCTTTTCTCTTTAATTGTAATTCTTCGTCTTTAACGAATCCCTTTTGAAGCATTTCATTATTGAATTTATTTCTTTCTTCCGGATGAAGATATAGTTCAGAAACATTATGTTCTAAGAATTCGCTTCTATTTCTAAATCCAAACATTTTTACTATAGCTGGGTTAGCTTCAATAAATTTTCCTTTTTTGCCAACAGTATTTCGATAGATACCTACATTTATGTTCTCAGCCAGTATTCTATATTTTTCTTCACTTTCCTGAAATTCTTTGTGTTCAGTGATATCTGACATGAATTGCACGAATCCTGATATTTCATTGTTTTCATCTAATATTGGATCGACAGATACTTTATATAACCTATCTTTTATTAATATATTTAATGATTCTTTTTTCTTTGATTTCTTTGATTTGAGAAATAGACAATTTTCTTTTCTGGTAGTTTTTCCATAGATAATTTTAGAACAATCGTAACCGAATACTTGAGTTTCAGATTTATCAACCAATTTTAGAAATGCAGTATTACATTCTTTTATAATACCATTTACATCTAATAAGATAATTGAATCCTTAATAGAATTAAATATATGATCCCACTTAAAATTACTATTCATTATAACATAACCTCTAAATTAGAATACGTTTCATATTATAGTCAAATTCGAAAGTAAAATTTTATATGTCAAAGCATTAATATTTTTTTGTGGTTTATAAAAATAGAAACTACAGAACAACTCATAAGTAGTAAACATAATTAACTTATTGAAGATACACTTGAAACATCTGAGTTTCATAAGTTTGTAAATATCATAACAGAATATTGTAACTAAAATCCAAAATGTTAAGTTATTCACTATTGTGAAGCCTGTAAGCTTTTCTTAAACAAATTATAAAAGTTGCTCCACTTGTTTCATTATCTGCAAGTGAAATAACACCATCATAATTCTCAATTGTTTTTCTTATAATATGTAAGCCAATTCCGGTATGACTAGATTTACCATAGGGAAAACCTTCATCAAATATTTTCCCTTTGATTTTATCTGGAATTCCAGAGCCATTATCCATAAATTTTATTTTGCAAATATCATTTTCTGAGGTAATAATAATATCAATTTTAGTTGAATCACCATGTTTTATAGAATTAGAGATAAGGTTTTCGAAAACGGAATGTAATGCATCATCGGCAAATATGTTACATTTCCCATCAATATTAAATGTAATCTTAGGGAAGTTAACTATCAGTTCACTGATCAATTGATTAACTTCTATCTCTTCCAAACCCTGATTTGAATCTATAAAGGATTCATATTTTCTATAATTTGCTATCGTTTTTAAACTCTTGTTGGTTCTATTGGCAATTTCATCAATCATTGTTGCATCAGTTGTTCTTTTAAAAATATTAATTGCACTTTTAATGACGAGAAAATCATTAGAAAGATCATGCCGGATGATTTTATTCAGCATTTTCAATCGATCACGGTTGATTTGCAATTCTTCTTCCACCACTATTCTTTTAGCTATATCTTCCTTTAACTCCCTGGTTTTTAGCTGCACCTGTTTTTTTAAGGATGTATTCCAAATAATTATTACCATAAATATTAATACAGCCAGCAATAATCCGGATAAAGTAATAATCCAAAATGTTCTATTAGAAAAAATCGACATTGGTTTCAGGTATATCCAATTATTGATGATCTCTTTCTTTTTTTTCGGAGGAATTGCTTTCAAAGTTTTTGTAATGATCGAATTCAAAACTGGCCAATCTTTACGAGTTTGAATGGACAGTTTTGTTTTGTATTCTGTTTCACCAGCCACTATCAGATTGGAAATTCCTTCCTGTTCTATATAGTAAAGTGCAATTGGTAGAGTGGCAATGAAAGCATCAATTTCATTTGTGGATACTTTGCGTAATCCTTCTGTGACATTTTCTACTCCTACAATTTCGATGTCAGGATGATCCTTGTTGAAAAATTCGTACCACACATAACCTGAGACAATGCCCACTTTTTTATTATAAAGTTTTTCAGTGCTGGTCAAGTCTTCGTTACTTTTAGTTGTAATAATAACTCCGGGAAAGATCAGATATGGATCAGAAAAAAGCATATACTTTTCCCGGTTGGAAGTTTGTGCGGCTGCTGGCAGCATATCAATTTCTCGGGATTTAGCTTTTTTCAGAATTTCATCCCAGTTCTGGCAGTGAATAACTTCGAATTCGATATCCAATGCATCTGAGATCATTTTCATAAAATCAGCTGATATACCTTCATAATTATTATTCTCATCAAACCATTCTATGGGAGGAAATTCCGGATCAGGAGCTATGCGGATAACAGAATGTCCTTTCAGCCAGGCAGATTCTTCATCAGTTAACTGAGTCCAGATCCATGATGCAAAATCATCCGTGGAAAAACCAAACCATTTCTTATAAAGGACAGTTTTTTCATCTTCGCTGATTGCATCTAAAGCCTTATTTAAGATTGCAACTAATTCCGGCCAGTCATTACGAATGGAATAAAGGAGATCAAGTTTTTGTTCATTTTCATTGAATATGTGAGCGATCGCAATATTATCAAAGTATAATTTACGATATTCAGGAAACATCCCAAGCGTAAGAAAAGACGCATCTGCCTTGCCTTCCAAAACAAGTTTGAAAGCATTAATCTCAGTATCGGTTTGTACATGCTTCATTTCTCCAAGAGAAGTTACAAAAATATCCAGCCATTTATTACCCTTAACGCGAGCCAATGTTTTTCCCTTCAGATCGGCTTCAGATCGAATCGTGTTAAGCTTGTCTGGAGTCGTGGCCAAAGCATAATACTGAGTAAGGTAGGAGTGGGTAAAACTGAAGAATTCACTTCTGGCTTTACTTGCTGTAGACTCAGCCAGCCCATCGATCTCTCTACTTTTTGCCTGTTGGACCATTTCTTGCCACTTTCCCGGTACAATTTCAATATTGGCTCCGGTCATTTCATTGATCTTATTGATCAGATCAACATCGTAACCTTTATATTCTCCATTCTCTCTTGGAAAAATGAAAGGAACCCATGATTCACCAATTCCCAGCCGGATAACAGGATGTTCTTCTATCCAGTTTATTTCTTTCTGGGTAAGATCCAAAGCATTCAGGCTAAAACAGAACAAGCTGATTGTGCTTATAATAAATATTATTTTAATTAATTTTTTGTTTTTTATCATGATCTTTCCTTAACAGATTGGAGTTCATATTCTAAAACAACCATCTGGTCTTCCCTTTTTTTGATAATTCCAAGTCTATAATTCACTTTTTCATTTTCCGAAAAACTTTGGTAACCAACACTGAAAATCAGATTCGTAGCCCATAGCACTTATACCCTTTTTTTTCTGCGGGTTATCTTTAAATTTGACATGCCATTTTAAACCCCTATCTGCATCATATCTATAATAACCATTTAATTGATATTTGATAAGACTGATCATAGACTGAATTCCCATCGATTCTATTTTTTTTAAGTCCTGATCAGCAGGTACTCCAATTCCATTATCGGATAGTTGAATATTTATATAGTTATTCTTATCTTTAAATAATTTGATGAAAATTTTACCTTTTTCATTATTTGGAAAGGCATGTTTAAACACATTAGAGACCATTTCATTCAGTACTAATCCCAAAGGTACAGCCGAATCAATCAGTACAAATATTTTATCATCCATTTCAAATTTCAGAGAAACATTTGCAGACAATTGTGAATAGCTTTGTTTTATTTGAAGAACAAGATCTTGGATATAATCATTCAAGTTGATAGAGGAAAGATCATTTGCCTGATACAATTTTTCATGAACCAGAGACATAGCTTTTATCTTATTGTTTACTTCCATGAAAGTTGTATGAACAAATTCATCATTCGAATTGGTTGCTTGTATCTTAAGCATCGAAGAAATAACAGCCATATTATTTTTGGTGCGGTGATACAATTCTTGCAGAAGTGCAGTTTTTATTTTCAGATCTTTCTTGATCTGTTCTTCCGCTTGCTTACGCTTGGTGATGTCTCTTCCCACTCCGATAATAGAAATCACATTCCCACCGTCGTCAAAAACTGCTGTATGTACCCAGTATAGCCAGCGCCAGCCGTCTTTAGTTTTTGCTCTTTGCTCAATGTGACATATGTGTGGTGGTGCATAAAGATTCTGCATAGCTTTTCTAGTAGCCTTTATATCGTCAGGATGAACAACCGGCGTGAATTTAACACCGAGGAGCTCTTTTTCTTTTTTTGCAAAAGTTTTACAGTAGGAAGAGCTCACAAACAAGAAGCGTTCTTCCAAGTCTATTTTCACCAGCATATCCACCTGGTTTTCGATTAGCATTTTATATTTTTCTTCACTTACCTTTAAGGCTTCTTCCGATTTTTCCCGCCGTTCCATCATGAAATTAGTAGCATGAGCTAAGACTACAAATTCTGGAAAATCAGGTTTGGTTTCATCAATTCGAGCAGTCGGGTTCTCCATATTGCGGAAAAAATTAAAGAAAAGATCAAAATCATTCTTAATTTTCTTAGAAATAACTTTGGCTATTATATAAAATGCAATGAGAAAAAAAATACCAAAAATTACCAGTGCCAGAATCTGTCTTTTCACTTTTTGATGCAATTCAAATTCTTCTGCTGCTACAAGTTCATCAATATCATCAATATATATACCAGCTCCAATAATCCATTGCAATTTGTTTATTCCTGTCACATAGGATATCTTGGGCGTAAGTTTAGTTTCACCTAATTTATTCCAAGAATATCGAACAAAGCCGCCTTCTGATTCTGTTACTTTTTGGATTTGCTCCTGAATGATCTTCACACCATTAGGGTCGGTTAGATCCCAAACACTACCTGTTCCAATTGTGATGATTCCATTTGAAAATAGAGGATCGCCCTGATAAGTACTCCCGAAAAAGTAACCTTCTTTACCGAAATGTTGCTTTACCAGATTAGTCAGGATTTCTTCTTTTGCTGCCTTGATATCATGTGTTGATTTTCGACTTACGTAATGTTGAATTAAATTCTTGATGTAATAAGTCATTTTCTGTACTTCATTTCTTATCATTATTTTTTGTTCATTCTCATATTCTTGCTTCAAAATATCCGTATTGTGTTTGAAATCTTTATTTAAATTATGGATTTCCCAATAGCCAAAAATAACGATTGTAATCAGTGCAAAGACAATTATTACAAAAAAGAACATCCTGTGAATACTAAATTCATACTTCATTAATCACTCCCAATTGTTGTTTTTATCATTATTGTTCTCTTTCTGTCATTGAAATCCCTTATAAGTTGTGTAATATGATTAACTGGTATATAAAAGATTTTTTGCAATAATTGTGAACTTTAGCATAGTTAACTTTTCTACCATGTTTAAACTTAGTGATATAAAAATAACTTTGTATTAAATTGATTTTTCGTTTCACTTTTCATACTCCGAATAAACAATTAAGTCAATTCTGCTACTTTGAACTTCCAACTAAAAAAATAATTAAAATATTGTAAAGTTATAAATTAAAAGTACTTTAAGAGATGTCATGGCAAAAAGTATATCCCGTATATTTTTATGTTGTGCAAGGAAAATAGACTTACAAATTTTGGAGTACTTTCATCACAGGATAAATCAAACCGGCAATCAGTAACAGGGTGATAAAAGGGCGATTAATGTTTTGCCATTTATAGTTCTTTCTCTTGAAAGCATCCAGGCCGTGATTGATACCGGAGAAGGAAAAGAAGAAAATGAATGTGAAAAGAATGGTCAATTCTGCCTTGATTCCCCAATTGGCGAAATATACAACTAAAGAAACTACAGCATAAGATAACAAAGCAATTGCCGATTGCTTCTGATAGTTGCTGCCGGTTTCAAAGCCTTTTAATTCAGCAGATTTACTGCCGAAAAATATACCCTCAAATCCAGAGATTCCTGCAATTGCAACAATGATTATGGGATCATGAAATGCAATTGTGCAACAGGATCATAGCCATCTGCAAAGCCAATTTGATAACCAAAAAAGAATGCTATAGAAACACTTAGAATCCTGATAATATCCAATACTTTTAGAAACAATTTGCTCTCCTTCCTTAACTTTCATTTTTATGAATTCAACTTTTTGATAGTAAGAATTACTAAGCAAGTAAAATCCAATAAAAAGTAAAAATGGAAATATTCTACTTGACCCTATTTGGCGATTTGACCAAATAGGCAATGAGTTGTGCGAAAATTAGTGTTTCTTACAAAATTGGAGGTTTTTATGGATAGTCTTGAAAAGAGAAAATATGAAGAATTGGCTCGCATCAGCAAAGCCATGGCTCATGCTACCCGGTTGTATATTATACACAAATTGGATGAACAGGAATATTGCGTAAAAGAACTAACTGAACTTATCGGAGTTGATATTTCCACTATTTCAAAGCATTTATCTATTCTCAAAAATGCCGGCATAATAATAGATGAAAAACGAGGGAATTGTGTCTATTATAAGTTGCAATGCCGTTGTGTCCTCTCGATGTTCAGTTGTCTTATAAATGTGATCGATAGCAATAAAGATAAAATGAATGTGTTATGAAAAATCTGTACAAAAGGTTAGCCTGTCATTCTGACGTGTTTTGCACGTTGTTCTCAGAAAGAATCTTAGGAATGATTAGATGCAAAGCTGAAAGAAAATTCAATAGATTCTTCGAGTGTAAAGCTAAAAGAATCCTCAGAAAGACAATTATTTTGTGTTCTTTGTGCCTTAGTGTTTTTGTGGCAAAATAAAAAGGGATTAATAATGTCTTGGAAAAATGAATGGAAAATACTACTGTTGATTATAATGATCTTTTTGGCAGCATATTATTTGCCGGTGAATTCAACGCGTTTTCAAAATGCAGTGATGGAATCATTTCACCTGTTAAAAGAATATGCCCGTTTACATGTTCTCTTGTGTTTAATTCCGGCTTTGTTTATAGCTGGAGCAATTGGAGTGTTCATCTCCAAGAATGCTGTTATGAAATATCTGGGAGTAAAAGCTAAGCGGATTGTAGCTTATTCAGTGGCTTCTGTTTCTGGTGCAATTCTGGCAGTTTGTTCCTGCACGATATTGCCTCTTTTCAGTGGAATTTATAAACGAGGAGCTGGTATTGGTCCTGCTACCGCTTTTTTATATTCTGGTCCGGCGATCAACATTTTAGCAATTATCCTCACAGCACGTATTCTGGGAATGGAAATGGGAATTGCCAGAGCTGTGGGAGCTATCGTTTTCAGTATTGTCATCGGGCTTATTATGGGTTTTGTTTTCCGCAAAGAGGAGCAAGCCAAAGTTCAACAGCAGATGCTAATGCCGGAAGTTGATGAAGATCGCCCTTTTTGGCACAATCTAATCTTTTTTGCTTCGATGATCTTTATTTTAATTTTTGCCAACTGGGCAAAACCGGCTACAGAATCTGGGATTTGGAATACTGTTTATAGCGCAAAATGGATTATCACTTCCATTTTTGCTGTTACACTGGGAATAATACTGATAACTATATTCAAAATGAAATTCTGGAAGATTGCAATTACAACTATCGCAGTTATTATCTCCGGATTTGCTTCGGGTTGGAATCCAATGATACCTTTTGTAGTTGGTGTAATCGGACTTTCATATTTCACTAGTAAAGATGGGGGAGAAGTAGGGGAATGGTTTTCTTCTACTTGGGAATTTGCCAAACAGATATTACCACTTTTGTTTTTTGGAGTTCTTATAGCAGGTTTGCTGTTAGCACGACCAGGCAATGAAGGCTTGATCCCGTCAGAATGGATTTCTAAACTGGTTGGAGGAAACTCGATCTGGGCAAATTTCTTCGCCTCCATTGTGGGAGCATTCATGTATTTTGCAACGCTCACAGAAGTTCCAATTCTACAGGGATTAATGGGAAACGGTATGGGAAAAGGTCCGGCACTGGCTTTACTTTTAGCTGGCCCTGCATTATCACTTCCAAATATGCTTGTAATTCGTAGTGTGATGGGAATTAAGAAAACTGTCGTTTTTGTTTCGCTAGTTGTAATTATGGCAACTTTTACAGGTGTAATATTTGGTGCGATCGTATGATGGAAATTTACCAATGCTAGAATTATTTGAAAAATTAACTATGACACTTTACGGTAACCCGGGTATTGCGATTGGAGCCAGTTTTTTGTGGGGAATACTGAGCATTCTTATCAGTCCCTGCCATCTGGCAAGTATACCAATTGTAATTGCCTTTATTAACGAACAAAAGGGTATTTCCACAAAAAAAGCATTTTTAATTTCACTTAATTTCTCTTTGGGGATTCTGATAACACTTCTCATGGCAGGGGTCATTGCCTCTTTTGCAGGTTTATTACTGGGCAGCTTTGACACGGTTTTACGCATAATCGTAAGCATTTTATTTTTGCTGGTTGGTTTATATTTTTTAGGTATCGTCCCTATGCCAAACCTTGCCTCAGGTAAAGATTACAGAGTAAAAAATCGTCTTTACTTGAGCGGATTAATACTCGGTTTAGTTTTTGGTCTGGCATTGGGACCTTGTGCTCTGGCTTTCATGGCACCGATCCTGGGAATTGCTATGTCATCAATTTCCACACAATTATTGTATAGCGTAGGATTAATCTTGGCATTTATTCTCGGACATTGCGGCTTTCTGGTTTTAGCAGGAACTTTTACAGAAATTGTGAAAAAATATTTGTCATGGAACGTAGCATCAAGGGGTACACAGATGCTGAGAAAAATTTGTGGAGTGCTTATAACTTTAGGTGCGATTATTACATTTATAAAAGTTATATAGAAATGGAGATAAAAATGAATATTAAAATTTTGGGAAGCGGCTGTGTAAAATGTAAAAAATTATATGCAAACGTTAAGGTAGCGTTAAAAGAATCAAAGATCAAGGCTACACTGGAGAAGGTGGAAGACATTAACCAGATAATCGATTATGGGGTGATGATGACACCGGGACTGGTTATTAATGAAATAGTTGTGTCAGTGGGGAAAGTGATAAACCCAAAGGACATTATTAAATTGATCTCGTGAGAAGGATAACTATGAAAGACATAATAGCTATAACAATACTTCTTTTACTTGTTTCTTTCTGCTCTGCGGAGGAAACAGCACAGGATTCAACAACGATCTTACCTAAGATCACGTTTTTGGAGATGGGTTCCCTTATCTGTATTCCCTGCAAAATGATGGAAGAAGTTCTGGTATCTATCGAAGAAAAATATGGCGATCAGATTGAAGTTAATTTTCATGATGTGAAAAAAGATAATGCAATTGCAGTAAAATATAAAGTGAAAATGATTCCCACTCAAGTATTTCTGGATGAAAATGGAGTGGAGATTCATCGGCATGTTGGGTTTTATCCTGAAGAAAAGATTGATGAATTTCTGCAGGAACAGGGATTGAAAATAATTCGTAGTTCCAAGGATGAATGATGGAACTATTTACATTATTTTCTAAAGAAATATATTCATTATTCCACCAACAAGCAATGTTGCAAAAACCATTATTGCCGACGATTTGAGCATGTCTTTTATGCCAAGTTCTTTTAGTAAAACTGTAAATGTAGCGATGCAGGGAAAATACATAGTTAACACAACCGAAGCAATAACTAGTTGTCCCATATTCATATTGAGTGGGCTCAACATTCCAATAGCAACATCTTTACGCAGGAAACCAACAATGAGAGCACCGACAGCTTCTTTTGGTAATCCCAGAATTCCAGTGATGATCGGTTCAGTGAGTTTTCCAATAAAATCTATAATATGAAGAGCATAAAGCAAATTCATGAAAAGTACACCTAACAGCATAAAAGGAATAGCTTCTTTAATGAATGCCCAGACCCTCATCCAGAGTTTTTTCATTAATACTCTGAAACTGGGAAGTCGATAAGGCGGAATCTCAATAAAAATTTCAGGACTTTCTCCTTTCATGATCTTATTTAGAAAGAATCCTAATAAAACCCAGACCAAGAAGAGAGTTCCAAAAACTAACGATAAAGCAAATGCTCCGTGTTTTCCGACCAGTCCAACTACCATTGCCAATTGTGCAAAACAGGGAACAGCAATAGCCATCATTGTGGAAGCAATAAATCTTTCACGTTTGGTTTCCAATATTCTTGCGGCCATTGCTCCCGGAACATTACAACCAAGCCCCAACAGCATTGGAACAATTGCCAATCCGTGAATTCCCAACTTATGCATAAAATTATCTACAAGTATACCTAAACGGGGAAGATACCCTGAATCTTCTAAAAAACTTAAGATCAAATAAAAACCAATAATGTACGGCAATACCATGGCAATAGGTACGAAAAGTCCTGTAGTAAGCAAGCCTAGTGATTCCACGAAGTCTATTTGTCCATCTACTAAATTACCAATAACTACATGATGAATAACTCCCTTACCTCCAAGAATAGTTGAAAGTTTCATCATTATAGGAGCCCAGATATTATTGAATAAAGGTTCAAACACATAGGAAATAAGTGATTCACCAATAAACCGTATAATCGAAAAAGCAGCCAATAAAATTATCAATGAGATTGGAATTCCCCAAAAACGGTGAATAGATGCATCACCCAGTCTTTCTCCAAAGGTATGATGACGGTGCTTTAATTCCTGTACTACCTCAATAATTTTACCTATTGCATGCCATTTATCTTTAAAAGTAAATTTGCTGAGTTTTGCTTTATTAAAGCAGGAAACAAGATGTTTTATCCCTTCGCCAGTAATACCTGTGGTTGGAACAACAGGGACACCCAGTATTTGTTCTAATTTTTCTACATCGATCTCAACACCGGTATGTTTAGCCTCATCCCACATATTTAAGCAGACTACAAGTGGGATTTTTTTCTTGATAAGTTCCAAAGTGAGTGCAAGATTTCTCTCCAAATTTGTTGAGTCGATCACATTTACAAAAATATTTCCATCTTCTTCTTTAAAATTGTTGATCATCTCAGCTGCTACTTGTTCTGCTTTGGAATCTGGTGATAACGAATAAGTGCCGGGAATATCCAAGATTTCTGCTTTCTCAGAGCCAATTCGCATAGTTCCTTTTGTATATTCTACTGTAGTTCCAGAATAATTGGAGGCAACTACATGCACACCGGTAAGTCTAGAGAAAACGACACTTTTTCCCACATTTGGATTGCCGACAAGTAAGACTTTTTTCATGCTGCTATTCTAAAATTATACGCATAGCCATTCTATGCCCAATGGCTATTTGAGTTTGACCAACTTTCACAGTTATCGGTCCACTCATCATTTGAGATGATATTTTTGTGATCTGTACACCTTCTCGGATACCAAGAGATTCAGCCCTATTAATGAAATTCCTTCCACCCAAAATATCTTTTATCTTTGCTACTTCTCCGTTTTTTAAAGCATGAATTGTTTTTAAATCATTACAATCATGATGGTGACCGTGGTGTCGATGCGCCTTATCAAATAGTTTATTCATTATGATTGTTCCTTATTTTTTTGACAGTTTTCACAAAGACCTCGTGCACCAAGATTATATTCGGAGATCTTGAATTTTTTTTTCTCGGCTAATTGATTGATAAGCTCTGCTACATCATTAAATCCTGATTCAATAATTTTACCACAATTTACACAGATAAAATGCAGGTGATTTTCATGACCATATGTATGTTCATAAATATCTTTTGATTCACAGCGGAGAGATTGTTTTATCAAGCCTGATTCAACTAAAAGAGGAACTGTTCTATATATTGTGGCACGCGAAACATTTTTGTGTTTTTTTCTGATCTGTTCATAAAGGTCATCAACATTGAAATGTTCATGGTTTTCAAATACAGCTTCCATAATAATAAGACGTGGCTTTGTAAATTTAAGATCCTTAGATTTCAAAAATTCCCGATAAAGCTCTCTCTCTTTTTTCATATTCTTTTCCCTCCTGCAAATCAGGAAAACATACAAAATAAGAGAGGTCAATTAGTCAAGCACTTTAATGAGAATGAATCTCAACTGCACAGATTAGTGTTATCAGCTTAAGATTTTATTTATAAATGATATAAATATTTATTATTCAAAGTTCTATATTTTCTTAGTAAATTTGCTGTCATGCAAGAATGAACAGGAATGATTCCAACTAAATCGCCAATGGAAATCTCAGTTATTAATTCATCACTTGCTTGTATTATTCCATGTTCTTGCGAAAGAAAAATTAACTTAGATATTTTTGCAGGTTTCTGCCAGCCTGTTTTATTTAACATAACAACCTGCCCGAAATTCTTCTTTCCTTTCTGCATTATAAATTCTTTAGAAAGATGGATTCCACCACCATAGATGACGATCTCATTTCTTTCTACGTTAATATCCACTACTGGGCAAGCTACACAAACAGCAATATCGGTTAGATCGCAAACTCCCAAATTGTATTGCATAAAATCAAAAAAGACAAAATTACCTGGGCGGATCTCGTCAATATCTCCAAAATTTTCAGCCAGATTGCAGGAAGGAGTATCTCCGATGGATGTTATAAGTCCGGGAAATTCTGAATTGAATTTATTTTTAAGTGCACTCATTTTATTGATAGTATCCTGATGAATATTGAGGATTTCCTCTGAGGAATGCGCTTGATATGTATGACCGGCATGTGTGAGAAATCCTTTAAAATTGTGTTGTTCTTTTAGAATTGTAATCACCTCATTCATTTGCAAAATATCTTCAACCTGAATTCCTGAACGGTGATATCCAGTATCTATCTCGATGAAATAATTCAATTGTTTGTTTGTTATTTCAATTAATTTTTCAGCACTTTCTTTTGATGAAATAAGAATATTAAGTTTTATTTTTTTTGCCAGATTCTCAATTTTGACTATCTCTAATGGATTAAATGGAAATGCAATTGTGATATTTTTCCAGTTTGCACTGGCAAAATACATTGCCATCTCAACAGAAGAGACTGTGATCTTATCAA
>Ga0208771_1000507_pt1 | contig 23606 bp, 18 predicted proteins | sample AntAceMetag02UKX_FD_184775 | JGI IMG/M metagenome (GOLD analysis project Ga0208771, IMG submission 184775) | Saline lake microbial communities from Ace Lake, Antarctica - Antarctic Ace Lake Metagenome 02UKX (SPAdes) (version 2) | ecosystem: Environmental > Aquatic > Non-marine Saline and... | reverse complement strand
ATGGCTGGATACTCGATTATTTCCCGCCGGATACCAGGTATGCATACTACCCCACACCACGAGATGGGGCCAAAGAAGTACCGCCGGATATCGTGCTGCGATGGTGGCCCGGAGACTATGTACAGCCAACAGATGCACACGAGATCTACCTTGGAACAGATTGGGATGATGTTAACGATGCCACCACTGCCACGCCGGGTATCTTCAGGGGCAGCCAGAATCGTGACGCAAACAGTTATCAGCCGCCAACTCTTCTCGAATTGACAAAAACTTATTACTGGCGCATCGACGAGATCAACGACTCAAACAGCGACAGCCCGTGGAAAGGCAATGTCTGGAGCTTTACAACGGCCAACTATGTCATAATCGACGATTTCGAGTCGTATAACGATACTGACAATGTGATTTACGATACATGGGAAGACGGCGTGACTAACTTAAGAAGTTCTTCGGTAATCTGGTGGGCCTCCGAGCCCAACGTCCATGGAGGCAGCCAATCCTTGGAGTTCTTATATGAGAACAGCAAAGACTGGTGGAGTGGCCACTACTGGTCGGAGATCGTGCGCGAATACGATACCGCACAGGACTGGACCCTACGCGACACCAGAATACTGACGTTGTATTTCTTCGGCAAAGCAGACAATGCCACCGGTGAGACCGAAGAAATGTTTGTCGCTCTCGAGGATGCTGGTTCTACCAAAGCGGTAGTTACCTATGACGGCGACGCCAACGACGTGAAGCTTGAGGACTGGACCGAATGGAACATTGCCCTCTCCGAATTTACAAACGTTGACATGAACAATGTCAAGATAATGTGGATTGGCTTTGGCGATCCGGACAGTCAGCCCACCCCCGGTGGCGACGGAGTCGTATTCTTTGATGATATCAGGCTGTATCCGCCCAAATGTGTTTGGCCCGGTCCGCCTGAAGACCTGAGTGGAAACTGCATCGTTGATTATCTCGACCTCAAGATAATGGGCGAGCAGTGGCTGCGTTCCGACAAGCTTTTCGATACCTATACCGAACCGTCTCCGGGTCCGGTAGGCTGGTGGAAGCTTGACGAAGGCAGCGGCACTGATGCTGCCGATGACGGCTCCGGCAACAACGACGGAGTAGTCGAAGGCAGCTACGAGTGGGTCACCGGTTACGACGGCAACTCAGCCATAGACTTCGAAGCCGGACGCGTCCTGGTGCCCGACGCTGCGGAACTGAGGCCGACAAATACTGTCAGTGTCTGTGCATGGATCAATCTTGATAACGAGCAGGACAGCGCCCGTGTAGTCGTAAAGGGGCCTGACAACAAAGAGGCATACGCACTTGAGGTTGACAACGAGGACAATGAGGACAATTTGAATTTCCTCATACGCGAGGACTGTAGCGGCGACGATTGCAACGATTACTCCGTTGATAACAATGGCCTCTCTATAGGTGAATGGACACATGTAGCAGGCACATACGACGGTACTTGGATAAAGCTTTACATCAACGGCGATATGGTTGCCGAAAGCAACGATGCAAACAGCATACTGCTTTCGCAGGACACCAACGACCTGGCGATAGGTAACCGCAGCGATGACGACAACAGGGAGTTCGAGGGTAAGATAGATGATGTCCGGGTTTACGACTATGCTCTCTCTGATGCCCAGATAGTCTATGTAGCCACCGACGGCGACGGTCACTTACCGTTGATTTCGATTGCCAACCTGTCCAACACCGAGTCTCCCGGCTCCGAGGCGGTTAACCTCAAGGACTTTGCGGTCCTTGGCGACGCCTGGCTCGACGAGAAGCTCTGGCCTTAATACAAGGCTTTGACAACCGGCTGTCAGTCGGCCGGAAAGTTGCACAACACAGGGGCCCATGCAAATAGAGCATGGGCCCCTGTTTTATGTGCAAGTAAATATTTTGCACCTCCGTGGTGTTCGTCGTGCGTGAATCTTGCTTGGGGGGGAGGGTTATTTTATTTTAGTTCCACGGACCAGTATGCGTTGTCGAGGAATTGTTTCCAGCTTTGGTATCGGCTGTGGCCGAGGTGGATGTGTATGAGGGGGTTTTTGCGGGGCTTTACCGGTTTTTTTATCAATTGCATTCCGGCGTCTCGCGGCGTCCGCCCGCCTTTTTTGACGTTGCATTTCGTGCAGGCACAGACGATGTTTTCCCAGGTAGCCTTTCCGCCAAGTCTTCTCGGCATGATATGATCGAGTGAAAGCTCGCTGGTTGCAAAGCGTCTGCCGCAATACTGGCATTTGTTCTTGTCGCGGGCGAAGATATTTCTGCGGTTGAAGGTGACGTTGTTTCTCGGCAGGCGGTCGTAGAAAAGCAGGCGAATGATACGTGGGACAGCTACATGAAAGTTTACGGTCGAGACCCAATCGTGACCATCTGGTTCGAAGGTGCGTCTGAATTGGCTGACCTGGCACCAGCTTTGGAAATCATAGTTTGAATAGTCGCCCTGTTCAAATGATACGACCTCGGCGATATCTCTGCACAGCAAAGAGAACGCCCTTTTGGCCCCTACGATTCGTATGGCCATGTAGTGCTTATTGAGCACCAGGACGTTGCAGTCCAAACCGGATTTGAAGTCTGCAATCATAATTGTAAACTACCACACTATAATCCTGCTGCCGGCCGGAATGTGCGTGCAACCTCCGAAAGACCGAGCGGGCGCAGGCTAAAGCCTGATTACGGCTTACATATTCAGAATAGCAAAAAGTCCTATAAACTTCAAGTGAAAATCTGATACACTCCCGGCGGACATTAAAGCCGACGGTAAGATTTGTGAGAGGTTTTGGAGCAGGAATTGATATGGTGCCTGAAAAAAGCCATTATACACAACCAGCGCTGCCGAGTTTGTCTCAGAAGAACCGACTCAATAATGCTCGTGTCGGAACGGCAAAAACGGTGCACGCAAACTTTTCAGCTTACATTGGCCGATTTGTGCACGATATTTTCGGCCCTGGGGCCTTTTTCGCCTTCTGCAATATCGAAACTGACGTCGTCGCCTTCGGCAAGGGTCTTGAAACCTTCGCCGTCGATATTGGAATAATGCACAAAAACGTCACGACCGTCTTCGCTGGCGATAAAGCCATAACCTTTTCTTTGGTTAAACCACTTAACTTTTCCTTCCGACATTACACAAGACTCCTTGAACAACAATGCCAGAATAAAAGAGTTGCCCGTTTTTGCCGCACGCAAGAGGCATCTGAGGGACTCTTAAATGTGTAATTGTCACCCACAGTTTTTTGTCAAATCCATTACTTAACTTCGGCTGACTGCTGGGTTGGCGCGCCGAGATTCTTTTTCATGAGCCGACCCATTTTAAACTTTACGGTTCTCTTTGCGGGCACTTCGACTCGCTCCAGAGTTTTCGGATTCTGGGCGATTCTTGCAGCCCTTGTTCTCGTCTCGAAGACTCCGAAATCACGGAACTCAAGACGATTATCCTCGCACAACTCGGCAATTATCTCATCAAGAAACGACTGGACTATTCTTTTGACCAGCACTCTTTTTGCCTGTGTGTTCTCGGCAATCCGACCGATAAGTTCCTTCTTCGTAATAGTTGACATAGGCTACCTCATTCTGAAGAAAGAGTAGATGGAGAGATTAACTTTATTGCAATAAGTGAAAGCTTTTGTTAAGCGAATCACATCGTTTTTTTTGCTTGTCCAACGGCTCATCATATTCCTTTAGCAGAGGGACGCACCTGCGGCAAACAATTTCGCTACGCTTTTCCGCTCGCATGCGAAACAGGACCACTTCAGCTGCGACACTAACACGCTTTATTACGGTGCCATCCAAGGGCCACAACTTACTATACAACAAAGACTTCTAAGCGACAAGCCATTTTTAATATTTTTTTTTGGCCTGTAAATATTCTTCGTCGCCTTACGACAAGTGAAAGAAAAGCCCATTTTTTTGGTGTTGTCAATAGTTTTTTCATTCATGAGCATCTGAGGTGTTTGCGATGAAGGGGATTTGCAGAATTGTTCGCACGAAGCGGCAACTTGACCTGCGGGCTGGCATCTGCTAAGCCCTTGTGGGGCAAGAGGTTACAGTCGTGGCTGTGTGCTCGATTTCGGTCGACGTTCAAGGGTGATTCTGCAGCTTCGCCGACATTTGCATAGATCGCTGCGATTTGCGGACAGCATTGAGGTTTTCTGCTCAATTTGAGTGACAGATGCCGATGGTATTTACATACCGGGTGTTCTATGAGATCAACTTTTAAACAAGGTTTTAGACGCAACGTAATGTTGACTAATACGATTTTTTCGCCATAATTAGCTTTTCTGCGTTTGCTCGGACGTTTAACGTTGTTTGCGGCACAGGCCCCTGATCGTATTTGGTCGGGGTAGTAATCGATTGAATCTTCTTTAAGATTCAACGAGATAGTCAATTTTCAGTGAAACAGGAGTGCATGTCGTTGAGCGACAGACAAAAGGGGCATTCGAAGAAACACACCGGCAAGGACCGCGCAGCCGAGGTTGCAAATATCCTCAGTGAGTTGATCATTACTTTTGCTCTCGTGCTTGTTGTGCGCGCCTTTGTGATGGAGGCGTTCCGGATACCTACAGGCAGTATGGCAAGCACTCTCAAAGGTGCGCATTTTCGCCTGCGCTGTCCACAGTGTGGATATGGGTACGACAGAGGCTTCCTGCCCCACGAGTATTCAAGGCCCCAGGACACAATTCCATCCAATGCGGTTCCGCCGCCTCCAACGCGATGCCCGAGTTGTGGTAACTATCCGCGGTCTGGCAGAGAAAGAACAACGTCGGTCTCAAACGGAGACAGAATACTCGTACTCAAGTGTATGTATCAGTTCTTAGAGCCGAAGCGTTGGGACGTGATAGTATTCAAGAATCCTCTTGAACCGCCAATTAACTACATTAAGCGTCTGGTGGGTTTGCCCAATGAAAAGATCGAGATAATTGACGGCGACGTATACATCGACGGCAAGATCAGCCGAAAGCCGCCCAAGGTCCAGAATGAGCTTTGGATGCCCGTATATGACAACGACTTTCGGCCGGTCAGGCCCAATCAGCGCAGCTTCAACCAGAAAAAGAGTTGGCAGCAGCCGTTTAGAAATGTTGCTGGCTCTGCGTGGGGAACTGATGAGGCTAACCCGACGGCTTTTGGTCTCAACAGTTCGGTCGACAAGATCAACGCTATGGTTTATGACAGCCAACTCGCCAATGACTTCAAGGCTACATACGCTTATGACAATGTGGGGGATTACAAGTATATGCCTAATTGCAGCGACCTGATGCTGCGTTTGTACGCAAGACAGACGAACCGTAAGGGCATTGTCGGTATGGAACTGAGCAAATATGAAACGCATTACAGGGCATCGGTCAATTGGGCCGGCGAGATGGTCATCGAGGCGGTAAAAGATTCGGATGTGATGACGCTTGCGCGTAAGTCAATCGAGGCGCCCGCATTGAATGAGCCGATTCTGGTTAAGTTTGCCAATGTCGATCATCAGTTGATTTTTCAGTTCGGACGCGAAAAGCTGACTCACGACCTGGGACGCCTGCCTGCCGACGCCGAGCGGCAACCGACGGACGTAGAGCCCGAGGTGAGAATTTTCGGCTCCGGCGAATTGACGCTATCGCATGTAGCGATCTTCAGGGACATTCACTATACCACCGGCAAATATGCCAACAGCGGTGAGGCGGGAAGAGCCACCGAAGAAAATCCATTCAAGCTCAAAAAAGACCAGTTTTTCGTGCTTGGTGACAATAGTCCCAACAGCCAGGACGGCAGATGGTGGAGCAGGGAGGGAATTGGAAATAACGGGGAGATGTTTGCGGCCGGTGTTGTTCCACGTCAATACCTTGTAGGCAAGGCCTTGTTTGTTTATTGGCCCAGCGGTTTCAAACCGTTCAAAACATTCCCGTTTGCGATAGTTCCCAATGTGGGCAAGATGCGTTTCATCTACGGCGGCTCGAACAAACAGCAGTGAGCCAGCGCAGGCCGGGACACCAAAGCATCAGGTTGGGGGTGATCCCATGTTGTCAGAATTGATACAAGCCTGTTATTCGGCAGAGGACGTCTAATCGTTGTGAACCGGGCAAATTCGCAGGGTGGGTTTGATTGCGCCATGGTGTGGGTCTTGACAAAACACTCCGGATAGGCGATAATAGATCGATGGAGTTGCGGCTTTACTCTTGGTGGATGACACACAAATGCACTTAACGGTCAAAAAGGGTGACAAGACTGTCGACGAATATCAATTCGGCGGGGGACCTCTATATATAGGCAGGCATGCCAACAGCCAGATTTTTCTTCGCGACCGCGCCGTTTCAAGGCAACACGCGGTGATCTTTAACACTCAGGATGATAAGTGGGTTCTGGAAGATCTGGATTCAGCGAACAAAACATTCCTCAATGGTGAAGCCATTCACAAAGCCGAAATCAAAAACGGCGATGTGGTCCGTATCACGAATTTCACTATCGAAATAGATCTCGAAGACGATGTGAGCGGTCACGAATCGACCAATTCTAATGATACGCTTACAAGGACCGCCTACAGTCTGGAAGACACCCTTATCGGGAGTTCTTCTCCCGAGCCTCAGGTAATCGTAAGGGAGCTTGATTCCGAGCACACGCCCGCTATGCGTCTTCCGGCCAAAAGGCTGAGCGACTTTTCCGAGGCTACCGAGGCAATCTGCAAATGCGACAATCTTGACGAAATGCTTCTTTCGCTCCTGGACGTAGCGTTGAAGCAGTTCGAGGCATATCGTGCGTGGTGTGCTTTGCGGACACATCCGGCCGGCCCAATGACAGCTCACACCGGCCGACAGTACAACGGCCAGATAGTACAACTCGATCAGATAAAGCTTGGTGAGAAGATGACTGAGGCTGTGGAAAAGCGGCATTTCCTGGTGCTTCCTCGAGTGTCGGCTCGCGTAGAAGCCGAGCAGGGTATACGCTCGGCAATGATAGCTCCCATTGTGCATCCGGCCGGTTGTTTCGGCGTGCTCTATATTGATAACGCTATCGACAGCGACCACTACAGTCTCAGTGACCTGGACTACCTGATGCTGCTTACCATCCACACTGCAGCCGTAATAGGAAATATGTGACGGCTGCTTTCTCGGTCGCACCGGTCAGCCGGCGAATGGCGGAGTTGTAATCGTGCGTGCTACTTCCTCTTGTATTTTCCGACGATCCGGCCCTGCGCCGGATATAAGCTTGCAACACTGCTCGTTTTGGGCTATATAGTGGCTTTTCACGCAAATTTCAGTGGACGATATGTAATTTAAGAGATACGAACGATGCGATACAGCAAAATGTTGATACCGACGGTCAAGGAGGTGCCCGCCGATGCCGAGGTTACGAGCCATAAACTGATGCTTCGCGCCGGTTTGATGCGCAAACTGGCCAGCGGGACGTATACCTATCTGCCGTTAGGCTGGCGAACTCTGCTGAAGGTGATCGCAATCGTTCGCGACGAGATGAACAAAGCCGATGCGCAGGAAATCCTGATGCCCGCGGTTCAGCCGATTGAGCTTTGGCAGCAGACCGGCAGAGACGTCGATTACGGCGAGACCTTGGGGACATTTGTCGATCGCCACGGCAGGACAAACGTGCTGGCGCCGACGGCTGAGGAGGTTGTAACTAATCTGGCTGCAGGCGAAATAAATTCCTATAAACAGCTCCCGATGAATATCTATCAGATCAGCTTTAAGTTCCGTGATGAGTTTCGCCCGCGCTTCGGCGTCCTGCGCTCGCGCGAATTTATAATGAAAGATTCCTACAGCTTTCACGCCGATCCCGAGAGTCTCGAGCAAACATACAGAATAATGTATGACACCTATTGCAAAATATTTGCACGCTGCGGGCTCGAGTATGTGATTGTGGAAGCAGAGTCCGGCGAAATGGGCGGCTCCGGTTCGCATCAGTTCACCATCCCCTGCGAAAACGGCGAAGACGTCATCGTATATACCGAAGACAGCTCTTACGCGGCGAACATAGAGAAAGCCGCCGTCGATGCGCTCGCCAAAGAAAAAGCCGCCGGCGAAACGCCCGCGCCCGAAGAAGTACACACCCCCAACGTCGGCAGCATCGAAGCCGTATGCGCCTTCTTGAAGACCGAACCGAAGGACATGATCAAGACGCTCATATACTCGGCCGGCGAGGATGTGGTCGTTGCGATTGTCCGCGGCGACCATGAATTGAATCCGGAAAAATTTACACAGGCCCTCGGCGGGATACACAATGAACTCGCCGATGAAAAGACTATCGCAGATATCACCGGGGCCGACGTAGGTTTCGCCGGGCCGATAGGGATGGCTGAAAAGGTTTCGAAAGTAATCATCGACCATGCAGTGGCGGCGATGGCTGTCGGTGTCACTGGGGCCAATAAGAGCCACTACCACATCAAGAATGTCGTGCCGGGCAGGGATTTTCGGCTCGAAGGAGATAATATTGAAATCGCCGATATTCGCAACGCCGTTGACGGTGACACCTATCAGGGCAAGAAGCTGCTTTTCAAGAGAGGTATCGAAGTCGGGCAGGTATTCAAGCTCGGCACCAAGTACAGCACAAAACTCGGCGCTAAATTCTTAGACGAAAGCGGAAAGGAAAGGCCCTGCCTTATGGGCTGTTACGGCATCGGCATCAACAGGATCGTCGCCTCGGCTGTCGAAATCAGCAGCGATGATAACGGCATCATCTGGCCTATCAGTATAGCGCCGTTCGAGGTTTTGATAACCTCGGTCAATCAGGATGATAATGACGTAGCGCAGGCGGCAGAGGGTATCTACCGGCAGTTGCTCGATACAGACGTCGACGTGTTGCTGGATGACCGCTCGATGCGAGCCGGGGTCAAATTCAAAGACGCCGACCTGATCGGAATACCGGTAAGAATCACGGTTGGCAAAAGGTCCGTCGCCGAAGGCAACGTGGAAATCAAACTTCGGACCGAATCAGAAAGCGTGAAAGTGGCGATTGAAGGAGCGGCGGAGAAAGCGGTTGAGATAATCAACTCCTTGAAAGACAAACTAAGAACTCAAAACTAATCATGTGGGATCTGAAAGCACCAAGGCCGGTGAAGTTGATAGTCGGCATTCTCGCAGCCGACCATGAATGTCTCCACGCCGCGATAGAGGCTGTGGACTCGAAATTCGGCAAGGTGGACCTTGAAAGCGATGTGTGGCTGTTCGATCAGACCGATTACTATAAAGAGCAGATCGGAGAGCAGATTTACAGGCAGTTTGTCAGCATCGAGCGGTTGATTGATCCGGGCAGATTGGCGGCCGTCAAACGCAAAACAAACAAGATCGAGAAGAAGCTGGCAACGAGATTGGCCCTTTCCGTACCGCGGCCGGTAAACCTCGACCCCGGCATCATCGAGCCGTCGAAACTGGTTTTGGCCACAACAAAAAACTATTCGCATCGTATATACCTCGGCAAAAAAATATACGCAGAAGTCACGCTGAACTACGATAAGGCCCACTGGCGATGTCACGACTATACCTATTCCGATTACAAACAGAAGTGTTATCATGACTTTTTTGAAAAGGTCAGAACCCGCTTACTGGAGCAATTAAAATCTCTGCATTGACCATATTAGCTGTAGTTTTATTAGTCGGCTGTTTTTCGCTCTCGGCTCTCTCGACGGCGGCGGTAAGGAAGTTCGCCATTCGGACAGGCTTCGTCTCGCACCCCGTCGACGACAGGCATAACCGCTCGATTGTCCCCTTAGGCGGCGGCATTGCGATCTTCTTTACAATCGCAATAGTTCTCGCCGCGGCAATCGCTGCGGTAAAATTGTTAGCTGTCCCCGGCTATCTCGACTGGCTCGGCGAATCGGCAACTATTCACACGCCGGGATTTATGAGCAAAGTCAACGAGCTTATAGTCATGCTGCTGTGCATGTCGGCGCTATTTGCGCTCGGTCTTTGGGACGACAAAAAGCACCTCGGTCCGTTCTTCAAACTCATCGTCCAGTTCGCCGCCGCGATAGTCGCCGCTTATTTCGCCAACGTCCGCGTGGAGTTCTTCATCGAGAGCAAAATACTAACGTCGCTGCTTTCGGCCTTCTGGATAGTATTGATTATCAATGCTTTCAACTTCCTCGATAATATGGACGGATTATCCGCCGGCATCGCCGTGATAGCAACGGCGGTGCTGTTCACCGCCGCCGCTCTGAGCGGACAGGTTTTCGTAGGCGGGTTGGCGATCGTTTTCATCGGGACAATGCTGGGATTTTTGGTGTTCAATTTTCCTCCGGCGAAAATATTCATGGGCGACGCCGGCTCGCTTGTCGTAGGCTTTGTCGTAGCGATGCTGACTTTGCGAATCACCTACTATCACGAAGCGCTGAGCGGCCGATGGTATCCTGTTCTGATGCCCGCAATCGTTATGGCCGTGCCGCTGTATGATTTTATCAGCGTCACCCTGCTGCGAATAAGCCAGGGCAAAAGCCCCTTCGTCGGTGACACGCAGCATTTTTCCCATCGCATGAAAAGACACGGTCTGACCGATACGCAAACCGTGCTCACATTATACCTGGCGACACTTTGCACCGGCCTCGGCGCAACGTTCCTCTACCAGGTGGATTTGGCCGGCGCGATCCTGATCTTCGTCCAGACAATTATGGTACTGTCAATAATCGCTATATTTGAGACCACTGTGAAAAATGACAAGGTCGACACCTAATCCAGGCATGAGCAAAACCCGGACGCAGGCGGTTCTGGAATATCTGCTTCTCGCTGTCTGCCTGTGCGTTATCGCACTTCGAGTGACATATACGGAAGCCCCAGGCGCACGACTAACCACTCAACTGCTGAGCCTTGGCAATAGCGTGTACAGCCTGTCGATATCGACTGCGTTGATATTAGCGTTTCTGATTTGGTTCGTGTACAGCTTCCTGAGCAGGAAGTTTAGATACCGTTTCAGCGGAATTGAAATCGGCCTGTCACTGTTCTGCATTGGCGCTGTCATCGCCAGCTCGGTCGCTGCCGACAAAAGGGCAGCAATCACCAATTTCATGACACTGCTGGCGCCGATGCTCATGGCCATTCTGTTGGTGCAACTGCTTGATTCACCGGCTAAGATAAAAATCGTCCTTGCCGTCATTGCCGCCCTGGGCGTTGTCTCGGCTTACGAATGCCTGTACCAGTTTCTCATAACCAACCAGGCGATGATCGACCAATACCAAGAGGATCCGAAGAGCATGCTGGCGCCGCTCGGAATTGCCAGTGACACTCTGCAGCACTGGCAGTTTGAACATCGCCTTTACTCGAAAGACGTCAAAGCGTTTTTCACCACCAGCAATTCGACCGGTTCCTTCATGCTGTTAGCCTCCTTTGCCGCGATTGCGCTGCTTATCGAAAGATTCAAGAACCGCAAATCGGATTCGACCGCAGCCGGACAACTTGCAAAATGTGCCGTTGCAACCGCCATAGTTATCTTTGGCCTGGCGCTCACCAAAAGCAAAGGTGCAATCGCCGCTTCGCTCGTTTCTGCCGCAATGTTTGCGGCATACCTGTTATTTGGCAACCGGCTCAAATCTCACAAAAAAGCTATAATCATTGTCTGTTTATTGCTTTTCATAGCCGCCATCTCGGCTGTCACCATGTACGGATTGAAGAATGACCGACTCCCCGGCGGCAACTCAATGTTTGTCAGATGGCAATACTGGCATTCTTCGGCAAAGATGTATGCCGACCATCCGCTCACCGGCGTCGGGCCGGGCAATTTCGGCGATACCTATCTGCAATATAAAAACCCGGCCGCCCTTGAAGTAGTCGCCGATCCGCACAGTTTCCTCCTGGCCATCCTGACCCAATACGGTCCATTAGGGCTGCTCGGCTTTCTGGCCGTCTTTTTTGCACCGTTATACAGAGCCACCGAGCATGTCACTGATGCGCCGCTTCCGGTAAAGCCTGGTCCGGCATTGAACATACGGGCTATTGGCCTGGCGGTTGTTATTGGCGCAGTTCTGCTTTTTGTCCGACCTTTCCTTATACCTGTTCCTCCCCATGCTGCCGGCGAGTTGCTGATTTATGCGATATTCACATTGTACATCATACCGCTGGTTGCTTTCGCTATAGGCCTCTGGCTTTTGACCAGTAGTAACTCAACAGGAGCGGCAAACAATCTCAATGTCACCATAGCCGCTCTTTTCTGCGCGGTAGTGGGTGTGCTTGTCCACAACCTGATCGACTTCGCCATTTTCGAGCCGGGCGTATTCACGGCACTTTGCGCAGTGACAGCCTGCCTGGCCGCACTTAATTCCCAGCACAACCCGCGTCCCCGGCTGGTAGTGGAAACCAACTTAATCATGAAAGTGATGGCTATCGCACTTGCCGTGCTGCTTGGCTGGGGTTTTCTCAATCGCGCCGTGATTCCAGTCGCCAAAAGCACCGCAAAAATAAAACGCGCCTACCACGCCCGCTCACAGGGCCGATTCCACCTGGCGCACGGTTTTCTCGATGCTGCTGCTGCCGAGGACCAATTTAGTTCTTTCGCTCTTACGCTCAATAGTCGATGGCATCTGGAAAACTTCTTCGCATCGACGTTGAAACATGAAGGCCTGCTCTTGAGCGCCGAACAAGACTCACTCGCCGCAGCCGAGCGCAACCGAGTCGACTACAAGAACTTCGAACGATTGGCCGACGTTTATATGTTGTTTGCCGAGAATTCCATAGAGCAGGAAAGAGCCAAATGGCTCGACAAGGCTTATGAGAGCGCAGGCCGGGCCGTGGAGCTTTTTCCGGGATCGAGCCGACTGACATTCAAGTTAGCACAAATCGCAGAGAAGTCAGGCAAGAGGGCCGTCGCTGTCGAAAACTACAAACGGGCCGTAAACATAGAAAACAGATTCCGCGACCAGTTTCGAATGATGTACCCGGAAGACGACGTCTTGAGCAGATTAGGTCAGGGCGAGTACGATCTGGCACAGCAGCAAATCAAAGTCTTATCCGAAAAAAACCCGCCTTGACCTCGAATGTCTCAATAACACTCATTAGCCGGTTTACAGTTTTTTCTACCTGACATTGAGGATATGGTCTTTTTCTCGTTTTCCGTCATCATGGTTGGTGTCCGGGAGAAAACAAGCCTTTTTGGGGTGAATCGTTGCCGGTAATGATCGGCTCAGAGAGACCAGTCCCTGCCGCCTGTTTCGTTTTATGGGACTGAAGGAATTTGGCCGGTCCTATAAAACTCCCTCACGGCCAACTCCCTGCCGACTACATGTGAAAAAGCGACAATTCATAGAATGTGACTAACCGTTAAAGCCGACAAAAGAGATAAAACTGTCAGAAAGACATCAACCCGAGATTTTAATTATGGGTCGTTTTGAAAAATGAATTGGCGGACATCGACGCCGGATAAATGAAATTTACGAAGGGAGTCAGGAATGTCGCTTAACGGATCAAAATCAGTGTTCGATATGTTGTTAGGTTGGCTGAGCGGCGGGTGGGGTATGGATATAGGTATCGACCTCGGCACGTGCAGTACGGTCGTTTGTGCGCGTGGCAAAGGTATCGTGCTCAATGAACCGTCGGTGGTTGCGATCAGCAAGGGCAGCAACGTTGTTCTCGACGACGGCAATGCGGTCGGTTCTGTCGCTCGTGAAATGCTCGGCAAAACACCGAGTTCGATTAGCACCATCAGACCCCTGAAAAACGGCGTGATCAGCGACTTCGAGGTCACCGAAGCGATGCTGGATTACTTTATCCGGAAGGTTCAGGCTAAAGGCTGGATAGGCTTTGCTAAGCCTCGCGTGGTAGTCGCTGTGCCGAGCGGCATTACCGAGGTCGAACGCCGCGCTGTCATCGACACTGTCGAGCGAGCTGGGGCCAGAAAGGTCTATTTAGTAGATGAACCGATGGCTGCGGGAATCGGGTCGGGGCTTCCGATAGCCAATCCCACTGCGTCAATGATTGTGGATATCGGCGGCGGGACAACGGAAGTGGCAATAATGAGCCTGGGAGGCATCGCCAGTTGTAGATCGATTCGCGTCGGCGGCGACGCTATGGATGATGCGATAATCCTTCATGTCAAGAAGACCTACAACTTGTTTGTAGGTGAGATAAGAGCGGAAAAGGTCAAGATTGATATCGGTTCGGCATCACCTCTGAAGGAAGAACTAACGGTTGACGTGGCCGGTAGAGATACTATTACGGGCCTGCCGAGAAAGATTGTTATAACCAGCGAAGAGATTCGCAGTGCCCTCGAGGAACCTGTCGGAGCGATAATAAGCGCAGTTACGGAAACGCTCGAAAAAGCCCAGCCGGAATTAGCAGCGGATTTGATTGACAACGGCATTCATATCTGCGGCGGAGGCTCACTGTTGCGGGGAATGGATACCGTGCTTTCCAATGCAACGGGACTGAAGGTCATAAAAGTGGAAGAACCGCTGGGATCGGTGGCCCGAGGCACAAGCATGTATATAGAGAACATCGAGTTGTGGAAGAATACAATGGACGATCGGGAGCAGAATTTTGGGTAAAGAACGCGGCTAAATAAAATGCTGAACATTATTGTATCTCAGCCGGGATGCATAGTGATTGATATGGCGAAGAAGAACGGCAAAATACCTGGCGCAGGATTATTTGCACTGCTGCTTTTTGTTGCGGTGCTCTTGTATTTTGCGCCCCAGAGCATACCTCGCAGATTTCAGTTCGGGTTTATTCGCGCTTTTGGAAAACCCCTGAGGATGTGCAGAAGCTTCAGTCTTTTTGGACGCAGTGACAAATCGCTTGCCAATGCGGTCAGCCGGAACAAATATATCAAACTGAGGAACCATCTCGCCAACAGTATGCAATGGCTTCGGCAGGAGCGTCAAAATGTTGAAAAGCTTTCTGGAATATATAACAAATCGGCGTGGAAAGGTACGAATTTCGTTTTGGCTGATATTATAACGGTTTTTATCGACGCATCTCGAAGCAAGCTGATTATAAATCGGGGCAAAAACGACGGACTTTCTCCGGGCCAGTTTGTTTTGGGCGACTACAGCGTCATCGGGACCATATCCGGCCTTGATTCCCGGACGGCTATGGTGACACTGGTCACCGATCCCGGTGCGAAGACAGCGGTAAATATAGCAGAAGCGGATGTCGATTGCATAATGAAGGGCAACGGCAGCAATTGCGCCAGGATTGAACTGGTCCCTGAAAAACATAAAATCAAAGCCGGTGACATCGTGTATGTTCGGAAAAAACCTGGTTTTCTCGGCGCCCCGATGATTGTGGGAACGGTATCGCGATGCAGTCGGGACAAGGACAATCCACTTCTCTGGGATATTGCGGTCGCGCCGGCCTGCGATACGACAAGGTTGAGTAATGTAACTGTTATGATCATGGATTCAGACGAGAGCGGCCCCGCCGATGCGACAGAAGCATCTTCAGGTAAGCTCTCGATGAGCAGATCGAGGTAACTCTCACAATAGACAATAGACAAGGAGAATTGAAATGAAGCGTCGCTCATATCGTTCATCAAGGAGGCGTAGAAACCGAGGCGGCAGGTTTATGCAAATTGCCATATTGTTGCTGATTGTCGTAGGGGTTAAAGTGGTCACTCATAATTACAATCCTGTCTCGAGCTTTGGCGATTACGAGGACGTCGCTGTTGAGATACCCTTGCCTAATATGGAGATAGAAGGTGCAGGGCTAATGCCGACGCCGGCGCCAGCGCCGACACCGGCGCCCATCGCCGAATCGCAACCGAGCGAAACATACGAGAGGGTCGAGGAGTTTGCCCCTGAATTGAGTTCGCTTATCGACGAGGCTTTGGCCGGGCTCGACACAAGGCCTCCCCGAATTATCGAGGCCCGTGACAGGCTCAACGCAATGCTGTCGGAGCCTATGAGCGCGCAGCAATCGGTATTCGTCAGAAAGCTGCTGTCAAAGCTGTCGCAGGAGTGGCTGTTCGGCCGGACTGTTTTTGTAGATGACAAGCTTTGCAGCAACTACCGAGTCCAACAGGGCGATCAATTCAGAATGATCGAAAAAGAGTATAAGACGCCGTACGAAATTCTTATGCAAATCAACGGTATCGGCAATCCGAAAGCTCTGCGAGCCGGCGAGACGATAAAGGCCATCAACGGCCCGTTTCACTGTATAGTTTATCGCTCGGCCTTCAGAATGGACCTGTATCTTCAGGATATGTTCGTACGGAGTTTCCCGGTGGGCCTGGGCAGGGCCGGCATGGAAACGCCCACGGGACGCTGGGCTGTAAAAGTAGGCGACAAACTCATATCACCGACCTGGACGGACCCCGAAACAGGCAAGACATACGAATCTGAGAATCCGAATTATCCTTTAGGTTTGAGGTGGATCGGCCTCAGAGGCATCGAAGGAGCCGCCAAAGACAGGACCGGCTTCGCTATTCACGGCACAAAGGACCCCCAACAAGTGGGCGTAGCTGGATCGCGAGGCTGCATTCGCCTTCTCAACGAAGATGTGATGCTCGTTTATAACCTGTTGATGCCTGGTCTGTCGCATGTCACGGTAGTAGATTAGAGTCGGCAAAGCGGCAATTCGTAGCTGCGCACGAGAGTAATAGGCGGCATTTACTTTTCTCGACCGACCTATAATAACCCCGCTCTTTCCTCGTAGAGCCCCTAAAAGGCTTTTCACAGGCCTATTTCAAGCTTATTTGGTTGAATCGAACCGCCATTTCAGGTACAATATTCTTACGATTGGGGCAATGGGGGCCGCAACGCAGACACAGGTTTTTCGGATAAGGTCGCTTTGTAAACGATAACAGCAGGTATCCGGCGAAGGAAGGTATCAAACTGGAAAAGACAAGAATTCACAATTTGTGCAGCTTAAACGGCAATCTCAATACCAGGTTTACGGCAATTATAGCAGCGATACTTGTTTACGCCTTCAGTTGCGTTGCGGTGACTGCCGAGCGCTCCGGGCAAAGGCAAAGCATACAAATGCGTGTCACGGCCTATTGCCCGTGCAGTAAATGTTGCGGCGAATATGCCGACGGCATCACGGCCTCGGGCTATGAGATACAACCCGGCGCCTGTTTCGTCGCAGCCGACAGGAGATTCGCGTTCGGCACCAAAATGATTATCCCCGGCTACAACAACAGCTTAGCCGTGGAAGTTCTCGACAGAGGCGGAGCAATCCAGGGAAACCGCCTCGACGTCTTCTTCGCCACCCACAGCGAAGCCCTCGAATGGGGTGTACAACACCTCAACATCGAAATACAAAGCAAGTAACACCCGTGGTGCGATATTTCGCACCCTACAGGCTTTATTTACCAATCGCTTGGCTCAATAGGGACTCGAGGGCATCATTTGCCATGCTCTCAGGACGGGGACTTTTACGGCACCGCCTTTTGAGAACAGGGCTACGTTTACGCTGTCTTTGTTTGTCGGGTATATGCGTCGCATTACGGCCTGCCTGTTGTTTGCGAAGACTTCTACGACGGATTTATCGACGTAAACTCGCAGTTTCAGCGGTTCACCCGGCTTTAGTTCGAAAGGTCCTGCCTCGACGGATTTGGGCCCTTCTCCAAGGCTTGACTTGTCCGTATCGATCTTGAGCTTCTTGTCTTTTGCATCGTAAAAGATGACCGTTTCTTCCGTGCCGTCGGGAGCGACGCATACTTTGACGCCGAACTGCTCTGCGCCATCGGGGACCATCTCGATATTCAATTCGATGCTGTTGCCTTTGATGCCATCGAGCTTCATTTCGGAATCGGCGGCGACGGTGAGATTGCTCAGTGCCTTCGAATTGTATCGCAGGCTATCGAGTTCTTCGGGCGGAGCCATGCGAAGGGTGCCGTCATTTGCCAGCCAGAGCACGCGTGGCAGGCCCATGGTGCCGGACCAGCCGCTGGCTCTGCGTGTTTTATCTTTCCTACCGTCGAATATCCAGGCCCACATGATGCGTCGTCCCCTGTCGTCGAGGAGGCTCTCCGGGGCGAAATAGTCATTATCGATCCAACTCATCTGCCCATGGGATTCGGGATAGAACTGCTCATTTTTCCACTCGCCTAAATAATAACGACAGCCCATCCTGTGACTGATACAAAGCAGCATGTGTTTGTTGCCAATCTTGAAAAGATCGGCACAGGAGATGTCTTCCTTGATGTTAACGTCGCCGATGCCGTGGGCAAGTACGTCGCCGACGTACTTCCAGTCGCCTTCCAGGGTGTCACACTTGGCGATTCCAGCTCTTTTGCCGCCGAAGATTGCGTAGTAGGTATCGCCTTCGAGCCAGCCGAACGGGTCCCATGAATGGTACTTGCCGTGATGAGGGTCGCCCTCTTTTGTTTTGGGAGTGATCAACCCCAGCTTCTTCCATTCGTTCAGTTCGTCGTCGAGCGCCACTGCCATCGTGTTGCCCCTGCGCTTCTGGCCGTGGTAGCACATGGTCGGCACGCCTTCTTTGTTGATAAAGCAGTTGCCGCTGAACATTCCGGTCGCCAGTCCGGTCGGGTGGTGACGCCAGTGAACGAGGTCGATACTCGAAGCATGTCCAAAGTTGTGTCCCCGGTGGTCCTGGAAGATATAGAACATATGGTAACGGCCCTTCCAGAAGATGGCGCCGTTCGGATCAAAAGGCCCACCGAAGCCTTCGAGTATGACGAAATGATAGCCCGGTCGATGCGGATCGGCCAGCAGCTTCTCTCTGAATGCGCGCGTCTGCTCATAGATATTCTTCTGCTTCTGCTGTGCGATCGCCACCGGTGCTCCTATAAAAATCACCAGGAGCATCAACGCCAGCAGGCGCCTTTCACTTCGATAATGCTTCTCTGCCTTTGCCGCGGGTGTAATCTCTTCTTTTATGACATGCCTGAACTTCATTTCCAACCTCCTTCACTCTCTAATTGTGAAACGTAAAAAAAATTGACCGCTCTCGGGCAATCAACCTCAAATCGTACTCCAAAGTCACGGGGAGCATTATAACTCTAAGGATGCGATTATGCACACAGAAAATCCGTCAAAGGAAGGACGGCATAATTAGCGACAAAGACGATGTTGTCCGGGGCGTCAATATGCTATAATATAATCAAAACTGCTACTGATTTGCGTCCAAAGTGCCCTGTCGTTAATTGAAAGGGGATGTTATGAGTTTGCTGCAGGACAGGTCGTCATCGCCGCTCAAACGAAATATCACCATCATATACGTCGGAGTGATCTTCCTCTTCCTGACGATACTCCTACTCGCAATGTTTACCAACATCTTCAAAACCTCCGAAGAAGGCCAGGTACCGGACAGAATATGGCTTCTGCTGGTCGGGGCGCTTCTGGTGGCCGTGTTCCTCTTGTTCTCCAAAGCATCAAAGATTCTCGATGCCGTCGAGAATAACTCGGTTAAGCTCGAACGAATAGCGGAGGCATTTGAGAAGAACCGCTCTGTCTTGACCCAAATCGAAGAAAACGGTCGGCTCAGCGAGACCGCCAAAACAATCATCTTTCGCCATGAAGACTGCCAGGCGCTGCGCGAACTGGTGCTCGAAGAACTTCAATTGGGAGATTTTCAGGCAGCGAATGCAACAATCGACGAGATATCTCGTCGCCCGGAATATGCGAGTCTTGCAGAGAACCTGCGACGCGAAACGCACAACTACACAAACGCCTCGGATCAGCAGCGAACAGACCAGGTCATCGCGCATATCAGAGAGTTTTTCGACAATTATCAATGGGCCAGCGCCAGCAGTCAGATCGAAAGACTAATCAAAGATTGTCCCGATTCGCAGGAGGCGAAGCTGCTGCGACAGGAATTGTTGGATAAGAAAAACGACCGCAAGAAAGAACTGCTCAACGCATGGGATGAGGCTGTAAAAGAGCAGTTGACAGACCGCAGCATTGAGATACTCAAACAACTTGATTTGTACCTGACGCCGAATGAAGGTCTGGCCCTGCAGGAAGCGGCCAAAGACATCTTCAAGAACAAGCTGCACAGCCTGGGAGTCCGGTTTTCATTGGCCGTCTCTGAAAATAACTGGGCCGAGGCGATGCGGACCGGTCAGCAGATAATCAAGGATTTCCCCAACAGCAAAATAGCCGAGGAAATACGCGAGAAACGGGAAGCTCTCGAGAAGCGTATCGAACAGCAGGCCGGTGAATGAATCCTGCGAGGCCTGAACCGAACAGCCGAGCGCTCTTAACCCGTTGAAAAATCAAACAACGATTGCGTCTTAATCATTGTCACCTCATCGGGGTAAGCCGCAAAAGTATGAACGTGCAGTTCGGTCCGTCTCGCCTCGAAATCAATGTAACAGAACGGCTGGAGGCCGTCGACTTCGAGCTTCGGGAACTTGACAAATATGCCGCGATTCCTGGCGAACCGCTTGAGATCGGCATGACTTTGACGATACAAATTCGCACTCATCTTCTCAATCTGGAAATCCGTCATGTAGCTCATGCTTTTGTTGACGGTGCACTTGTGTGATCGAGGTCCGCGGAACTGGAAACGCTCTATCAGACCACGTTGAGGAAGCATCTGGCCCGGCGAACTGACTACCTCGGAAAGACAGGTATCTCCGACAAACGCGCTGACCACGTGCGTGCATCCGGTGACCCAGATGTCGGCCTCGTACTTGTCGGTCCTGATTTTGCGCTTGGCGTAAACCTGGAAAAGCTCGGGATGCAGAGGTCTCTGAAACAGGTTGAATGTCAGTTCTTCAATTGCTACATTGATTTGCGGCCATTCCATATAGTCTTCCCCAAAAACAAATTTGCGAATCTCAAAGCTGTCGTTATTATACCAGAAACACCCCCTGCATTTCAAGCACAATATCAGTACTGATACGCGCGATTTCGGTGCTTATGGGACGATTATTTTGCAAACTATGAAACCAAAATGACTAATGAAAGACGGTTTTTTTCAAAAAATCTCGAAAAGGTGCAGTTAATTTCCCGCCCCGAAAAAAAACGCGTTGACGCAGGTTGCAATAATATCGTAAAAGGCATGAGTTCCGGCGGTGATGCCGAAACCACGAATCGCAAACAGCAAAGCAAAATAAACGCCCGCCATCGTTCGAAAGCAGAATTTCGTCCAGCTGAACGGGTCTCGCTGGTATAGCTGGCCGCTGAAGAAATCTATATGATGATACGCGCTGAACAACGCCGCGGAAACAAGGACAGACACTATGATAGAATTCGTATGATCGAGACGCAACACGTCCTGAAATAACATCATCAGGACGCAAATCAAGATCAGCCGAAAGACCAATTCCTCATAAATCCCCGCCCCTATGCCGGTAACTATATCAGCAAGCAGCCTGGGCCGGCGTGGGCCGCCGTTGCCGCCGGCAACCGAAGAACAACTCGGCGCCCCATCATCAATCTGACTCACTATCGATTCGCTTGAGAATTGAGCAACATCGCCCTGCGGCTTTGGCGGACTGTTGAGGTACAAACCCAATACTATCAACGGCACCGCAAATACGATGCACTCAATAACCATCGGCCAAAGGTCGCCGTAGCGGATCTGCCATCGTTTCCGCGAGGACACCTGAAGCGCCAGCAAGATTACTATGACCGCCAATGGCGTCGCCACCCACGCGAACTTGCTGCCGAACCCCAAATAGTCAAGAGACCTCTCAAGCCACGCAAACGCCACCACGCGTCCCTGCCAATACCGCGTCAGCACCTCCTTATTGATCAGTATCGTGCCCAACTCATAAAAGGCAATAAAAGGCAGCAGGAAAACGACCGCGTAGATCGGCCGACTCGTGCGCTCGAAATACGAACCCTGCGCGAAGTTGAATAACTGACCGGTCCCAAACTTTTGTTTTTCTTTCATTGCCTGTCACAGCTTTTTTACTTTACTTACTAATTGCCGCCGAGTTTAATTTAACCGCGTCAAAATTACAATAGTCAAACATAGCGGCTTTTTAACGCGTGCAATCAAGATGGTAACCGAAACCTTGACCGAAATTTATGAATTGCTCTTCGATTGCTTCGGCCCGCAGCACTGGTGGCCGGGCGAAACGAAATTCGAAATCGCCGTCGGCGCGATCCTCACCCAGAACACAAACTGGACCAACGTCGAAAAGGCCATAACAAATCTAAAAAACGCCGACCTGCTCTCGGCTGAAAAACTGCACAACCTCGAAGCTGGCGACCTGGCCGTACTAATCCGACCGGCAGGCTACTTCAATGTAAAAGCAAAACGCCTGAAGAACTTCCTCGACTGGCTGTTCGAAAACCACGAAGGCAGCCTTGCCGATCTCGATCATATCGACACCGAGCAGTTAAGGGCCGACCTATTGAGCGTAAATGGCATCGGCCGGGAAACCGCCGATTCGATCCTGCTCTACGCCCTCGACAGACCCGTTTTCGTTATCGACGCCTACACCGCCCGCGTTGTATTTCGTCATAGGTTAATCGACGCGGAGGCCGACTACGAGCAACTGCGAGAACTCTTCCAGTCCAATCTGCCCGAGGATATACAACTGTTCAATGAATACCACGCATTATTAGTAAGGGTGGGAAAAGAATTCTGCAGACCTAAACCAAAATGCCCGCACTGCCCGCTCGAACAATTGCCGCATGACGTCGACCCCGAACCGTATTAGAGCACGGCGTTAACCCTTACCCTGGCCCACAAGGCAGCGCTTCATACAGTGGTAACGCAGCGACCACAAAAAGATGATCCACACTAACACCACCATGCTCGTCACCCCTATCGGCCCAAACATACTGATTGGCGAGTGTTTCGTAGCCTCCAGAAACAACCACAACTGCATCGGAACCATTAAGAAAATCATCCTCCACATAAGGCCGCGAGGAAAAATCAGGCTTAGCAATAAACCAAGAGGCGCAAACAGAAGATAATTATAAAACTGGCCGATATTCAGGGCATGAAACGTAAGCGTATGTCCCTTAACAGTGATCTCGGGAAGTCTGTTCTCTAAGAAAGCCGATAATCCCGTCAGCCCCAATAGCGCCGCCCCAACCACCACCGTTATAAGCGCAACCAACCCAATGGCTCCATAGTATTTCTCAACCCTGCCCGCCGGCAGCAATATACTGCGATACGGAAAAAGGTTTATCCACGCCAGTAAAAAGACAGGTATGATATAAACTATACCGCCTATTCTCGCAACCGGCATATAGCAGAAGTACAAAAGGAAGAACAGGGGCCCACCTAAAAGCCCCAACACCCCGCCGAGCCGAACCATCGCAGCAATCCTGCCAAACACCATGTAGATACTGCCCCAGATATATCGTCCGCCACTGTTGAAATCACAGCCGTTCATTTTCGCCAGGAAAAACCTGCCTGTCGTCTTCATCAGACTAACATTTGTTGCGGAATGCTTACGGTTCGCCCGATCTAATTTATATCTTTCCACTTTCGCCCGGTCCCACTGGTCCGTCATCCCCAGCACAACCTTGCCGCAGTATCGCCTTCGAAGCGAATCCCGGCCCAGCCACTTCCAAACCCACGCGCAGCCGGCCCCACCTGCCGCTATCATCAAGATCGGCCACCTTATGATAATGTCCTGCATCACCCTGTCCCCTTCGAAGAAGACCGCTCCAAAGATTATCAGCGGCATTGATATCCCCGCAATCGCGCTCGGCAATTCCACCAGACCCAGATACATTCCCCAAAAATAAAACAGCATCCCCGCAAAACCCGCTGCACAAACCACTAACAATACGTGCGGAAAACCAATACCATGAT
>Ga0208771_1000505_pt1 | contig 23649 bp, 24 predicted proteins | sample AntAceMetag02UKX_FD_184775 | JGI IMG/M metagenome (GOLD analysis project Ga0208771, IMG submission 184775) | Saline lake microbial communities from Ace Lake, Antarctica - Antarctic Ace Lake Metagenome 02UKX (SPAdes) (version 2) | ecosystem: Environmental > Aquatic > Non-marine Saline and... | reverse complement strand
TGTTTATTTAGGTGAAAAAAATGGTGCTAAAATTGTTTTAGACAGTGAGAGCTTACAAGTTCTACCTTTTTCAAAAGATTATCAATTTTCAAGTCCAGCAGTTCATTCAATAACCAAAAAAAATATGGTTACAACCTATAAGAAACATGGTGATCCTACTATTTGTTTAAAAGTTTCAGGAGAAGATTCAATGATAGCTTTTGCAGATGGTATAATAGAGGGTGGTAAATTACTTAAAACTTTATACAACATAGAGAATTATAAAGATTTACCTAGAACTTATGTAACTGAATGGCCACACCCTATCTCATATTGGATTACTTCAACAGAGCCAAATATTTTAAAAGCAATATCAAGTTATGTCCCAAATCCAGCCTTAGAAAATCCCAAATCCATTTGGGAATTAATTAAAAATATTTTTAATAAATAAACGTATGCAAAAGAAAATAACAAAACACGCTCCATATCTAGGTTCTAGTATTGATCCTAATAAAATTTCAAGAACATTAAAGAATTTAGGTGTATTTGTAGTAGCTTTAGCTGCTTTAAAAGGAATAAACATACCAGAAACAGAGATTGATTTATACATCACAGCTATCATGGCAATAATTAGTGGTGCAACTACTATATATTATGGTATAATGAGAGGTATAAACTGGTTAAAAGAAAAAGGATATTTAAAAAAATAAACTATGAAAAAATATTTACTATTATTAGCAATTGGTTTTCTAGGATTTACAATAAATGTAAATGCTCAAGGTCTGTATGACTGTTATCAAGATCAAGATTTAGGATGGCCAACTGTAGAAGAACGTGCGCAATCAGGTATTCCTGCTATGCACGGAATATGGAATTATAAAGGGACAGCTAAACAAAATACAGATTTAGCTGAATATTTATGTCCATTTGAAGTTGAAAGTGGCATGCTTGGTTATTCTGTAGCTACTGGCTATGAGAAAAACTTACGTATTTCAATGAATTCAACTCAAAGCTATGTGCCAGTTACTTCGTTTACATTAAAAGATGATACAGTTTTATCAATGGATGTTTTAGGTAATAAAGTTTTTTTAACTGTTGAACCGGGAACAAGCCGCGAAGAAATTGTATTGTGTACAGCAATGAATAGCACTACACTAAACTTTGAAACTTGTACTCGTGGGCTTGCTTTTTCTGGGACTACAGAAACAGCAGTGACAGCAAACAGAAAAGCGCATAACGCTGGTTCTAAAGTAGTAATGAGTAATGTGCATTATGTTTACGATCAACTAACTGATAAGGACACAGCGGAGACAGTGAATGGCCCTTGGACTTTTACAAGTTCAACTGCTACAAACTTTTATACTTTTCCAATTGTAAGTTCAACAGGTTTTACAGATTTACCATCAAATAACGGTGATTTAGCAACTAAATATTATGTAGATACAGTAGGTGCAGGTGGTTTTACTTCTGTAAATGTTTCAACTACTAGAGGTCTTGAAGCTCTAGGAACAAGTCCTGAAACAGTTGGTGTAAATGTTTCTTCGACAAAAGGTATGTATCAAGGAACTGATGGACAAGGTATTTATCAAAAAATAACCTTTGATTCAATTATAGTAGATGTAAATCACAATGATTGGACTGCTACTGGTACTTTAACTATGCCAATAGATACTTATGTAACTACTACTTTTACTGAAACATTCCAAGATTATATTACATTGTATCAAGCAGAAATTACATCTACTGTTCCTATTGCTATTTTAGGAGTTTTAGATGAGATGAATGCTACTAATGGTGGAGTTTTTGGTTTTATAAAGATAGGTTTAGGTATTGGTAGAGTTAAAACCCCAGAATTTGGTAAAACACTCTATTCTGAAACAGATGGTATTGGTATGAGTAGAGACAAAAACTTTGATTGGACAGGAGAACATACTTTTAGTGCCACAACAACATTTACAAGTGATATAGTAGGGTTACCTAAATATAAAAATGATTTTGGTGGAGATGGTTCTGATGGAGCTTTAAATTTAACAACAGGTACTACAACAATTGATGCTAGTGGTAGTAATGTAGTAACGAAGTATTACACTTCTATAAATATTGATGCAGGTGCTACTTCAACACTTTCAAATACTCACGCTTCTGGTACAATATTTATAATGAAATCACAAGGAGATTGTACAATAGCAGGCGGAATTGACTTAACTGGATTAGGTGCAACAACAGGTGTTACAGGTTATTCAGTAATGGATGATTCTTCTCATATTGGTGGAGTTGGTGGGAATGCTTCTGGAAGTACAGCAGGTATAGGTGGAACTGGAGGAGCAATATTTAGTAATTTATTTCACTATGTAACACCAAACGCAAGTAACTTATACAAAAAATATTTAGTAGTAGCTACTGGTTCTAGTGGTGGAGCAGGTGGTGTAGGATTTGTTGGTCCAGGCACTCCAGGAATTGGTGGAACTGGTGGTGGTGCAATAATAATAGAATGTGCAGGAGCTTTAAATTTTACTGGAATGATTAGCGTAGATGGTGGAACTGGTGGAAATGGCGGTGGTTCAACAACAGGCGGTTCAGGCGGTGGTGGTGGTTCAGCTGGAATGGCACTTGTTTTATATAATACTTTAACTGCTAATATTGGTACAATTAATGCAAGAGGTGGAGCAGGAGGAGATGGTGGTGACGCAAATGGTGGTGATGGAGGACCTACTTGTGCTTCAGCTGGTTCAGGAGCTGGTGGTGGTTCATATAGTTTAGCTGGTAAAGCTGGTGTAGTTGGAGCTTTAGACAATTCTAATGGTACAGCAGGTACAGCTTCAGTTGGAGCTGAAGGTGCATCAGGTGGTTCAGGCGGTGGTGGTAGAAATGGCGGAACAGCTGGAACTGGTGGTGCTGGTGGCGTACAAGGAGTAACAGACCTAAATCATTATTTAGTAGCCGAGTATAAATAATTAAACACTTTTAATCCTCATCTTACGAGGTGGGGACTATAAAGAAATTTAATATAAAACAATATGCAAACAACATTGTTATCAACCTTACTAAATAGAATGAATAGATGGCAAGCAATCTACAGGAATACTGAAGAACAGTTCTTAGTATATGATTTAGATGAAGCTTTGCGTAACCTAATGAGAACACACCAACTTCCTTGGACATTAAAAAAGACTACACTGCGTGTTTTTGATGAAGTTTTAGAATATCCTACAGCATCTGACCATTTAAAACTTGCAATACTTGAAGGGCAAGAAGAAAATTACGCTGACAAGCCAAAACCATATTACACTTCTATAAAAGAATTTTACGAAGACCCAAACAACAGGTCATCAGTTGCAGAAATCTGGGACCAAGCTACAAAGTTTCTTGGTATAAGAAATAAAAATATAGGTGGCAATAACAGGATTATCGATACTTGTGAACTAGATTCAGGATATACAATCTCCGGTGATATCACAGCAAAAGCAATTGACAATGTGATTTATAAAACAGGTAATGGTTCACTTCGTTTAACAGTAGTAAATTCAACCGGCACAGGTTTGCTTGAAAAATCATTCACAGCTTTTACAGATACAGTTTACAAAAGAAATTATGTATTTTATAGAGTATTTTTATCAACCGCTCCAACTTCAATAACTCTACGTTTTGGTGCCGATAGCTCAAATTATCTTTATAAAACTATTACAATACAATTCTCTGGCCAAGCATTTAAAGCAAATGATTTTAATTATATAGCAATTGATTTAAATGCACCTGATGGCACAACTGGCACAGTTGATACTTCAACTTTGTTTGATTATTATGCAATGCAATTAAATGGAGCTGCAAGTGGTTTATATTACATAGATGAAGTTTCATATAAGCAATGGAGATTAATGGATTATTGGTACTACTCAAATTTTCAAATTAAAACAATTTCATCGTCAGTTGCAGATCAACAATTTTTCATGAATGTTAGTGAAATATATTCAACTGATTCAGAACTTATAGGTCCGAAAGAATTTGCAGATATTATAATGTATGACGCAATGACTTCAACAATTGCTGATTTAGAGAATAGTAAAGTTTACCCAAAAATTTTAGAAAAAAGAGATATGGCTTGGGATGCACTAAAATCAAATTATCCTAGTTTAGAACAATTAATTACTACTCACAGATGGAGATTCCCATCACAAATGGGTTCAACATCAAGATCATTCAGCGAAGATAATAGATATTAATATGATAAAATTTGAAAAAACAAAACTAATAATAGCTGCATTTAGTGTTTTGTTATCTTCAATTTTTACAGTTCCACACATAAATAAAGAATATACAGAAAATCAGATAAACAACGCTCCTGTTGTAGAAGCAGAAAATATAATGCTTGGAGCAAACTTTCCAGATTCAAAGTGGTACATCGTCAACAGTTTTTCAGGCTATCAAACAAAGCAAGATTCTAGTAAATTACCACAAGGTGCAAATCCAAATGGACAAAATACACTTATCAATGATGGCGATAGAATTTCAGCACGTGACTTTGGTTATGAAATAAAAGGTACTTCAACTACTACAGAAGACGCAGTCACTTCACTACATACATTTAGAAAAAGAAGTGGTGAAAACGTTATGCTTAGAAGTCGTGGTACTTACCTTGAATACTTTGAAGAAGAAAATGATCTTTGGGAAAGTTTAAGGACTACATCAACTGACAATAAAGCTTATGACTTTGCTGACTACAATATAAATACAGATTTAAAAAGTTATGTGTACTTCGGCAATGCTTATGATGAATTTGCTCGCTGGAATGGCGCTCACAGCCTTTTATCAGAAGCGGTAGTAATTGGTACAACTACAATAAATGTAGCAGACACAACAGGATTCTTCACGACAGGAACACTTAGATATTGTGATACTGATTTAGTTTATACTGCAAAAACAGCTACGACATTCACAGTTGGAACATCAACAGTCGGATGTGCTGTAAATCGTAGCGTAACTCAAGCAATAAAAGAATATCCTAGTAATCCAAAGGGTAACATATATTTAGTAGCAAATAATAGGATATTAATTGCAGGTATAACTTCAACTCCTCAAGCAGTATATTTTTCAAAATATGGAGACGCTACAATATATTTAACAACACTTATAAATGAATCAACTGCATCAGACGCTGGGATATTTAACCTAGGTGAAGGTGGCGGAGCAGTAACAGGTATGGCCCAAGATGAGGGTGCTACTTACATGTTTAAAAGAAATATAACTTACAAAGCAAAACTAGATGGGGATGGCTTATATACAATAACCCCACTTAAACCTTTTGATGGCAAATCTCAAACTACAGGAAATATCAACAATAAAATGATATTTACAGGATCTAACGGAATGTATTTTGTGACACCTGATAATCAAATAATGAATTTATCAAGGTTAGCTGAAGTTGATTACCCTCAAATTACTCCAATATCATACCCAATACAACCGACTGCTGATGTTATAAACTTTGACAGTGGAGCTGGTATATTCTGGAAAGAATCAGCTTACATGTCAGTGCGTTCGTCAGACGATATAACTAAACCAGATACAGTTTTAGTTTATAATGCAATTATTAAAGCTTGGGAAAGTCCAATCATAGGTTGGTCAGCTAATGACTTCACTATATATGATGATGGAGACGGAGAAGCATTATATTTTGCTGATGCAACAGTGGCAAATGTTTACAAAGTAATTGATGAGCCGGTTGATAGTGATTTTGCATTTACTTCTTCATGGAGATCAAAACAATTTACATTCTCTGATACTGGAATCCCATTTAGCAATATGAAAGAAATGGATTCAGTTTATATCGAAGGATATATTACTGATAACACAGAACTTACTATATCACTTTTACTTGATGATGATGGTTACACAGAGCAATATTCAACTACAATAGATGGTGCAACTGATACAGATTATATCTTTAATGCAATTCCTTATAATATTTTTGGGCTACACCCTTTTGGTTTTGAAAAGTTTGGATCAAGTAGTGAAGTTAATAAAAAGAAATTCAGAGTTTATTTATCAAAAGATTTTAGAGCATTACCTTTTTACAATGCTCAAATAGAATTTGGCTCTGATTCAGATGGTCAAACTTGGGAGATAACTGCCTTTGGCTTTAAAGTTAGAGAAGCTACACAACCAGAGAAAAGAATATTATATAAACAATTCAAATAAATAATTAATAATATGGCAAATTTTGAACAATTTAAAGATCCTTTTAGAGCAAAAGCAGCTTATGATGATATGATAGGAAAAGGTTTCGATGAAGGTACTGCTTTAAAAGCTTTGGAAGCTGATAAAGGTCCTGTTAATCCTACTCCACTTACTGATAAATTCAGAACAACATCATCAAATAACATTGTGAGTGGTTCTGAAAACGTGCGCAAGGATGTAAATGCTGTCAGAACTGACACAACAGGCCTCATGGCAGACATTGGTAATTTAGATGTTCAAACTACTATTGATGATATTAGGACTGCTATAGGCTATCAGGACCCAAATGCAGAGCTTACAGCTGACCAATTAGCTAACATAGAAAAAGAAGGTGTAAGAGCAGGCGCACAATATGACCAATCTATTCAGGAAGCACAAGAAGCTCAAAGACGTGGTCAACCAGTCGCTGATATAAGTGGTGGTGAGCGTGGTGGTTTTATGAACACACAAATTGCTGGTAAAGCTGCGGTACTTCCAACTGAAGGTGGAGATTTCAGAGGTGCCGGTGGTAAATTAAAAGAAATTGAAATGGATTATGATAGGAATATCCAAAATCTTCACGCTCAAAAGAATAGAGCAATTGAACTTGCAAAAGAAAAAGCAGAAGAAGCAATCAGAACTGGTAAAAGAGAAGATAACCAAGCAGCACAAGAGTTGTTTAAATTAGCACAAGACGCTAACCAAAAGGCAATTGACTTGGCTGACAGTAAAGTTGAGCTTATTGCTAGTTATAGGAAAGAAGAACAAGTTAGAACAGATTATGGTATTGATAAAGTAACTGCTTTATCTGAAACAAATTCACCCCTTACAGATGAAATGATAGAAGGTATTGATTCAATATATGGTGATGGTTACGCTCAAAAATTATATGACACAAATCAAAAAATGAGTGATATGGAAAATTTAGAGGATGAAGTTGGTTTACTTAAAGATGTATATTCTTTACTTGATAAAGTTCCAATCGGAGAAAAAATTAAACTTGGTGATAATACTTACGAAGGGTTGAAACGTGATGAAAAATCACATGTATATAAAGAAATATCTCCATCTGGAGAAGTAATGATTGTTGAGTTTGATCCAATTTCAAAAGAAATAATGTCGTATTCTAGTGGTGTAATGACCAAAGTAAAAAACAGTACAGATTATGGAACTGGGATAACACAAGATATTCAATCATTAATAAACACTCGTGGAGAAGATGGCTATATTAATACTGAAGAATATGCTAAACTATATGAGAAGTATTCTTTATCTGGTGCTAAAGTTTTAAAAGACTTTGTAAATAGAGTACCTGCTAATGTATATTTAAATCCATCTGATCCTACTGCTAAAAAATATTTCCAATCTAAAACACAGGCTATAAGTGATAGCGGGGGAGGGGGAGAAGATTACAATGCAATGTTCCCAGAAGGCTAGTAAAATAAAATAAAAAATATGTCACTATTCAGTTCAATTACAGATAAGCTCCAAGAAAGCCTTGAGAGTATTAGGCGTGGTACAGGTGGTGAAGCGACTGAAACTAGCTCTTACCTTAAAAGAAGAATAGAAAAAGAAAAAGAAAAAGAAAAAGAAAAAGAAAATAAATTAGTAAAAGAAACCACTCCGGTAAATATAATCCCAACTAAAGGTAAAATATCAAAAAACAGGATAGAGCAAAAAGGGCCTGTTAAAGAAACTATTAAAGAACCTAATAGAAGTCCTTTTTCTTTTGATACTTTATTCGACTTTTATAAGAGAGGAGAAGAAGTAAGTGACAATGAAGTGGTAGCAGAACCTATTAAAAAACCTGTTAAAACTGCTTTTTCAATCGCTTCACTACTCACTCCCGTTGGAAGAAAACAACAATTATTAAGATACGCTACAGAAAAAGGTATTTTAAAAAACCTAGCTCAAGAAACGTCTAGGAATATTGGTAGTGCTGGTGTTACCCTTGGTAATGCTCTTGCTAAGGTTGATGCTGGTCCAGATTCAGATGTGCCAAATATAACTGAAGTTGAGGTACCTGATAGTTTAAAATGGATATTTAAAGATGAACCAGTTAAATCAGTAGAATTAAGGATAGCTGAATCAGAACTTAAAGTTAAAGAGTGGGGAGAGAAAAATCCGACTAAAACAATGGGCCAAGTAGCTATTGCACATCCAGAAGAAATAGCTTTTATAGGTGTAGTTGGAAGTGTTGGTTTGGACTTGATGCCAATTGGTGGTACAAAAAAAGCGACAGTAGAAGCTTTCAAAGGGATAAGTAAAATAGATGATGCTGTTAATATGCTTCTTAAAATGGGCGTAACTGATGATTTAGCTAGGCATTTTGCACCAGATATAATAAGCACTAAAACAGATGATGTCGCTGAAATACTGATTAAGAAAATTGCAGAAGCAAAAAAAACTACAAAGGCTACTAAAGAAGCTGGCAAATTGACAGTTGTACCACAAGGAGCTAAAAATAAAAAGGTTGGAGAACGTGTGGAACTTCCTTATAATGCTGTTGGTGTAGAAATTAAAGAAGCTGATGGTAGTATTACTTTGTATGAACATTATACTGGTAAATATTTAGGTAGTTATAATTCTAAATTTTCAAATTACACAAAAGAAGATGCCATAAAAACTTTTAAAAATCAAATAGAACGTACTGGAGTAGATACATTTAAAGAAAATTATAAAAAATTAGCAGAAGGTGGTGAGTCAACTTATAAGCCAAAAGCACCTGCGAACACCATAACAAAGAATCTAAATAATGGTGTAACAATATCATATAAAAAAACAACTAAAGGATATGAAATATATGATGAAAGTGGAGAACATTTAATACTTTCAAAACAAAAAAAGATAGGTGACGCTATAAAAAAAATAGAAGATATTAGTATTGACAAATATGATAATTTTATTCGTGGTAATAAAATATCTAAAATGGATGACTCTAGTGTTTCTAATATATATGATAATCTATCAGATAGTGCAAGAAGAAAAATGTTAAAAGATGATGGAGGACTAATTGATGAGTCTGTGGAATCTTTTTCATCAAAATATTTAGAGTTAGATGATACAAAGAAGAACATAGTAAAAGGTTTGTTTCTTGATGGTAAATTAGAACCTAAAACTAAGATACCAACTAAACCTGTATCTAAAACTGATGACCTTGCTAAAGAAGCAGTAGATTCACTTAAGCTTCCTCAAGGTTATTTTCCTGAAGAAGATATTACTAAAAGATTAAAGGTACAAGGTGTAAAACAAAATGAGATAAGTGATGCTCTTGAATTAGCGACATATAATAATAAAGGTGAAATAGAAACTGATTCAGTTTTGTATTTTATTAAAGAACACAGAGAAGACCCTACTCTATCCCGTCCCAAGATTGATACTCCGGTCGTTCAGGATGAGATTTCATCCCTTCCTGACCGCAATATACTCCCAACAAAAACAGAGCGCATAGAAGCGCCAAGAAAAAAATTGATTTCAGATGTTTTGGAGTCTGGAAATGTGAATCCGAGTGATAATAAGTTGGTTTCTTCATATACTCAATCATACTATGATACACCAGAAATGGCAAGAGCATTACCAAAAGCTGAAGTAGAATTAGGAGGTCCAACCACTATAAACGCTACTAAAAATGGTTATTATAAGGAGTTTAGGAACAAGGCAGAGAACGCTTGGATTAAGACTAGAGAAACATTAGTTGATGATTGGGAAAGAGTAAGGAGAATAGTTGAAGATCCAAATGTAAAAGTGGATGACTTATCTAACCCTTATGAAAAAGAGATATTAATGCATGGGAGGGTTAGTTCACGTATGGAAAATTTAGACACAATGGCAAAAACAATTGACAATGATTTATTAAAACTTGGCGACGATTTAAAAATAGATGATAAAATTATCCGCAAAGATATTAATGATTACTTACTTGCTAAACATGCACCTGAACGAAATGCTAGTTTGGGAGAAAAGGCAGCTGGGATAACTGACAATGAAGCAAAGGCTATACTTAAAAATATAGAAGGTAAAGAATATTATGGAGAAATTAAAAAAGCAGCTGATAATTTATTAAATGTTAATAAAGAAACACTTGATATTTTGCTTGATTCGCAAGTTATAGATCGTAAATTTTATAATACACTTCGTAATAAATATGCAAATCATGTACCTCTTCAACGTATATTCGCAGAGAGCGAAAATATTGTAGATGTTTTAGGCGGTCGTGGTTTAGATGTAAAAGGAACTGGCCTTAAAACTGCAAAGGGTAGTCAGAGAGAAGTGGATGATATTGTTAAAAATATATTAGCGAACCAAAGACAAGCTATAACTCGTGCTGAAAAAAATACAGTTGATTTATCTACTTTAAAATTAGTGAGAGATAATAAAAAATACTTTGATGATTTATTTGAAGAAATCAAGCCGAAAAAAATTGGTACAAGAGAGGACGGCTCACCAATATTTGAAAGAGTTACCGACCCCACAGTACTACAAATGAGAGAAGCTGGTAAACCAGTATTAATTAAGATAAATGATCAGCCTTTAGCAATGGCTTTAAGAGGAATTAATCGTACAAAGCTAGATGGCCCAATGAAATATATAGGTAGTTTTACTAGACTATATTCAGGTTTAATGACTAGATTTAACCCTGAATTTGCCTTCCCAAATAAAATCAGAGATTTACAGGAATCACTTATTTATGCTGCAAGTAAAAAAGAGATAGGAGCAAAAGGTGTGGTTAACGCTGCTAAAAAAGAAATAAAACAAGAGAGCTTGAGAGATATAGTAAATTTCATGAGAGGAAAAGATACAGAAGGATCAAAACTATATAAACAAATGATTGAAGATGGTGGTACGACTGGTGGTATGTCACTTTCAACTCGCAAACAGTTGGATATGGATTATGAAAAGATACAAAAAATAAACAGAAGTAAACCAAGAAAAGCAGCTCGAGGTATAGTAGAGTATGTAGATAAATGGAATACATTATTTGAAGATTCTACTAGATTAACAATTTACAAAACATCTCTAGAGCTTGGAGCAAGTCGTCAAAGAGCAGCTGTACTTGCGAAAGAAGCATCTATCAACTTTAATAAAATGGGTACAGGGGGGCCTCTTGTTAACGCTCTTTACATGTTTTCAAATGCTTCTATACAAGGTTCTGTTAAAATGCTTCGTGCTATGAAAAATCCTAAAGTAGCCGCATCAGTAACGACTGCAATGGTTGGGAGTATAACTGCTACAAATGAATGGAATGACTTTATGGACCCAGAATGGCGAGATAAAGTAAGTAAATGGGATAGGACAGCAAACCTTACGGTTGTTATGCCAAAGCCCGGATTCTTAGAAGGGGATGAAAAAGATTTTTGGTATTTAAATATTCCTGTTTCTTGGGGTTTAAAGCCTTTAAAAGTTATGACTGATTATGCAACTGATATTGCTGGTGGAGAAAATGTTGACTTTAAAGATGCTGCTGATGGTGTTGTAGCAGCCGTACTTGAAGCGTATAACCCAGTTGGTGGTACAGATTCACTTTCAGCTGCGATACCTACTATACTTGATTTACCTGTAGATGTGGCACGTAATCTATCTTGGACGGGAGGAAAAATAAGACCTGACTGGGATCAAAATGCGCCTGATTCTATAAAATATTTTGATAGTTTAGAAGAAAGTTCAACAGGAAAATCTTTTATAAAAATATCTGAAAAATTATCGGAAAAAGGTATTGAAGTTTCCCCTGCTAATATGAATTATGCTTATCAACAATATATTGGTGGAGCTGGTAGATTCGTATCTAAAATGATTAATACGATAACTGCTGTTGGTAAAGGAGAAAAACCCGCTGTAAAAGAGTTACCTTTTATAAGTAGATTTTTGCGTAAAAAATCTGGAGAGATTGTTGGTGCTGAAAGCAAAGATATACAAAATATACAAAGTATGCTTAAAAAACAATCAAAAGAAAGTTTTTATTTAAATAAGGATGCTGAAACATCTTATGAATATCTTACTAGATTACCAAGAGAGCAAGCTATAAAAGAAATGAAAACAATGAAAGTTGAAAATAAAGCGTTGCATGATAAAGTTGTTGAATATGGGAAGGACACACAAAATGGTTTAAATTATACAGAAAAGAAAATTAAACAACTAGGTGTAAAGAATGGAGAGCGTGCGAAATTTTTAGCAGAAAAATTAAACAGCCTTAATAATAGAGAAGAAAAAATCGCATATTATAAAAACCTTCGTGAAAAGAAGGTTATATCTGATGAAGTTAAAAACCAAATTACATTTTTACTAAATAGAAAATAGAGCTATTAGCTCCATTTTCTTACAACTTAACAACAACTACTTCTGTAATAACATCTTGAGGTGTAATAGGGTCACCTGTCTTTTTTGTTAGAATATCACAAATCTCTTGTACTTTGTCATACCTTACAGTTTTGTCACCTTTTAACTTTTGTGAAATAAAAGTATAGCTACCATTACGGTTACCTAACATTTTGTTTAATTGATAAACATTTATTTTATGTTTATTCATATACTCTCGAATGTCTATTTTTGGCATATTTTATTTTTATGTTATATTATTATTATAAAGTATAGCACAAACTATATTATAAGTCAAATACATATTATAATCTAACTGTGTATAAGTGTGCTATTGACAACTGTATAAAAATCTGATAAGCTATAGTTACCTTAAAAAATAAAGTTTCCACTATGTTTTTGAATGTAATACAATTAAACAAAAGGCCCTTTCGGGATTATTTGAAACCAGTTTTAACTGTGTTTTTTATTTTCCATAGTCTTGTGGAAACTAGACTTAAGGCGAGAGGGTCTTTTAATTAATTGTATTATGATAAAAAGTAGCTCAAAAATTACCACCCAAGAACTCGTAGAATTGTTTTGCCAAAAAGAAGATATTGCGCAAAGTATACTTTATGTTTCTAAAATAGATTTATTCTTTTTGTATGATAATACAAAAGGGTATTATAAACTTTTAAGTCTATATGATTTAGAAAAAAACATCTATAGATTTATTTCCAACAACACCAGTAAAAATATGTCTGTATTTATGGTGAAAGATTTTATTGGTCAATTGAAATATACACTATATAATATAATACCGGATATGGATTTTAATTATTTAGCAATTAATAATTTAAAATGTGTAAATGTTAATACATTAAAGATAGAGGATAATGCACAATCAAAATCTTGCTTTCATTGGGTTGATTGCGACGCTGAAAAATTTGGAGAATATGATGAAACAAAAATAGAAAGATGGCTACAATTTTTAGATGAAGTTATTGTTACAGAAGACATGGAACCTGATAAAAAATTACAGGATTTAATACAAGAAATGATGGGATATTATTTGCTTAATACCACTGAAGCGCACGTTGTATTTTTCTGTACGGGTAAGGGTCGTAATGGTAAATCAGTGTTACTTGATTTAATGAGAACTATGATTGGTGAAGAACATTGTGAAGCAATGTCAGTTGAAACTATGACAACAGACCAATTCGCAGTAGCAGGTTTAGTTGGTAAAAAAATGAATATCTGCTCTGAAGACGAAAGTAAATTTGTAAAATCAGATAAGTTCAAAGCAATGGTAGGTGGTGATCACATATCTGTAAGAAGAATATATGGTTCAAGATTTATGTGGAAACCAACAGTTAATTATTTATTCTCAACAAATGATATGCCTGCTTTTTCTGGGTATAACAAAGCTTTGACAGAAAGAATTATAATTATACCTTTTAATAGATATTTTAAAGCTTACGAAAGAGATACTAAACTAACACAAAAATTAATGAATGAGTTGGGCGGTATAATACTTTGGGCTTTGGTTGGAGCAAAAAGATTAAAAGAAAATAAATTTAAATTTACTAAAACAGCACAAACAGATATAACAGCACAAGAATTTCAACAAAATATATCTGCATCAGTGTTATTCTTTAATGAAAATTATGAGAAAGATGAAAATAGTTTTGTATCAAATATAGAGCTATACGAAGATTATAAAATATGGGCTGAAGTAAAAGGTAAAAAGAAACAAAGTTATTATGTGTTTATAAAAGATATTGAAACTCTTACTGATCTTAAAACAACACTTGGTAAGAATAGTGACCACATGACAGCTGAAGGGAAAAGGGTAAGGCGCAAAGTTTTAATGGAACCAAATTTACTAGAAAGAATAAAATATTAGTATGAGTATAAGAAATATAATATTACATTTTAAAGTCAATAAAGAAATTGAAAATTATAAATGGGTCAACCTCCCAACGGAAGAACAAGAAAAAATTATGTTACTGGAAGATGATAGATATATAAGAGAAGATGATAGTATTGGTTATCAAATGGAAGACCATAATAATGAGTTGAAGGATGAATGGAAAAAAAGCTGTAGAGAACAGTTTAAAGAATGGAAAAATAATTGGGTAGGTGATAAAGCTATTATGGGAGTGATGAGAGATAAAATAAAAGAATTAGAATATGACATATTACATTCTAGATCTAAAATAAATAATTTATACAAAGAATTGCATAATGAAAAATACAATGAATTTGAAAAGTATTTTTTAAAAAATATGATTGAGAAAGCAGAGAATGAAAAGATTGGTTTAGAAAAAAAGAAAAGAAATTTTGGAATAAAGCTAGATATAATTAAAGGAAAAAGGATAGAAAATTATGCAGAACTTGATATAGAAGGAGCTAAGCAATATCCTATTGGAGATTTAATGGAAGGAGAGCCTAAATTTAGAAGCTCTGGTAGGGAGTTTTACATATGCCCTATAGATTCACACCACGACAAAACAGCATCATTCTGTTGGTTTAAAAAAGATAACAAAGGGCATTGTTTTGGATGTGGTTGGCATGGTGATGCTATAGATTTATATCAAGAAATAAATAATTGTGATTTTATCACAGCAATTAAATCATTAACATAAATATATGGCTAATTATAAACCGATGGAAAATACAGTTTTGAATTATTTAAACTATGTTTATTTAAGATTGCAAAATGGTCATAAAGTAGATGAAGATGAACAGTTTAACATATATGATTACTACATAGATTACTGTAGCCAAAATAAATTAGAAAAATTTGAACCTATGATGTTTTACCGAGAATTAGCTAGGTTAGGAATTCGGAGTTCCCAGAGGTATAACGCAAAACTTAAAGGTCGAAAAAGGTACAGAGAGTTAAGTTATAATAAGTTGAAAGACGCACTTGAAAAATGGAATAATGATCATGTAATAACTTCTTCCAAAATTCAAATTGATGGTATTTATTACCAAGTTATAACTAAATTAATTAAAATATAAAATAAAATATATGGTAGAACAAAAAGATGATTGGGGAGACGGAAAAGAAGTTGAATCTAACTGGTTCAAATTCGAAAAAGTAGGTGACAAAATTAAAGGTACAAAAATATCTCAAGACAGAAAAGAAGGTGATGGTGCATTTGGACCACAGTTAATCACTACACTTAAACTTGCAGATGGTAATCTATGGTTTGTTGGTGTTTCAGAATCAAAAGTTGGAACAATTGCTCGTCTTAAAAATTGTAAGATTGGTGAAGTAATTGGTATCAAATTTGATAGTGAGGGTGATGCTCCCAAAAAAGGTTTTCACAAAGTTAAGAATCTAAAAGTAATAACTTTTGGAATGGATCCAAATTATGATGAAATGGACGGCGGAGAAGAAGTTAAAAAAACTCCAATGGAACAAGCAGAAGACGAAATGTAAATATTAATTAGTCAGGGGTATTTGCAAGATACCCCTGATGGGTAAAAAGAAATATATGTCAGACAACTGGGACAATGGAAAAGAAGTAAAACCTGACTACAGTGGAATAGAACTTCCACCTAAGCGTTGTGATGCTTGTGGGGAAATATTTATACCAACGTACTACAAGATGAGAAGATGCACGTGGTGCAGGAAAAACAAAATACCTTATATGGACAGTAGTAAATTAGAAAAACCTTTTTAAAATAAATAATTCAATATATGAATATAAGTAAACTAGAACAAGGCACACCAGAATGGTTAGCCGAGCGAAGGGGAAAAATAACTGGTACAAAGCTAAAAGAAGTTATGGGTACCCCAGCTGCAAGAGTAGGGCTTATTGCCGAACTTATTGCAGAGGAATACGCATACAGTGATGTGGAATTTAAAGAACTACAACAAAAACTCCTTGCAGAAGAAAATGGTGTTAAGGATGATTTCGAAGGTGGGGAAGAAGTAGCCGGACCACCAAAATCACGTGCAATGGCAAGAGGGAATGACAAAGAGCCAGAAGCAATTGCATTATTTGAAGAGATGACTGGTAAAAAAGTTTCAACTCATGGGCTTTGTATTAGTGAAGAATATCCATGGTTAGCACTATCACCCGATGGATTGATTGAGACAACAGTGTCAGGTATAACTCAAAAACAGGTTTATACTGAAGCATTTGAAGTAAAAAGCCCAGACACAAAAACAGCAGTATTCAATAGGCTAGCGAAAATGATTGATAAAAAAGAAACTAAGCTACCTGCTTCAAAACAAACAATATTAGGTGTACCACCTGAATACATTTGGCAGTGTGTACATTACTTTATTGTTAATCCTGATTTAAAGAAATTAAACTTTTGTATATTTGATGACAGGTTTAAAGATCAAAAGAACAAACTTGATATTGTTGTTCTTGATAGGGATAATGAAATATTACAAGACAAAATTAATAAAGCCACCGAAACACTCGTATCATTTCGCAAAGATTTGTTGGAGTGGAAGGCTATAATAATGTAATGGTATGGGAAATTTTAACCATAAACTAGAAAAATTAAAACAACAAGATCCAGTAACAATGGATATAATGGAAAAATTGTGGAAAAAAAGTGCAAGTAATAATCTAAAATATGGTTTTTTTGCTGGTTGTATTACTTCGACAATATTTACTTTAATTTACTTAAATTTAATATAATATGAACGAACAATTAACAATACAAAATCTAGAGAGCCAAGTGACCGAGATGACAAAGTTCGATGTGACAAAAGAAGAGTTGCAGAAAATTGTAGATAAAACAAAATCAATTACTGCATCAAATTTAGAAGACAAAGTACAACTTGAACTTGTTAAAAAAACAAGGTTAGAACTTCGTGGATATGAAATTGAAATAGAAAAAGCAGGTAAAGGTTATCGTGATATTTTTAACAAAGCTAATAAACTTGAAAAAGAAAAAGAGAATGAATTGTTAGATGTTGTTAGACCTGAAACTGCAAGGCTTAAAGAGTTAGAAGATGAAGCTAAGGAAATTGCAGTTGAAAAAGAGCAAAGGGCAAAGCTTCCTAAAAGAATGGAAAGACTGGCTGCGATTGGTGATGGAGAAGATAATTTGTGTGATGAGGATTTAATGAAGATGGACAGTAATGAATTTGAAGCTTATTACAATTCTCGTGTTGCAGAGAAGCTTGAGGATGATAGAGTAGCTTTAGAAGAAGAAGCTCAAGAAAAACGTGATGCAGATGAACTAGAAATAAAGTTAAAGAGAGATATTGATGAAGCAAAATTACAAGCAGAACGTGATGAGGTTGCAGTAGAAAAAAGAAAAATTGAAGCAGACAGAGAAAGGTTAGAATATGAAGAAAATGCTAGAATTGCTATGGAGGAGAAAGCAGCTAAAGAGAAAGAAGAGGCAAAACTTGAACAAGAACGTTTAGCTAAATTTGTAGAGGATGAAAGAAAACGTGAAGAAGCAAAGGAAGCAAAAAGATTGGAGTTATTACCTGACAAGGAGAAATTGGAATTATATGCTGATGATTTATTAAATGTAGATATGCCACTGGTAGAATCTGCTGATGCAATAGAGTTTTTGGGTGATGCTACTATTCTTTTAGCCGAGGTAACTAATAAAATTAAATCTTTTTAGTAGAATCAAGATGATAACAATCAAAAAGAGTAACATTTTAATCATATCAAATTGTGATACAAAAACCCTCGGGGTGGCAAAGAAAGCTTTGACTATCAAAAACCCCGCTTATGCAAGGGTGGTAAGAATTACAGGAAATGCTTGGGCGGCTCAAAGGTTGTTTAAGTATTTCAAAGAAGATAAAAAGAGTGGAGATTTAATATTACCACGTGCATTTTGTGGTAGGTTTACAGCTTATTTAGATAAGAATGAAATAGAATATGAAGTTGAAAGTAATTTAAATGAGCCTAAAGCAGACTTCAACGACTGGATGCCTATACCAATGGAGAATGAATATAAACACCAAAATAAGATAGTGGCCGACACAATAAAAGCAGAGCTAGGTGTAGTTTATGCAGGAACTGGCGCAGGAAAAACTATAGTATCTTGCGAAGTGTCACGTCGGCTTGGACTTAAAACTCTTATAATTTGTCCAACAACAGTTATTGCTTCTCAATTTAAATTGGAGTATAAAAAATGGTTTAAATATGATGTTGGTATAATTGATAAAGATCACAAAGATATTAATAATGATGTTATTGTAGCTACGTGGCAAAGTCTAGCAAGTAAAGATTGTTATTGGGCTAAAAGAATTAGCTCACAAGTAGGACTTTTAATTATAGATGAGTGCCATGGGATAGTGTCAAAAGTTAGAATAAAAACTTTAGAATGTTTTAACCCAAAACATATTTACGGATTATCAGGATCACCAAATCGTTCAAAAGATGATGGAAAAACTGATGTAATATTTTTCTATCTTGGGCCTATAATTTCAAAGTATGAGGAAACAATGATTAAACCAACAGTTGAGGTAATTTATACTCGTGTTAAAATTCCAGTATCAGCGAACTACCATGAAATGATAGACACAATGGTGGCAAATGATAGCCGTAATACTTTGATTCAAGGTATTGCAGTTGGTGAAGCAGTGGCAGGGAAGAAAGTTATAATACTTACAAAAAGACGTGAGCATTGTGAAATATTAAAAGAGAAGTTAAAAGACTTCAATGTGTATTATGCAGATAGCGATGATAAAAATAGAAATGATATATTGAACAGTATGAGAGCTGGGAAATATAAATTTAATATTTTGCTTGGTACATTCTCATTACTTTCAACCGGACTTGATATTCCAGAACTTGATAGATTAATTATTGCAGGTGATTTAAAATCAGATGTGCTTACTGTTCAAATTGCTGGGCGTATACTTAGATTTTTTGCAGGGAAGACTGATGCAAAGATTTATGATCTCTGCGACAATGAAAATCCAATATTGAAGAGACAATATTTTGAAAGGAAGAGATTGTATGATGTAAAAGGTTGGGAGATTATATTTTAATATAATTATATGAAAACAATACTTGGTATTTATTTGATACTTTTTACAGAACACTGGATTATTGGTTTATTAGTTCTTACTTCATAAATAGCTAACCTTACACTAAAAACGAAGCTCTGTGCTTCGTTTTAAGGTTGGTGTAAATTGTTAGTGGTATGATTGGAGGTTGAGTAAGCACATAGATTCGAACTATGTCTGACAGGGCCACATCCTGCCGTGCTACCATTACACTATGCCTACTTAGCACCGAGACTAGGATTCGAACCTAGATAACAGGATCCAAAACCCTGTGTCCTGCCATTAGACGATCTCGATATTGGGTGTTATATTAATATAACAACCTTTCCATTATAGCTTGAATTACATTTACTGTAACTGCATTTCCACATTGACGATACCTCTGAGAATCAGAACATCCATAAGTCCAACCAACTTTACTTTTTATGATTATCGTAAAGGTATTTTGATTTTTTATTTCTATTGGAATGTATCCAATTATGGCACGTATTACAAACGAGGATAAGGTTGCTAACTTTTGTTCTAAATTTCCTATGCCTAAATGGTACAATGTGATGGACTTCAAAAGTTCTTTGAGTATGATTAAATCTTTCTCCACATCTCCTACAGGTTGCATTATCTCGTTTCCAAACTTTTTTTCTAACTTCTTTCCATTCTTTTGAAGTGCCAAACATTGCTCGTTCTGAGGTGATTCCACCTCTCCATTTACTGTTATTTTTTCCAGTATTAAATTTATGCCAACAAGCATTTGAACAAAATCTTCTATCTTTATATACTGGTGACACCAATTTTTCTTTTCCGCATTCTTGGCATTTAAGAGTAATTTTCCTTGACTGTGTATTTCTACTCCGTTTTCCACGCAACTTATAAGCACATTCGGTTGAACAGGTTTGTTTATTTGTTGATTTTTTGTATTCAAAAACTTTACCACATATTTTGCATTTTCTTGTGAGTCTTTTCTTTCTACACTCCCAACAAGTTTTTGCAACTTGTGATTTTGGTTTTCCGCATTTACATTTTTCTTTTGATTCTCTTTGCATACTTCTAGTATATCACACTTTTCTACTTCCGGAAATCCTTGTAGTCTTTCACATTCTTTTGGGGTTAGTCTTCTTATTTTATTATTTTCAAATAGTCTGGCTGTATTATCACTTGTTGGGTTGGCTGCTAGAGTTGAAGCTATATCACCAAGATAAGTTTTTCTTTTATCTAAATCACCGCTTACTTTAACTATTTTTGGTTGCCTATTACCACCTTGTGCGGTGTTTAAAGTAGGGCTTATCCCCTCTATTCCATAGAGCCTATTGTTTGAGTGTGTTGGGTGATTAAGCTGGACAATATCTTTTTTTGTGCCTCCTCCGATAGGAAATACTTCTGGTCTGGGTGTTCCTCTAAGATGTCCGACAATGAACACTCGTTCCCTATTTTGTGGGACGCCGAAATTTTTGCTGTTAAGCACTTGCCATTGACAGTCATACCCCAGTTCATCAAGCGTGGAGATGATGGTATAGAATGTTTGTCCTTTGTCGTGAGATAAAAGCCCTTTGACATTTTCAAGAAGTAAAAGGCGTGGCTGTTTTTGTTTAACAATCCGAGCGATTTCAAAGAAGAGCGTACCTCTTGTGTCGTTAAATCCACCGCGTTTTCCAGCGATTGAAAAAGATTGACATGGGAACCCTCCAACCAAGAGATCAAAGTCTGGTAATTCTTTTTCGTTGATTTTTGTAATGTCTCCATAATTTTTGTGGTTAAAATGTTTTTGATAGGTTTGGATTGAATATTTGTCGATTTCTGAGTAACCAATGCAAGTGGAATTGTTCCTCCACCCATTCCCATTGCCTGTGATAGTGTTGGGACTGTCTGATGGTGTCTTCTTATCTCTCCCCGATAATGCACCATTATTATTTCGTAATTTTTGTTCATACGCTTGTTGTATTCCTAACTCGAACCCTCCAATGCCCGAGAATAATGATAAATATTTCATAGTTATTATTTAGTCTTTAAATCAAATCGATAAACTGCCATCTCTATAGCTTCCTTTTCTGTGATGCTCTTAACTCCTTTTAACATAAGTTTATCAACTTCTTGAACATCAAGCAAGAGTAATATCTTTGGCTTGCGGGGGGTGTACCATAGCACTCCTATAAGTCCCGGGCAATAACAAGTCTGCATTGCGTCAAAAGGTTTAGCTCCCCTGCTCATATCAGACATCTTATAATACACGCAACCATGAATACCTTTTAATAGCTCTGGTATTTGCTGTGGTTGGAAATCCCCCTTGAAGTTCAAACGTTTCCCCATTTTCTTTACTTTAAACTCCATGTTATAAGTAAAAGCAATCTCGCATGCGCGCTTGTTCTTCCTTTGGAACTTTGAAAAGTCCGAAGTAAGATCTGTTTCTAAGTAGGGCATAGTTATTTATTATTTAAATCTCTAAGTATTTCTTCTCTCCAATTAAAATCAGTACCTTCAAATATTTTATCCATAAAATAATTAGTACTACCGCCACCAAGTCGTCTAGCATTAAGTATTATTTCTTTTTTAGTTTTTTCATCTAATTTTTTTACATTTGGTTTTGGACTGCAACAAAATATAAACTTAGGGGTTTTTTCATCTTTTTTAATCAATTTATAATGATGTAAAGTTTCTCCATTCTCAAGTTTTTCTTCTTTTACCATTAATGGAGGATGGTACATTTTATCAACAGCAATTTGCATTTTTCTAATAAGCATACACATAAGCATATTAATATTTTTTTGTTCTATTTCTGTTTTTTTCATATTATTTATTTACAATTTAACACAAAAAGTACATAGCCCACTGTCTTCAATACTATTGTAATCATGCAGTTCATCTTCATCATTATATACCATACCACAGTTCTCACACTTAAGGAATTTTGGTTCTTCTTCTCCAATTGGTAATGGGTCTAGCATAATATTAAATTAAATAAATTATAAACCACACAATATACATTACAGAGAATACAGCTAACATCCAATCATTCTTATACCATCTCTCTGGTGGCTGATCTAATTTTGAAAAGTAATCTGTATGTTCTTTAGTGTTTTGTTTTAAATTAGAGATATATTCCATTTCATGATCTCTCTTTTTAATTGGTGGTGGTATTACTTGTGGCATAGCGTTAAGTTAAATGTTATTTATTTATATTATATAAATATTTATCTCTTGTTTTTTCATCTATAACTTTTATATATTCACCATTTTCATCAAGGTAAAAAAATTCTCCAAAATGATTTGCGTAAGCAACAATAACTCCTTTTTCATTCTCATAACCATAATACATTGGTTCTTTTGGTTTAGATAAAACTACAGGCTCTTTTTTTATTTCATTTATTGCTTCATTTAATAATTCATCTGTTACATTGTATTTATCTGTTGTTTCAGTTAATTTTACTTGAGTACACCCAGCTAAAAGTAAGATGATGGGTATTATTAGTAGTTTTTTCATATATTTAAATTAGTTTATTTAAAATATGTTCTCTACACTCGTTAAAACCCTTTATTTCACAATTAAAAGCTACATCAGTTAAATTCTTTGCTTCATATAATTTCTTCTTCTCTGGAATCATTCCCTTAAATTCCTTCTTTAGTTCATCTTCCCTTTGTTTGATAACTTTGTGTATGAATTGTTTAATATCATTTCCATCAGTATCATTGTCTATTATCATGTTTTCATTTTCAAAAGCATACTCCATAAACTGCTTATCAAATTCTTCTTCCCACTTATTATCAACAGTATTGTTAAGTTCTATGTTTAGCATATATTTTAAGATTTAGTAGTGATTAAAAGTAATGCAATAAATAATATCAATGAGGGTACAAAATCTAACCAAATATTTACCTCATCTTTGAGATAGTGTCCGTGCCACTGTATAGCCATACAAATTATAGCTACCGATAGTAATGGTATATATTTTTCCATAAAGTTTCTTCTTCTAGTAAGTTAATTAAATATTAAATTATGTTAATCTCTATTCTTACTACTTTGTAAGTTCCTCTTTCAACATCAGGATATTTTTCAATTTCTTCCTTTTTCCAAAATTCTGCACTTCTTTTAGAAAAAAATATACTTGATGTATCAAAAATCTCTTTGCGTTCTTTTAGTATTACTGCCCATAGTTTTTGCTTAC
>Ga0208771_1000504_pt1 | contig 23697 bp, 20 predicted proteins | sample AntAceMetag02UKX_FD_184775 | JGI IMG/M metagenome (GOLD analysis project Ga0208771, IMG submission 184775) | Saline lake microbial communities from Ace Lake, Antarctica - Antarctic Ace Lake Metagenome 02UKX (SPAdes) (version 2) | ecosystem: Environmental > Aquatic > Non-marine Saline and... | reverse complement strand
ACAATTGGTAGTAAAATGTAATTTTTTATCCTATTTTAAATGGCAGGCTGAAAAAAACAGCCAAATTGACAGACTCATTCGGGTGCTGATTGGAGATGTACGCCTCTACTGCATTTTTTGGGTTAAAACATCCCCATATAAAAAAAGCCCTCAATCACAATGAGGGCTTTTTATTTAGAATTAAAACATAATTATCCGAGATACTTCCTCAACGGCTCCAGCCTCGAACGATGCCTGAGTCGCCGCAATGCTTTCTCTTTAATTTGACGCACTCTCTCACGAGTCAATTTAAAATGCTCACCGATCTCTTCCAGCGTCAATGGACGGTCCCCTTCGAGTCCGAAATAGAGGCTGATGATCTCGGCTTCTCTCGGTTTTAAGGTATACAATACCTTTTCTATTTCCACTTTAAGCGATTCATGCATCAGCGTACTGTCAGGTGGTTCGTATCGGTCACTTCTAATGACATCCAAAAGGCTATTGCCGTTTTCTTCTTTAAAAGGTTCATCTAATGAAAGATGACGGGCAGATGTCTTAACCACGTCAGCGACTTCAAAGGAACTCATATCCATTTTGGTTGCAATTTCAGAGAGGCTGGGTTCTCTGCCGTAAGCCTTTTCGAGCGACTCCAGCGCCCTGCCGATTTTATTAATCGCGCCCACGCGGTTCAATGGCAAACGGACAACCCGAGACTGCTCTGCCAGCGCCTGCAAAATTGACTGTCGGATCCACCAAACAGCATAAGAGATAAATTTGAATCCTCGGGTTTCATCAAACCTTTGCGCGGCTTTAATAAGCCCAAGATTTCCTTCACTGATCAAATCGGACAGTGGAAGTCCCTGTCCCTGGTATTCTTTCGCCACACTAATTACAAAACGGAGATTTGCTTTAACCATTTTATCCAGCGATTCTTCATCACCTTTTCGAATTTTTCGAGCAAGGTCTATTTCTTCTTCTGGATGTAAAGGCGAGAAACCACCGATTTCTTCCAAATATTTTTCAATTGAATGTTTGCTTTTTGTTCCTACAATTTTTTTCTTCTTGACAGCCATTTAATTCTCGTTATTGGTCATTTTGTCGTTCTAAACTTTATTACTAATTAGATTATTTAATAAGCTAAAATATTCACTTTTTTTGAAAATTAATTTAAAAAAATGGTATGATATTTAATAGAATATTATAGAATATAATGATGTTAAAAAAACAAGCAGTAACTTCTTATTCATCGCGATAGTAATATTAGATATACAAAAATTTTTCAGCTAACTTCATTAATAAAATATTGTTATTCTACAGTTCCATACTTATCCAGCAAACGGCTCTGTCTCCGAACAGCCTTACCATGCTTTATTCGCTTCTTCAGGCTTGGTTTTAAAAAATAACTATTTTTTCTGTAGTCACGTAATACTCCCGCCCGCTGACATTTCTTTTTAAAACGTATTATTGCACGATCAATTGGTTCTTTCTCTCCTACAACTACCGATATCATTATTAATCACATCCTTTCTCTCCATAAGTTGCTTTATTTTCAAAGAATTAAATTTTGCTCTGTTAATATACTCTAACCTTCTATTAAAGTTCCTTGTTTTCAACTTTTTTTTGAACTACTTCTATCCTATTGTTTATTGATGTCTTCATGTAATAGTTTTTAAACAATTCAAACAAAAGTACTACCATAAACCTCGATTAAAAGCTGAAATTATCTTTTCAATAAGTTAGCTTAAATTAATATAACAAATAATTACCCAGAAGTCAAGTGCTTGCTAAAAAAAATATTTTTTTTATTAATTTTTAGGTAAATAAACAGAAAAAAAACTGCCCTGACCCTCTATGCTTTCTACATCTATATGACCGCCATGTTCCTCCACAATTTGTTGTGCAATTGAGAGTCCCAAACCTGTCCCTTCTTCTTTCGTGGAATAATAAAAATCAAATATTCTATCTAACAGTTCTTTTTTCATCCCCTTGCCAGTGTCGTAAAACTTTGTCACCACCCATTGCTGTTGATTTTCAGAATTTAACATGCCCAACTCAATTGTTAGGTTGCCTCCACCAGGCATCGATTGGATTGCATTCAAAAATATATTTAAAAAAACCTGCCTGATTTTCGTTTCGTCAATTAATACATCCACCTGTAAAACCTGGTAACGTCTGTGTACTCGCACTCCAGAATGCAGGGCATCCGCTTGTTGGGAGATGATCAGTTCGTCCAATAACTTTTTGAGATTCGTTAGTTTTCTTTCCAACTTCGGCGGTCTTGCTACCAGGAGAAAGTTATTTACTAAATTATCAACCCGTTGGATCTCTCCAGCAACAACTTTCAAATAATGGCGCATTTTTTCGATTCGGGGAGACGGTTTTGTGAATTCCCGCTCGATGATTTGCATATTAATAACCATTGCATTCAATGGATTTTTTATTTCGTGTGAAAGTACAGACGCCAATTTGCTCAACGTTTCAGCTCGTTCGCCTCTTTTTAATTTGTTCTGAAATATTGTTAACTTTTCAGCCATTTCATTAAATTGCTCCGCGAGTGCAGAAATCTCATCTCTCCCCAGTTTTGGAATACGGTATTTCAAATTTCCTGAAGAAAATTTATCTATACCAGACATTAACTGGTTAACAGGCGTTACAATCCATCGTGTATAAATAAATGCAATGAAAGAAGATAATAAAATACTTACAACGACAAACCATAAAATTAATATTTTCATTTTATACGCCACAGCAAAAGCATTTTTAGTCGGTTGTTGAATAACTACCCACCAACCCAATTTAGGCAATGGCACGTAGGCAGCAACCATCTCAATACCTTCGTGATTTACGTACAGACTTTGACCTTCCAGGTTTATGGCAACTTTTTGTAAAATTGCTGACTCTTGAAATCTTTTGCCGAGATAGACTCTCTTTCTTTCTGAATGCGCAATATACCTTCCGCTTTTATCGAACACAAACGCCTGAGCCTGCTCACCGACCACACTGCTTTCAATTAGGTCCCACATCTCCTTTAGATTTACTTCTGCCACGAGTATCCCAGTAACTTCTTCCAAGCTGAAAACCGATTTTGCCATTTTCATCAACGGCAATTTATCTTTGGAAAGAAAAACATCGGATAAATATTCATTTTTCAAGAATATGTTTTTTAAAAGTTCTTTATCAGCATATTGAGTAGAATCTTCGATATATGAAGTAGAGATAACGACATATCCAGAATCATCTAATAACTTAACATTTTGAAAGATGGGAAATTCATTTACTATCTCGTTAATTACCAACTCCTGCGTTATACGATTCACGCAAATATTAAGTATGTTTGATGTATTCAACTCTAATATTTTTTCAGCATTGTCCAGAACCATGCTTATATTATCGGCGGAATGGCGCGCTAATTCAATAGTGCGATCTTTAAAATTCTGCTCGACTGTTTTGCGTGCCGTTTTAATCAACACAAGACCAGTTATAAAAATTGGGATGGAAGCTAATAATATGTGTGAAATCAAAAGCTTCGTTATAAACTTATGTTTTATTTTGATGTTTGGTTTTGGCATTGTTTAATATTGGATAAATCAAAAGTAATTATTCAGCCTACGAAACACACTAAAGTATTATATTTTAACACCAAAGCAGCAAATTATTTTAAATGTTATTTCGTGTATTTCGCGGGCATAAATCTTATTCTGAATAGTTACAATCAAAATCATGAATCTACTTTCTAAATTTCCATTCAGTAAACGGAAGCAGCGTTTTTTTCTCATCAACAAAATTTTCGAACTTGATTCTATTTACAAAATATCGTTCAAGCCAGAGGAAAAAAAGAAAAGCTGCAGGATTATCTTTATTAATTCGATCCTGAATTGCCTGGAACATTAATTTTCGCGATGCAAACGAATCCATCTTTTGATATATTCGTATAAACTTATCGGTCGTTTTATTATTATAGGCTAAAAAATTACCCTTACTTGTTGACATAAAATTTTTTCTGAAACTTTCGATATTATCCTGATATTGATGATTCATTAACATTACATCGTAATCCCTTGCAGCGAGATTAGCTTTCATTTCATCTTTAGTCATTGGATTTCTGATCATGTCAACGCCTAATTTATTCCAATCAATTTTTATCCTTCTGGCAATTTGTTCTTCTAACAGCACTCCTTTTTCATAAGCGATAGCAATCCGAAATGGCATACCATTTTTATCAATAATTCCATCACCGTTTGTATCTTTCCAATGTTCAGATCGTAAAAACTGGATTGCTTTTCTCTGGCTAAATTTATACTCTTCTAAACCTGGTGCATGAAATTTAGACTTTTCCGAAATAGGTCCGTCAGCATAATAAGCTTGCGTTTTCAATATTTTATTAAGAATATATTCGCGGTTAATTGAATAAGTTAAGGCTTTGCGAACATTTTTATCTCTTAAAATAAAATGCGCATTATTATATGCCAGCATCTTGACAAAATTTTGCTTTTTGTATCGAAAATATATAAAAAAAGCAGTCGTTGCATTGTGTACTTCCTGCGCAATTTTTTCACTTTCAGTTATTGCAAAATCTATTTTATCTGTAATGATAGCAGCAGCTAAACTTTGTTCCGTTTCAAAAAATTTAAACACGATCTGTTGGGGATGTCCATTGGAATTATTTAGCGGATACTCTATTCTGTATATTATTTCATTGGGTGATACACTTACACAATTAAGCTGACCAGCGAAATTTTTGCTCAGCACTGGATAATAATTTTTTTCAATTAACCTGTCCAGATCATCAGGATCGACCCTACCCAGCAGTTCACCAACAATTAGATCATGCGACTTTCGTTCCTGAAATTTTTTAGTGCTGCCAGCAAGAGACAATTGAGGAACCAAAAAACTCAAATAAGCTAAAGTTAAAGCAAAAAATACAATAATTGTACTATTCTTAAACACGTTTTTAATTCCCTATATTAACAAATGATTTTTTATAGCTTCTATTCATTGTAATATTTTTTTTTCTAAATTTCAAGTAAAAAATGATTTAATATCTGTTTTCAAAATAAAAATAAATCATTGCTAAATAAAAAATATCTTGACATTCTAATAAAATATTAGTTAATTATTTTATAAATATACTGTTCGCTGTAGAATTTAATGAGGGTTGGAAAATGTTTGCTATTAAAAAAATAAATATAATTATCCCTTTTTTTCTTATTGTATTTTTATCTTGCACTGAAGAACAACCATTTATCCCTGAAGACATGCCGGGCAGCATTGTTGGATTGGTAAAACCCCAGGGGATTAACGCGCAAGTTAACTTATATCAAGGCAAATTACTACAATCTGTACAATCCGATTCGATAACTGGATATTTTGAAATATTGAATATCAACGCAGGAGTTTATAATCTGGAATTTGTCGCTGACAATTATGGCCGTTATGTTCTCAACGAAGTTATCGTCTATCCGAATAAAGGAACCGCCACGCCTGATATTTATTTAAATCCATTTCCGGAACAAATCCTTTATATCAACCCGGCTGACAATGCTGCGAATGTGCCGGTTACTTTTCCAATTGAAATCGAATTTAGCTTTCAAATGAATCAATCCTCGGTTGAGAACAATTTTGCTATCCAGCCAACGGTGAACGGATATTTTGAATGGATAAATTCAGCGAATCAAAATAAAATGATATTCCATCCATCAGACCAATACGCAACCAACCAAAGCTATGCTATTCAATTGAATAAGAATGCAGAAACAATTTATGGTGATACGCTTTTTTTCCCTGTTGAATCACATTTTACAACGGAGAACATAAAAATAATTTCCACTATCCCCGAAGACAATGCAACTTATATTTCACCTCAAACGGAAATTTATATCTCTTTTAATTCAAAAATGGATCGTGAAAGTGTTGAAAGCAAAATCGCGATGACGCCTTCTACAAATGGAGATTTTCGATGGCTTGATTCGAAAAGAGTATCTTTTAAACCTGATGGATTTTTAGCAAGCAATACCGAATATGAAGTCATCATTTTTCCGGGGCTAATGGACATATATGGCTCATTATTTTTAACTGGAAAATCATTCACTTTCAAAACAGAACCGTTAAAAGTGGTTTCCAATTATCCTTCAAAAGGTGCGACTTATGTAAACACATCCAGTCCAATAGTAATAACGTTCAACACCTATATGAACCAGGCAGCGGCTGAAAGCTCTTTTACAATTAGTCCCAATGTTGATGATTGGTATTTTCAGTGGAGCGACTTAACGAGGTTTCAGTTCATTGGAACGACAAAATTGCAAACCAATACACAATACACGGTTACAATAGACAGCTCTTGTGCGGACTATTGGAATAATAAATTACTATCTGAATTTAGTTTTAATTTTATAACTGGCGAGTAAAAAAAATATATTATAAAATATCCTTATAAATTTCTTCACGGTCAGGATCTAAAGCAATTAACTTATCATAAACATCGCGGTCGTTTGACTTTTTAAATAGATTAACTATTTCCATATAATGAGCATTAATAAAATTTTTAACGCGCGCATATTTTTGATCTTCTTCTGCCTTAATCTCTTCCAACATGAAGAGCGCTTCTTTGACATATTTTTTCGCTTTTTCAGGATCTTCTTGGGCAAAATAAAGCCCATAAAAATAAAAATCCTTCATCTTGCGAAATTTTTTATACTTATTATCGAGAAGATAATCTATCATTTCAACCCGAAGATCCCAACCATCAATGAACTGTCCCAAGCCGAATTTTGCTTGTTCGGCAATGACTTTTGCTTTTTCAAAATAAGGAGTTCCCAGCAAATGACCAAATTTATCCATTTCCTCTGCTATTATAATGTTAGTAAAAAAATCCAGCAAGCTGGTTAATGAATTCCAATTATTTTCGCTGTGTAATGGAATTTCACCCTTTTGATATGCAAAGCGGCAGCGCTTATCTGTATATTGAATGTCAGAAGACGAGACGATAAATTGTGTTTTGTATCGATCTTCGTAATTGGCGCTGATGTCCTGCAACATCATTTTCAAAGCGACTGGAAATTCTCCCTGAAATTCATTCTGGGTCCATTGGTAATTATTAAAATAATCTTCAAGCACCTGTTTGAAATTAACAAGTTTTTCCCGTTTTTCATCAGGTAAAGCATCGAGCTGTAATTCGACAGCAACCCGGGCTTTTTGGGCATAAAGCTTAACAACTCCATTGTTAACAATTGGCATGAAATATATCATTAATAAAAAAATTACAGCGTGAAAAAACAATGAACTATTTATTTTATTTTTCATAGTAACCTCCGTAATAAATTCCCTTGTTTGCAAATTTACTGAACAAAATTTTGAAAATTTAATAACAAACATATATTCAATCAAATTAAAAATAAAGAATTTTACAATGATAATCAAGAGAATAATTAGCCCAGCTTTCAATTTCAATAATTGTTACTTATTTGCAATTTTTTTCCTGCTCTTTTCTTTGTCACAAAGTTACGCCAGTTTCGAATTAAAGGGATATGGCGCCCGCGCTCGAGGAATGGGACAGGCTTATGTTGGACTGGCAAACACACCAGATGCTGTATTTCTCAATTGCAGCGGTACCAGGCAAATAAACACTCCTGCCTTTTCCCTTTTTTATACAAGACCTTTTGGCTTGAAAGAACTTTCATATTTTTCTTTCGTTGGCGTACTGCCTTCATCTTTTGGCAGCCTGGCAACGGCTATCAGCAGCTTTGGCAATGCAATTTACCAGGAACAAAGCATGCTGCTGAATTTCAGTCGATCTTTAAAAGATAATATCTTCTACGGCTTTAACGCGCATTATATGAAACTCCAAATCAGGGGATATGGTTCAGATTTTTGTTTCGGATTTGATTTTGGTTTTTTGATTAAAATCAATTCCAAACTCAATTGGGGATTTTTTACAACAAACATCAACCGGGCAACAATGGGAAAATCTAATGAACATCTTCCACAAACCTTTGTATCCGGAATATCTGTCAATCCGATGGATAATTTAATAATTAATTTTGATTTATACGAAGAATTGCCATTTCCGCTTGAAATACGGGCTGGAGTTGAATATTTATTGTTTAATAAAATAGCTTTGCGTAGTGGATTTATTTCTGAAACGTCTGAATTCTGTTTCGGACTAGGATTTATTTTTAATAAATTCCGCTGCGATTATGCTGTAAATACTCATCCCGACCTGGGACTAACGCATCAATTTTCTTTTCAGATTGGGGGAAGAAAATAATAATTGTCAAATTAGAAAAATTGTATAGTTACCAAATTGAAATATAATACCAAAATGAATTTCTTTTTCCAAAAAATTCTTTTTACTATTTTATTTATCACGACGCTCTCAATTAATGTGTCTGCCCAGCAAACAGAAATTGAAAATATTCTGGAAGGAAATGAAGAATACTCCGATGTTTCAAATTTGTTAGAACTGCTGTCTGAATTAGAAAATAATCCACTCGACTTAAATATCTCCTCCGCAAAACAACTTTCTCTCCTACCATGGATTTCTGACATTTTGGCTCAAGATATCGTCAGCTATCGAAAACGATTCGGTAAATTCAGTTCAATTGAGGAATTGAAAAAATTCTCACAACTTGATCCCGAGACTATTCCTGTATTGAGCAAATATATTACTGTTTCATCTCTGAAAAATCAACAGGATTTTTCGATTAATTTTAAAACCCGAACCAGCAGAAAACTTGAACAAAGCGAGGGGCTAAAAACTGGATATTACTATCCATCACCGGAAAAAATCTATAATAGATTCTTATGCAGCTACGGGGAAAATTTGAAATTTGGGATACTATTTGAAAAAGACAGCGGGGAAAAACGAATTGACGACTTAACTTCCTATTTTGTCAAATATTCGAATAACAGAAATGGCAATGAACTTATTTTTGGTAATTATTTTTTAGAATGTGGACAGGGACTTATTTTCTGGAATCCTTATGGTACACGGAAAAGCAGCAATCCGATTTATTCCTCAAAAAAACATTCCAGGAATGCCCATGAATACACATTAGTGGATGAAAATGCGTCACTGTTTGGTTTCAGTAGTAAAATCCGTTTTAATTTCTTCCGGGTTTTACTATTCTTTTCATCCAACAAAATTGATGCATCGACCAATGAAGAAAATGGAAACATAACCAGCTTTTATACGTCCGGTTTTCATCGAAATGCGAATGAAATACAAAAAAAAGATATGGTAACCGAGCGGCTTGCCGGGATGCGTTTGGAATTAAAACCCAGGTCTAATCTATCAATTGGATTAACAGGCTATCAGACTCAATTTAATAAATCCATTATCAATAAAAATTGGATTCGAAGCCGGTATTCTTATGAAGGCAAATTGAACAGCCTCATCGGTATCGATTATAACCTGACAGTGGGGCTTTTCAATCTTTTTGGAGAATTAGCTCAATCCCGAAATAAAGGCTGCGGAATGCTCACAGGTTTTCTGATGGATTCCAAAAATGTAAAACTGACATTATTGTATCGAAATTATGGAAAAAATTTTATTAGTCTTCATGGAAACAGCTTCAGTGAAAACAGCAGCCAACTCCAGAATGAGCAGGGTTTATATTTTGGGCTTAAAATAAATGCCTTAAAAAACTTAAAATTTTTCTTCTACTTTGATCAGTTCAAATTTCCCTGGCGCACCTATTTAATTCCCATGCCGCATAGCGGGAAAGAATTATTTGCAGCGATTAAATATAAACCGATAAAAAAATTATGGCTGTATCTTCAGCTTCGATCAAAACAAAAGGCTAGTTCAGTTTCGATATTCAGCGATGCAGCTATCGAAAAGAAAATTATTGTCCCAAAAAATCAATTAAAAGTTAGGTTCCAGTTGGATTATCAATTGCTTCAAAAAATTAAATTGCGGCATCGTATTGAAAAAAGCCTGATTGCTTATGATAAATATAAATATTTTCAAATCAACATAAAGCATAATTATTCAGGTATTCTGTTGTATCAGGATATCCAATATAAAATTGTCCCCAGGGCAACATTATCCTATCGAATCGTTTTCTTCGACACTGATGGATATGAATCCCGTCTTTATGAATTTGAACGCGATGTACCGGGAATCATGACCAATCAACTGCTCTATGGCAAAGGCACAAGATGGTATCTGTTTGCGCAATGGGAAATAAACTCATTTATCAAGCTCTCTTTAAAATATAGTTCCACTCACTATTATTACACAAACTACATTGGAAGCCAGGCAGATCGAATTTGGGGAGATAAAGTAAATGCAATTAATTTTCAAATTGAAGCTCAAATATAGACAAGTTATGCTCGTTAATGAAAATAAGTCAGTGAGGCTGAAATTCAATTTAAATAATTGGCAGCTGAAAAAGCCTTGATTATTAAGATAAAAGTATCTATATTTTATTAAAAGAAGACGTTGGATTTAAGGATTTTAGCAAAGTTTATATTAAATGCGACCAGAGTGCTGATCAAGCAATAAGGCATATTAAAGAGAAGAAGTATTCAGACAGATACTTACCTTCAGGTTGCCTGATTTATTTGGTCGGAATAAATTTTGATACTTCGGAAAGAGGTATCACAGATTGGAAATGGGGAAAATTGGGAGATTAATATTATTATTGACATGATGGTAAAATTATATTATATTAACTATTGTAAATAAAACAAAGTGTAACTATTCAATTTACTGACAATTCAAAAACAAACCAAGGGCATCGATGGAAAAAATTACAGCTACATTCCTAAAATTCTCAGCAAAAATGAAAAAAAGTACAGAAATTGTGGACTTTGCCTCAACGTTGGCATCTGCAAGATCTGTTTTAATTATTATGCCTGATAACCTGGAACACTTTGGAGTTGCTCGAAATTTTATTCCAGAAATTAAAAACAATTTTAGTGATGCCAAACTTTTGTTTTTGACGAGAGAGAACTATCATAGTTTACTCGAAATAAATCAACCACACGGCATAATATTTGTAACGGATGATGATATTAACCAATTAGGTTTACCTAAAAAAAAACTGCAGAATAAAATTTTGGCAACAAATTTTGACGTTGTTATTGATCTGAATCTCGATTTTCATCTTTTAAGTACTTTTCTATGTCAAATATCTAATGCTCAATTAAATATTTGTCTGGATGATCAGAATCGGGAGCCATTTTATAATTTAAGTTTCCGAATGAACACTCAGAAAAATTTGGAAGAAAAATATCAGAGTTTATTAAAATATCTTAGTGTTTTTTCGCAGATAAATAGTTAATGACCAAGGCAATAATGCGACAACTTTTTTACGTATTTTGATATTTGGTTAATATGTCTCGTTCTACCGACATTTTCGGTTGATTAACTGGGGTTTCTATTTCTAATGCCATAATCAAACAACCTGGAGAAACAATAAATGGCGGATAGTTTTGATTCTTTAAAAAATGAACTTGAGGCATTACAGGTAAATTTTCCAGAAATTGCCAAGAAAAGCCAGGATTTGAATCATCGACTGCTGGAACTCTATTCTCTCTATCAAATCGGATTGGCTCTCAGTACAACTCTGGATCTCGATGAAATATTTAATATGTACATAAAAATATTTCAGGAAACTTTAAAAGTTGATCGTTTTGGAATCTTTCTCACTGACCGCTCTGCCTCAACTTTAACCCTACAGACATCTTTTGGCATGCCTAAAAAATATTCAAACATGAAAACAACCTTTAAATCTGGTGAGGATATATTCGGCAATGTCTTAATGCTTAAACAAACTATCCATGTGCCCGATCTAAAAAAAGAGACCAGGTATCAATATTTTAATGATGAAACCAAATCAGGATCTTTTTTAGTCATTCCGTTACTTCTGCAAAAGAACAACACCGTGGGTGTCATCAGTTTATACCGAATTGAGCCAGGCTCTTTTAAAGGAAATGAAATTTCACTGTTAAAAAAAATTGCGCACGAAATTGCAAAAGTAATAGATAAAACATTATTATTTCGTTACACGAAAGAACTCTCAATTACCGACGATTTAACCGGCTTATATAACCGGCGTTTTTTTAATGATAGAATCGACCGCGAAGTACAGAGGTCCAAACGATATAAACGACAGCTTACTGTTTTAATGATTGATATCGACTATTTTAAAAACTACAATGACGTCAACGGTCATCTCTTGGGCGATGAAATTCTCAAACAAGTCGCTCATACACTGGAGGTGAATATTCGTAAAGCCGATATTTTAGCCAGGTACGGCGGCGAAGAATTTGTTGTTATCCTTCCAGAGATCGACAAATCCCATGCGCTTCAAGTTGCAGAAAAGCTGCGTATAACTATTGATAAGAAAAAATTTCCCAGGGAAGAAAACCAACCAAATGGCAATCTTTCAATATCGCTGGGAATTGCAACATTACCTGATGATTCAGTCGACGCCAAAGAACTGGTTGACTTTGCCGACCGCGCGCTCTATAAAGCAAAAGCTGAAGGACGAAATCGGCTTGTCGCATATCATTCGTCATGGGATAAACTCAGATTACAACAATGACCAATATTAATAAAAATTCTAAATTCAGTATCCAAAGTTTAAAATTTCTTCAAAACATGGCTCTTTCCCTTTTTATTCTTTTTATTTTCTTTCCTATTTCAATTTTTGCTTTTGAAAGAAATTACAACATCCTGCACATTAAATTAAAATTACGTTTTTATGAACAAAAAAAATCAGTTGCCGGTATTGCAATGATCAAATTAATTCCCCTTAAAAATAATTTCAAATCTTTGGACTTGCATGCTAAAAATATGGAAATAAGAGATGTCAAATTATCGGATCAAACATCTCTTCAATTTGAAGCTGATTCAGAAAAATTATTTATTCAATTACCACGCGATTTCAACCTTTTTGATACATTAACTATTCAAATAGCATATTTCACTATTCCGACAAAAGGTATTTACTTTAACGGACCGCGAGTAAAATTTCCAAAACATTCTGGGCAAATTTATTCGCACTCGGAACCAGAGGATGCCAGGTACTGGTTTCCCTGCTATGACAAGCCAGATGAAAAATTCACCAGCGAAATAATTGCCACTGTTCCGGAAAATTATTTTCTTCTTTCAAACGGACAATTATTCTCAACAAATCACGATTCGGAAAACAAAACAACAACATTTCATTGGTTTCAAAAAAAACCGCATAGCACCTACTTAGTTTCAATCACAGCAGGTGAATATTTCGAGATCAAAGATTTTGCTGGAAAAACGCCACTCTATTATTATGTTTATGAAGATCAAAAAAAATTTGCTCCCAACTCATTTGCTAAAACCGCAGAAATGATTAATTTTTTTGAAAAAATTTTTGGCTACGATTATCCATGGGATAAATATGCGCAAATCGTGGTTGATAATTATAAAGCCGGCGGTATGGAACACACCAGCGCCACCACTTTAAACGATTACACCATTCACGACTATCGCGCTCATCTAGACAGAAACAGCGATGACCTGGTCTCTCACGAACTTGCCCATCAATGGTTTGGTGACCTGATTACCTGCAAAGATTGGAGTCACCTTTGGCTCAACGAGGGTTTTGCAACTTATGCTGAAATACTGTTCAAAGAACATGACTCAGGAAAAGATGAAGCACAATATGCGATTTATACGGATCAAAATTTTTACCTGGACATGACAGACGCAAATTTTTTCCAACCAATTGTTTATGAAAATTATCGACGCCCTGAAGATATGTTCAATTACATCACGTATCAAAAAGCTGGACAAGTGCTTCACATGCTGCGCCACATCATTGGTGATTCATTATTTTTTAAAAGTCTGAAAACGTATTTGCACGATTTCCAATATCGATCGGTTGAAACAAAAGATTTTCAAAAAATTGTTGAGCAAGTGAGTAATCGCAATTTACGATGGTTTTTCGATCAGTGGCTTTACCACGGTGGAAATCCAAAATTGAAAATTCATTCATTATGGTCGCCTGACACCAAAAAAATATTTCTTTATGTCAGACAGGTACAGGAAGATTCCCTGGGATTGGTTCCACAAGTATTCCACATGCCTGTTGAAGTTGAGATCATCGGTAAAAGCGGAAGCATGTCAGAAAGAATCTTCCTTCATGCGCGCAATGATACTTTTAGATTTTCTTTCGACAGCCGCCCGCTAAATATTCGATTCGATAAAGACAATTATCTCCTGAAAGAGATGGAATTTTTAAAATCTCAAAATGAATGGATTTACCAATTATTAAATGATAAAAATGTAGCAGCCCGCTTAAATGCGCTCGATCAACTTGAACTTGAAACATCAGACACTCTTGAAACGGTAAAAGCGCTTGAACACTGTTTGCTACACGATCCATTCTGGGCAGTTCGGCAGCAAGCGGCTTATTTGTTGATAGATTTCAATCGCTTCGAAACGAAAAAAATATTAGTCAAAGCATGTAAGGATCCGAGTTCAAAAGTAAGGGCGGCAGCAGTTAATGCGCTCGGTAATTTTTACGACAAAAAATACAATCCCCTGTTCAGACAGATAGCTCAAGATGATTCGAGTTATAAAGTTATCGCAGCAGCTTTGTACGCTTTGTCGCATATTGAGGATGAATTCAGTTTTGATTTTCTAAGTAATTTTATCGATGTTGATTCGGATAATGATGTCGTACGCAGCGCTGCTTTTCATTCACTTTATTTTTTGAAGGACCAAAGATCAATTCCCATCGCCCTTCGATTCGCTGCTGATACCACTGAATCCAATTATCGACGTATGAGTGCGCTTTCATTATTAAAAGAACTATGTGTTGGAAATAAAAAAGTTGAATCGTTTCTGATTAATTTACTTAACGATCCCAACCGAATTATTAAGAAAAAAGCAGTCGAAGCGCTCGGTTCATTCAAAACAAAAAGATCATTAAACGCTCTTAAGAAATTAAATAAAAAAGAGTTGCCGAGTGATATTCAACGGAAACTAAAAATTTCAATAGAAAAGATTGAAAGGACGTTGGGGAAATAGGTAATCATGTAATCTGGTAATTGGTATAAAAGGTATAACTATCAAACTAATGATTTATTTTATGAAAATCTCAAACAACAAATCACAAAATTCAAATAAATTCCAATACACAATATCAAAACAAGACAACCAGTTTGGTCATTTGAATTTTGAATTTGCTATTCCTGTCCCGAGAATGCAGTGAAGCGGGATATTTGAAGTTTATAATTTGGTGCTTGATAAGACTTAAAAAATTCAATAATAATAATTACTCACAGAATTTGCAATTATTAAATACTTTTTTAATTCAATCAACGGAGGAAGGCTTATGAAACAATTTCTAATTCTCGGTTTGGGGGGACTAATAGTACTCACATTAATTCTCGATTGTGAAAAACCAATCAAACTGGAAAAAGCAGCCATAGAGTATGTTCAAAACCAATTGGCAAAATTCGCAGCAGTCACTATTGCTTATGACAAATCCATTCTTTCGGACAAAGATCAACAGGTGGTGGACAAATTAGTCGAAGCTGCAAATTATATGAATAAAATTTTCTTGCGCCAGGTTTTTTCCAAAAATGAAGAAATTAAAAATGCGCTGGAAAAATCTAAAGACCCTAATGATAAAATTTATTTTGAACTTTTTAATATCATGTTTGCGCCTTTTAATAGGCTTGATAAAAATACATTATTCATTGGTACCTGGCATATTCCCGAAGGTGCGAACTTTTATCCCGAGGATATAACAAAAGAAGAATTTATACAATGGATAAAAAATCACCCCGAAGATAAGAAAGATTTTGAGAGCGAATTTACTATTATCCGCCGCAAAGGTGATAAACTGGTGGCAATTCCTTACTCTGAAGCTTACAAAGATTTACTCAAACCTGCTGCCAAACTTCTTAATAAAGCTGCCGAGCTTGCTGAAAACGAATCGCTGAAAAAATTTCTCCACAGCCGCGCCGATGCTTTTTTAAGTAACGATTATTACCAGAGCGATATGGACTGGATGGATCTGGATAGCCAGATCGATGTCGTTATCGGACCGTACGAAGTTTACGAAGATAATCTGATGGGCTACAAAGCCGCGTTTGAATGCTTCATTTGTGTTGTTGACCCGGATGAAAGTAAAAAACTCTCTCTTGTTGCTCAATATCTTAACGACATGGAAAAAAATCTTCCTTATAAAGATGAGTACAAAAATTTTGAACGAGGCAGTTCATCACCGATCAAAGTCGTACAGGAAATTTATACGGCTGGTGATACCCGGGCTGGAGTGCAGACATTGGCTTTTAATCTTCCAAATGACGAACGAGTCCGAGAAGCAAAGGGCAGCAAAAAAGTGTTGTTAAAAAACGTGCAGGAAGCCAAATTTAACAAAATTCTAAAACCGATTATTGAAAAAGTCATTGATCCCAAACAGGTAACAAACGTTACTTTTGATGCTTATTTTAACCACATTCTGTTACACGAAATAAGCCACGGTTTGGGACCCGGCACGCTGATCCTGCCCAATGGTGAAAAAACCACCGTCAATAAAATGCTTTCTGAGACTTACTCAATAATTGAAGAATGCAAGGCTGACGTTTGCGGAAACTACAATGTTCAATATCTGATCGATAAAGGTACATTCTCCGAAGAACTGGAAAAAAGCCTATACGTTACTTATTTGGGCGGCATGTTTCGCTCAGTTCGATTTGGCATTAAAAAATCCCACGGCGCCGCAAACATGATTCAGTTCAATTACTTGATGGAAAAAGGCGCATTTGAAATTGACGACAGCTCAGAACGGTTCAGCGTAAATCACAGCAAAATTAAACGTGCGGTCAAAGATCTGGCGCACATTCTGCTTACTATCGAAGCTGAAGGCGATTACAAAGCAGCAAAAGATTTTATTAACAATTACGGAGTAATGACTGAAACTATGATGGTTGCTCTGAATAAATTAGGAGATATTCCGGTGGATATTAAGCCGATTTATGAGATTGAGGGGGAATAGGTGAAGGAAATAGGTAAAGGTTAAAATTTGTAGAATATTATCTTTTTAATGAATTTTAATTCTTGCTAAAATCAGGCTGGCTTTGATTGATAAATAATTTGTTGATAAAGTCAGCCTGTAAATCATTTTTTCCATTAAAATATTTAATTGTAAATTACCCACTGTTTATCCAATCTTCAAAAATAAAATTCGCTTCTATTTTTTTCCCTTGACATTTAAAAACAATAAAAGTATATTATTCTATCAACTAAAATAATAAATATAGAAAAGACATAACAAGACAAAAAAATGCCAACGGTTTTAAGAATTAGTTCATTTCGCTTTCATTTTTATTCTGATGAGCGTAATGAACCTGCCCATATTCATATTGCAACGCCAGATGGTGAATGTAAATTTTGGTTAGAGCCTATCTTTTTAGCAAGGAATAAAGGTGTTGCTCCCCATATTATTCGTAAAATTGAACGGTTAGTCTATGAGTATCATAATCTTTTAATGGAGAAATATTATGAATACCACATTAATTGAAAAAGAAGTAATTACTGAACCCGCCGCAATTAAAGCATGGGCAGAGGATCGAACAATCTTTATCGAACTCACAGATGGACGAATCATTGGCTTCCCAGCAGACCGATTTAAAATTCTAAAAAACGCAACCAAAAAGCAGTTAAAACAAGTAACTCTACGTTTAAATGGCTATGCTTTGAGATGGGAATCTCTGGATGAAGATATTACTGTGCCTGGTATTGTTGCCGGGAATTTCCAGTTGCCGTATTAAGCCTATCAAATAGTTGAGAATAAATCAATTAAAGAGATTCAATCAAAAATCAATAATTTTACTGTAATAATTGAGCAGGATGAAGATGGTTATTATTACGATGCAACAGTTCCTGCTCTTAAAAGTTGCTATACTCAAACTAAAACGCTTAAGAAGCTTTACCCGAGAATTAAAGAAGTAATAGAGCTATGTACATTAGTATTACATCACTAATAAAAAGCGTTATAATAGTATTGTAATACTAAAAACAACAAAGTTATAAATCAATTCAAGATTGAAATAAGCTAATAATTTCGGAAATTCTTCTAATTTTTTTCTATCCGTTACAAAATCTTCCCAACTTTTATATTGCATTATTCCCAAATTTTCACTATACTTTGAGGTTTTATTTTTAACGAATAATATTTGTAAATTTTAATTCACATAAAACTTTTACCGCAGTAACGACAGGCTCGCAACGTAAAAAATTGAAACAAGCTTTGCGTTTTTTACGCCTTCTCTGAGTATTCTGCGGTTAGAAAAAAAGAAATAACTTAAATTAATTGAGTAGAATGAAAACAGACCAAATCAGAAATTTTTCAATTATCGCTCACATAGATCACGGGAAATCCACTTTAGCAGACCGATTGCTGGAAGAGACACGTACGTTAAAAAAAGAAGAGATGGTGGATCAAATTTTAGACAGCATGGAACTGGAGCGTGAGCGTGGAATAACTATTAAATCCCACGCAATTACAATGAATTACAAAGCAGAAGATGGGAAAAACTACACATTAAATTTAATCGACACACCGGGGCACGTGGATTTTTCTTACGAAGTTTCCCGCAGTTTGGCTGCCTGCGAAGGCGCTCTTTTAGTTGTTGACGCATCACAGGGAGTTGAAGCCCAAACAATCAGCAATCTCTATTTAGCATTGGAAAACGATCTGGAAATTATTCCTGTCATCAACAAAATAGATATGCAAAGCGCGCGCACTGATGAAGTAAAAGCGCAGATAATTGAAATCATGGGTATAAATGAAGATGAGATCGTTCTTTGCAGCGCTCGTGAAGGCATTGGTATAAAAGATGTTCTTGAAGCGATTGTAAAACAAATTCCTGCGCCAAAAGGAGATCCGAATGCTCCGCTCCAGGCATTAATTTTTGACTCCATATTTAACCAGTATCGGGGAGCTGTTGCCTACATTCGTATATTTCAGGGTGAAATCACAAATGGAATGCCGATTAATTTTTTCGCGCATGACAAAAGTTTTGATGTTGACGAAGTCGGGATCATGAAACTGAAAAATGTCCCGCAAAAAAAACTCTCTGTAGGAGATGTTGGTTACGTTATCGCCAGTGTTAAAGAAGTTTGTGATACTAAAGTTGGCGACACAATTACTTCAGTGACCAATCCGGCGCCAAAACCTCTGCCCGGTTATCGCGATGTGAAACCAATGGTGTTCAGCAGTCTTTTCCCAGCGGATAATGATGATTATGAAAACCTGCGCGATGCATTGGAAAAATTAAAATTAAACGATGCCTCATTAATTTATGAACCAGAAAGTTCGTTGGCACTGGGATTTGGTTTTCGCTGCGGTTTTTTAGGACTGCTTCACATGGAGATCATTCAGGAACGACTGGAGCGAGAATACGGACTCAATTTAGTAACCACACTTCCCAGTGTTGAATTCAAAATTCATAAAACCAATGGTGAGATTGAAAAAATTGATAATCCAGCAAATTTACCGGGCCTGACTTACATTGATTATATTGAAGAGCCTTACATTAAAGCAGATATTTTAACGCCCACTGAATACATCGGCAATATTATGAAAATTTCCCAGGAGCGCAGAGGAGTTTATATTAATACGGACTACATCGATCCAACCCGGGCTGATCTTCATTATGAATTTCCTCTGGCAGAAATTATTTACGACTTTTACGACAGGCTGAAATCTGTCTCTAAAGGCTATGCCTCTTTTGATTATGAATTTATGGGTTACAAACGGGGTGATATGGTCAAACTTGATATTTTGATCAATAAGGAAAACGTTGACGCACTCTCTATTATTGTTCACAGCACTAAAGGTTATGAATGGGGACGAAAAATTTGTCAAAAATTGAAAGAACTAATTCCCAGACAGATGTTTGAAATAGCCATTCAATCTGCCATTGGCAGTAAAATTATTGCCAGGGAGACAATTCGTGCGCTGCGAAAAAATGTAACGGCAAAATGCTACGGCGGAGACATTACCCGAAAACGCAAACTGCTCGAAAAGCAGAAAGAAGGTAAAAAGCGGATGAAAACACTTGGGCATGTTGAAGTGCCGCAGGAGGCGTTTTTGGCAGTACTAAAAGTTGATTAATATTTTCATTATTTTTTTAAGATGTGAAAATTCCAATATTCAAATTACAAAAAAGAGCACAATAAGATTGGTTTGGGTCATTGATTATTGAAATTTGAAATTTATTTGTTTTTTGGTGCTTGAATTTTGGGATTTTATTTTTCAATATTTATTAAATTACAAAAATAGCGCCAACTAAGGAGAACGAATTTGATCCAGGCAACTAACCTGACTAAAAAGTATGATAATTTAATTGCTGTTGACAACCTGAATCTTCAAGTCCATAATGAACTTTTTGTATTCCTCGGACCCAATGGCGCGGGTAAAACAACAACAATTAAAATGATGACCGGACTTTTGAAGCCCACTTCAGGGACGATAAAAATTGAAGGATATGATTTGCAGGAACAGTCTGTTGAAGCTAAACACGTATTCGGACTGGTTCCTGATACTCCGGTGCTTTATGATAAACTTTCCCTGAAAGAATTTCTTGAATTCATTGGGAATTTATACGAGGTGGATCGGGACGCTTTCAAAAGACGCTTCGACCAGTTGATGGACCTGTTTGATTTGAATGACCGTGTTAATGATTTGATTCAAAGTTTCTCCCACGGTATGAAACAAAAATGTATTCTGGCGGCTGCTTTAATCCATGATCCGAAAGTGTTGTTTCTAGATGAACCAACAGTCGGATTAGACCCCAAAAGTGCGCGTAATTTGAAAGACTTGCTGAAAGGATTGGTTGCCCAAGGCACAACCATTTTTATGTCCACGCATATTCTTGAGATCGCAGAAGCCATGTGTGATCGCGTGGCAATTATAAATCAAGGAAAGATAATTGCATTAGGAACAATGGACGAATTAAGGCTTCACTCAAAACAGAAAGATCAAAGTCTGGAAGAAATTTTTCTTGAGCTTACGGGCGGTAGTGAGTATGATGAAGTACTGAAATACCTGGAGGATAAATGAACATAAGCTTCAAACAAATCCTCCTGTTTTTACAGATAAAATTGAAAATGATGTTGAATGGCTTTACCAAAGGCGATTCAAAAAAACGCTTCAGGAAAATCTTCGCTCTCATTGGCGGTGGCATATTATTCTTTTTTATTTACGTATGGATATTTGAGTTATTAACCGTGCTGGCTAACAACGCTGATTTTGGCACCCAGTTAATAGACAATGCTGTTATGGTTCTATTTTTACTGTTTTTTATTTTTTTATTAGCCAGCGGCATCACGATCTCAATACATTATCTATTCATTTCCAGCGATCTACCCTTACTATTGTCATCGCCTGTTTCTGAAAACACTATCTTCACTTTTAAGCTAATTGAGGCAATATTTGCCAACTCATCATTTTTCTTTTTTGTTGGCGTTCCGATTTTTTTCGCCTACGGAATTGTTTCCCATGCACAATGGTTCTATTATCCTTTGATGTTAATAAATGCTTTATGTTTTTTAGCCATTCCGGTTTCTATTTCATTTTTGGGCGCATTACTGATCGTAAAGATCATTCCGGCATCGAGGGCGCGGGAATTAATGGCTGTCCTTTTGGCTGTTGTGTCGCTGGGCATCTGGCTGGCGTTACAGATTGTCAGGGCTTCTGCTTTTGACAGGTCTTCCCCAGACTTTAATCCGCACAACATTGAGCAGTTAGGAAAAATATCTCAAATTTCGTTTTTAAATCTCCTGCCCTCGACCTGGGCGGCAAGAGCTCTCAAAGGATTTGTCGAGATCGATTTTAGTTTAATTGTATTCAATTTTATCCCCCTTTTAATAATCGCATTATGCTTATTTTATTTTTGTTTAAAATTAAGCAAGAACGCATTTGAAAAAGGTCTTATTGGCAGTGAGCAATCAGTTACTGTAAAAAAGAGAAGGAAAGTTCACAAAGCAAAAGCAGATAAAGCGCCAATTTTTAGAGGAGTTTTTTCAAGCGCAACAGGATCAATTTTTCTCCGCGATTTTAGACTTTTCACCAGGGATTCGAGACAGTTTACAAACATAATTATGTTCGCAGCATTAATGATAATTTTTCCATTTATTCAAAAGTCAAACCAATTTGACGGTAACTTTATGCTCTACCGTCCATATCTTTTCATCTTATTATTCGGCGCAATGACTGCTGCCCAATTAAGCTCTCGATTAATTCCACTGGAAATGAAATCGTTCTGGATAACCAAACTAATTCCTCAATCAGGACTTCGCGTTATTTGGGGAAAATTCTTGCTGAGTTTTTCTTTTAGCACGATTTTATCCTGGCTGGCAGTTATTTTAATCAGCAGCTATTTTGGTCACCCGCTGCGAATTCGAATTTTAGCTCTTTTGGCGACTTTAGCTTTATCAGGCATTTTTTCTTCAAACGGGTTACTATTTGGAATCTATTATGCTAAATTCGACTGGGAGCATCCAAAACGAATGCTGTCGTCAACTGGAGGATTGTTAATGGCACTTTCAACTTTTATCATTATGGGTATTTTAGCGGGAATAGTAGCGCTTATTTATTTCATGAGCAGTTTATTACAATTATCTTCACAATTCGTGGATATTGCAGCATCATTTGTGGTTCTTATCTTAGCTGTGATAATAATAAACATTGCCAATCTTGCCAGCGCCAGAAAATTTGAAAAATTGGAGTGGCAGTTTTAAGTTTTGAACAAATTTTTTTATATTTCGTTTAAAAGTGTAAATTAAAAATTAGAAGAGGTTCAAGTATGGCGAAACGACTAAAGAATAGAAAAAAAAGTATCGTTCGAGAATATGTAGAAGCGATACTGGTAGCACTAATTGCCGCTTTGATATTGAGAGTTTTTGTGATTCAGGCTTTTCGAATTCCGACAGGTTCAATGAAGGATACGTTATTAGTTGGTGATTTTCTGTTAGTAAACAAGTTTATCTACGGTGTTCGTACGCCCGATCGCATACCTTTAATAGATGTTAAAATACCCCATGTTCGTCTCCCAGCGTTCAAAGAACCAAAACCAGGCGAAATCATTGTATTCAAATATCCACTTGATGAAAAATTAGATTACATTAAAAGATGCATGGCTACTGAAGGGCAAACTATTGAGGTACGAAAAGGCATTGTTTATGTGGATGGCAAACCAGAAGGCAAATCTAAGCTTGTAAAACGTGAATACGACCCGGTAGAAGGAGAATACATCCAATATTTCAAAATTACAAGGGATAACGGTAAAATATATACTATCCGTCGATACGAACGTGTTAATAAAGAATTTGAACATTTTGGTCCCGTCAAAGTACCCAAAGGTAAGTTATTTGCCATGGGCGATAATCGGGATAACAGCGCTGATAGCCGTGTCTGGGGATTTTTACCGAGAGAAAATATTGTGGGACAGGCGCTCATCATCTATTTTTCATGGAATGCTCATGCCCCGCTTTATAAACTTTATAAAAAAATCAGGATTGACCGGCTTGCAAAGCTGATCAAATAATAGAGCCCAATCCAAAAAAGCACGAGTTTCACTAATCCACCACAGTGGATTAATAAACGTTGAACCCCGCAGTCAACGAGCGAGTTATGCGCAATTAGGCGGGCAAAAAAGCAGCCTAAGCATAAGGAAGCTGATTAGTGGTTAGTAAATATAGAATTTTACATT
>Ga0208771_1000502_pt1 | contig 23740 bp, 24 predicted proteins | sample AntAceMetag02UKX_FD_184775 | JGI IMG/M metagenome (GOLD analysis project Ga0208771, IMG submission 184775) | Saline lake microbial communities from Ace Lake, Antarctica - Antarctic Ace Lake Metagenome 02UKX (SPAdes) (version 2) | ecosystem: Environmental > Aquatic > Non-marine Saline and... | reverse complement strand
ATGGTAATTTAACACAAAGACATTTAAGGAAAATACATACTTACTTTTGGGTATTTGTTAAACCAAAATTAAGATTTAGAGCTTAATTTAATCAATAAAAAATAATTATGCCAAACGAACACGAATTAACACACGGACGCAATCCGTATCTGCTGGACAAAGACGAAATGTGGACAGCGCGCGACGAGCAGTCAAGCGAGGACGAAGTCGCGGAGTTTTTATTTGGACTAATCAGGTTGATCAAGCCGGGTTTTGTCATAGAAACTGGGGCCTATTTGGGCGACGCTACAATAGCAATGGCCAAAGCCCTGAAAAAAAATAATTATGGAAAGATAGTTGCGTGCGAAACATTAGAGGATAGAGTTAAGTTTGTAGATGATAGAATAAAAAAGGAAGGTTTAACTGAAATCGCGCAATGTTTAGAAATGACAGGGTTAGAATTAGCGAAGCAATGCAAGAATATGGTTGAGTTTGCTTTCATTGATAGTTCGCCGAAGGGATCAATCAGAGGATTAGAGATTATGGAGTTATTACCGGCATTGAAATCAAAGACGCTGATCGCTTTACATGACACTGCACCGCAACACCCGACGATCCATAAATTAGCAAATGAATTACCATTGGCGAGTGTTTATTTTAATACGCCAAGAGGTTTTACATTATTTATGAAAGAATAACTATTTTATCAATTTTGTGGTATAATAATTATAAGTTCAAATCATTAGATAAATCATTATGTATAAAAAGTCTTACAATAAGAATACAAAGACATACAAGAGAGCCGAGCGAGTTATAAAATCTTTATCAGAAAAAGGGAAAAAGAATGTCAAAAAACCGAAGTCTATAAGACAGGCGCAAATTGACGCTGGATATTCTAAAAGTTATGCTGATACTGGTCGGGCTTTAAAAAGTAGAACAGCGCAGGAACTAATTGCCGAACATTTATCTGATGAGATTATTTATCAAACTCACGGGGACTTGTTAAGGTCGTCCGAGATAAGTCATCTTGTATTTCCAAAGATTGGCAGAGGCAAGAAAAAAAGACAATTAACTAACGCAGAAATCAAAAAGATAGTTCAAAGCGTGCCGGGTTGTCGTTTAATTTACATAAAACCTGACGACTATATCGGAAAAGTTGCTTTTTTTCAAGCACCAGACGCCAAAAGTAGAAGGGACGCGCTTGATATGGCTTATAAAGTTAAAGGGGCTTACGCACCGGATAAGATTGAATTGACTAAACGAAAGTATCAAGACTTATCAAATGCTGAATTGGCCGCTTTAGAAAAGAAGCTAAAAGACTTTTTATTAAAAAGAGATTAGGTGTATAATTATAGTATCGGGAGTTCTCGCGTTGGGCAGATTTTACTTAGTATTGTAAATCGAGCTTTGGCCTAACAGCGACGCTTAGCGTTCTTGATTAACAGACAAGTAATTCTGTCCAGCACAAGACCTCTCGGTCTAAGGTAGTGCAGGGGTATCCGACAAGGTTTATTTTATTTTCATTTTCCTTTTAGCTACTCCTCGCTTATGGTCTGCAAGTGTCGGAATGATAATGACCGCTACCTTTTATAAATATAATCAACTTTAAATAATTAAAACAATCGCTATGGAAATTATTAAAATGCACTATAAGTTATCAAAGCCAGTTTCTCGCTATCGGGAAATCAGGGCGGAAGCTAAAGAACTTTTAAACTTTATTGACGAAGGGAAATATAAAGGTTTTTATAACAAGGCATACGCGATCGCTCATTGTCAAGTGAGTGAAACGCCAATGTCTTTTTTTGTTGTTGCTGGGGAGTGCGTAACCAATAATAAGAAAATGAATTGGTATAAAATGTTTGAGGACAGAGTTATTATCAACCCTAAAATTATATTAGCCAAAGAGCATAAAAAAGTAATTCAATCAAATGGCAAAAGTGTGGTTGTTCCGAACACGATTGAATGTCAAGAACCTTGCATGTCTTTTCCGTTCAGAAGGCCAAAAAGAGTAAAGAGGTTTAATTTTATCAAAGTTAGGTATCAAGTATCGCGCTGGTATGGTTTAAAAACTGTTAAAGTTGACTTGGAAGGTGTGGCCAGTGAGATATTTCAGCATTGCTACGATCTAACACAGGCAAAGAATATCTATTTTGAAAGTGAAACTCCGGTCAAGTGGTGGGAGTTGATCGGTAATGATAAGCCAGTAATCGGTGGCTCATCAATAGATAAAGAAAGGTTTGACCCTTCCGGGTTGAAGCCGACAAAGGAAAAGGTTGCATACAATATTATAATGAACCAGTCAATAGACGCACAGAAAAAAACACTTAATCCACCTTATATTGATTTGGGCGAAAACTCTACTTGTGTAAAATGTAAACAACAATATTGCACCTGCAAAGAAAGACAAGACGGGACTTGGGAAAATGACTTGCCTATAATATTTTATGGCAAAACTAAAGACTAAAATTGATCAAGAGATAGCAGACTTATGCGGTAATACAAAGCCGGAAGTTGTTTTGTCTAAACTACGAGAGGTCAAAGAAGAAAAGATTTTTAGGTTTGAAGGTGAGAAGTTTCGTTTTTATGAGCCTAACGGTAAGTGTGAACAATTTATAACAAAAATTGGGGAGATAAACGCTAACGGCAAGCCAAACTTTATAACTTTATTTTCGGCGGCTAACGGCGTGGGTAAAACTGCGGCCGGAGCAAATATAATTGCACATATTATTTGGGGAAAAGAGAGCGATAATAAATACTTTAATCACCCGCTTTATAAAGATTGGCCATTTCCTAAAAAAGGCCGTATAGTTTCTGATCCTGAAAATGTAAAGACAAACTTAATTCCAACATTAGAGGAGTGGTTTCCGATAGGTAGATACAAAGGGGTAAAGGCGTCTAAACAATATAAGAGCCAGTGGACAACTGACAACGGTTGGAAGTTTGATGTGATGAGTTATGAGCAGGACACTAAAGAGTTTGAGAGTGCTACATTAGGTTGGGCTTGGTTTGATGAACCACCACCGGAAGCAATTTTTAAAGCAACCGTCAGTCGTATGCGTAAGGGTGGAATTATTTTTATATCTGAAACGCCGTTATACGCCGCTTGGCTTTATGATCATATCATTGCTAATCCTGATCAAGACTTGGCCGCAAAGGGACAGCGTGTTTATATTGAGGCCGAAGTTGAGGACGCTTGTCGGCAACACGGAATAAGGGGACACTTGGAACACGATAATATTCAAAGAATGATTGCTGAGTATTCAGAGGAAGAAAAGCAGGCGCGTATTTATGGTAAGTTTCAACATTTGGTTGGTATTCGTTATAAACAGTTTAGTAGAAATATACATGTTATCCGGCCATTTGAAATTGATCAGCGCAACTGGTGTGTTTATCATGCGCTTGATACTCACCCGAGAAACCCGGACGCTGGGACTTGGATTGCGATTAATGATAAAGGGACAAAAATAATCGTTGACGAATTGTGGATAAAAAGTCAGGGCGGGACAGAAGAATTGGCCAGAAGGATTAAAGATAAAAACAGCGAGTATAGAATTGTCAGGAAGCTACTTGAACCGGCGGCGTATAACGAGGATCAACACTCTGAACCGAAAGAGGAAACATTGGCAAAGAAATTGGCCAGTTATGGTTTGAATTATTTACCGGCTACTAAAAGCAGAACCATGTCAGACAAGAAAATTGAGGACGCTTTAACTTATCAGAAAGTCAATCTAAACGATAGAGAGGAATTTATCAAGTCGCCTGAATTATATATTTTTGATACTTGTAAACATACCATTTATGAATTTGAACATTACAGGTGGGACGAGTGGTTAGGCAAAATGGCCGAGAGAAAAGATAGGAAAGAGAAAACAGTTGATAAGGACGATCACTTTATTGAGAATATCGGGCGCATTTTAATTCAAAATCCGGTCTTTATACCTATGCCAAAGAGAAGTCAGAATGTTAATGAGCGTAAAAGTTATGATCCGTTTGACAAACCAGCATAAGCATTTTACTTTTTTATAGTTTGTGGTATAATAAAAATAACAAAATAAGATTATGAAAATTAAAACATTTCAAGTCAAACAATATCGGGGTTGTCCGATATACTACCGCAACTTTGGTTCACATTTTGAGTATTTGACGGTAGTTAATAATCAAATCTATACGGCGCACATTTCTGTTCGACCTACGACTATAAACTTAATTCTTTATTGGTTGAAGATAGCACCGGAAAAGTATTGTGATAAGCAGTATAAAAACATTTTAGAGATATTAAGAAGAATAGCCGTAACTGTTATTGAGAAAACATTTAAAGATGAAAAAGAGGCAAGGGACAAAGCTAAAAAGAATATCATTAAATAACTAATAACTAAAATAATTTTATGTCAAAAAAACTGGTTAACAAAAACATCTCGTTTAAAAATTTTGACGATTTAGTTCAAGCATTTAAAACTATAAGTGCAAAGGCAGATGTTCAGAATGTCAATATAAGTGGCAGTCTTAGAACTGATGAGAAGGGCAATAAAAGTTCACAGTTCACCCTTAGTTGGGAAGAAGCCGAAAGTCTTTAAAAATAAATAGCTGGAAGGAAATCGTCTTATCAGCTATATGCCGAAAACAAAAAAAGATATTGCAGAACCATTGCCAGAGGTTGAGGAAGTTGATCAAGATTATAAGAATGAGGACGAGGATTATTCCGGTTTGATAAAACAAACAGAGACAGAATATCAACTCGGGTGGTGGTTTATGAAGCCCAAACTTGATGAATGGGCAGTTAGATTAAAACTTTACAATAACCAAAAGAGGGACAAACTTGCCGTTGGCGATCCCTTATTATTTACTATCCACCAAACTGTGTTGGCCGCGCTTTATAGCGACCGGCTTGGGGTGGATTTTTTAGGTCGCGACGAAGGCGACGAGGAAACAGCAGAGAACTTAAACTCTTTGGCAGAATTTGATTATGACGAAATGGAAAAGGACGAGATTGATTATGACTGGGATTGGGACGCGTCATTTTTTGGCAGAGGTTTATTAATCAATTTTGAATTTGATCGTAAATTAAAATGTCCAACGCCGGAAGTAGTTGATATGATGACTTGGTTGCGTGATCCGCGAGCAGTTTCAGTTAATGGAGATAGGAAAGGCAGAGGGGCAATGAAGTTTGGCGGTAGAGAAATTAGGTTGTCTAAATTAGATATGGACAATGCCGGTATTTATTTTAACTATAAAGGATTAAAACCCGATACAACTGATATTCGTTCACTGGTTGACGCTAGCGCACAAGCAAGACAGCAAGCTGACGGAACTGGTGATGTTAGCAAGTTTTCTGATTTGAAAGGCGACAATGCAGATTATCGTTGTTTAGAATGGTTTACTCATTGGAAAGGTAAAAAGGTTTTAGTTACTTTGGCTGATAATCGTAAAAGAGTTATCCGCTATACTGAAATAAAACAAGACGAATGGCCAATACATGACAGGTCAATTTATCCTATGGCTCATGATTGGGACGGTGTGTCTATTCCTGATTTGATTGAGGATAAACAAAGAGCAAGGTCAGTCGTGCAGAACTTGGGGCTTGAAGGTATAAGAGTGGGACTTAATCCGACTTATCTTTACGATACCAATAAAATTAAGAATAGAGGCGATTTGAATGTTGAGTTTAATAAACATATTCCGGTTGACGGTAGTCCGTCCGGTGCGGTTGAGGAAGTCAAGAGGCAGACAGTTAAAGCAGAGGTTAATTGGATTTTAGAAGTTTTAGATGTCGCGGCTCAAAAAGCTACGGCCACGCCTGATATTCAACAAGGCATGCAGACAGAGAGTAAGAGAACGGCCACCGAACTTAATCTACAATCAGCAAAGGTTGATACTCGTTACTCATTATCAGCAAAGATATTTGGTTGGTCAGAAAAGAGATTTTGGAAGCAATGGTATAAACTTTATAAAACACATTTTAAAGATGATATTGATGAGAAGGTTATTAGAATTGTTGGGGCTATGGGTGCAAAGTGGCGTGCATTAACTCGGGAGAATATTATTGCCAGTGTTGATCCTGACATTAAGATTGAGAGCAAAGTTATATCCGAAGCTATTAAATTAAACGAACTTCAAAAATATAGATTATTTGTTAAAGATATTATGGCCACTGATCCGCAGAGTGCCAATGTTAGATTTGCGTTAGAGAAAATCGGCAGACTATCCGGCTTTACTAAAGAAGAAGTTGAAATGGTATTGCCACCGACAGTTGACGAAAGAAACGCTGAAACTGAAAACGAGAAACTTGATGAAGGCGAATTAGTGCCGGTTCAAGTCTATGATGACGATTTTATTCATTTAGAGGTTCATAATAAGGCGTCTGATACCCCACAAAAAACTGCCCACTTGAAAGCCCACGAAAGAGCAATGATGTTAAAGAGAGTTAAACCTGAACTTGATATGGCGCGAAATAGACCTGATGAGCCAGTTGATAAAGCTAATATGCCAGCCGAGTTTGCTTCTACCAATGCACCAGCAGGGGCCGGCAGATCAATGCCGACAATGAACCAATAATTTTATGACAGCTAAAAAAACAACAAAAAAACCACGAGCCAAAAGAAAGCCAAAGGCTACCCCGTTTAGGACAGTTGAATTACCAAAACAAGCCACTCCTAATTTAGTTGAGAATGTTAAATCTGCACTTGACGCTTTGGCAATTAGTCCGGGTTGGCAGATTATTTGCAAGATACTGAACGATAATATTGATTATTTAGAAATGGCTATTTTGGAAAGGATTGATCCGAAAACAAAAGCACTTCTCAGCCACGAGGAAGTAGAAGAATTAAGGAAGATGAGAAGTTTAAATATAGAGGTTAGGGATACTCCCAAGAATTACAAAAAACATTTAGAGGATACCGGAATTGTGCCGAAAGAGTTTGATCCCTATTTTAAGACAAGAAGTGAAATACAGAAAGCAGATAGATTATCAAGACAATAGCGCACTTTAACAATTAAATAGTTAGTGTAGTAACAAAAATTGCAGACGATATTGTGAAGTTCGTTGAAGCCGTCTTACTCTGTGAGGGGCTTTGGCGATTTCCTACTTACAGACTGCGAACAGCAGTAACAAGTAGGCGGTTTCAATGAGCTTCACAACAGCTCTGCCGTTGGATTTAATCAATCCGACGAGGTCAGATAATAATATCTGATAGCCATGATCATTAAGTTATCGGCATTTCTTAATAATTATGTGTATTAACCAAAAAAAATATGCCAGAGATTGACAAAAATAATCAAGCCGCCGACGCTGACGCAAGTCAAGACGCAGGCGAGAACAGCCAAGCTGGTGCTGACAACAACCAAGCTGACAACGCCAATGACGGAGATGAGAACGCCGACAAGGGCGCTGATGATAAAGAGGGTGGTTCAGGCGACGATAACACCTCACAAAGTGAAGACGATAAAGACAAAGCCAAAGCCCCCGACAAAAAAGATACTCAATCGGATAACGACGATAAGGACGATAAGGACGACGGATTAGAACCGTCAACTCGTAAAGTGTTAAATAAGCAAGATTTCATAATCGGCCGTCAAAAAGCCAAATTATCAAAAGCAAAAGCGAAAGCTGACGACGCTGGCGATAATGACGCAGGCGACGACAATGATGATGAAGTTGCGCCAGAGGACGAGGCACTTATCAATAAAGTCGTTTCCAAAAACTTTGCCCCGATCATTGAAAAAACTCAATCAGCAGAGGACGACAGAGATGTTAAAGATTTTCTTGCTGAAAATCCTGACTTCAAGCCGTTTGAAGCAAAAGTCCGAAGATATATAAAACACCCTAGCCGAAGCCATTTGCCTGTAAAAGCTATTTTTTACGAAGTAGCCGGCGATAAACTCATGAAAATAGGTGCTGACAGGAAAGGTAAGGCTGACGAGGAAGCCAAAACCTCTCAAACTGGTGGCGGATCAAACCGTGCCGGTGGTGAAGGTGGAAAGAATATCAATGACATGACAAAAGAGGAGTTTGAGGCAGAGCAAAACAGAGTGAGACAAGGTAATTAATACCAAATCAAACTCTAAGATAGTTAAGTTTTAATTCAATAATTTTAATCAAACAAAATGCCGAATACTACACGAACAGAAATACCAGCAGAAGTAAACAATTTTTATGATAGAACTCTTTTAGAGAGAGCAGTATCATTGTTTGTTCATTTACGCTGGGCGCAGATTAGAGATTTACCAAGACAAGCCGGAACAAAAGTTATTAAGTTTCGAAGATATGGTAACCTAACTGCCGCTACTACTCCGCTAACAGAGGGGACAACCCCTGCGGGTAGTCAGCTTTCAGTTACCGATATTACCGCAACAGTCGCTCAATATGGCGATTTTATAACGGTTACTGATATTGTGTCTTACGAAAGTAAAGACGCAGTGTTAATGGAAGCGTCCGAAATTATGGGCGATCAATCCGGCGACACACTCGATCAATTATGTCGTGATATTTTAGTTGCTGGAACAAGCGCAACTTACGCAGGGACAGGTAATGTCGCAACGGCTGATGTAGCCGCTGGTGATGTGGCCTCTCTTGCAAATCTTGATACTTTGATTGCTACTTTAAAAGCAAATGACGCTAAAAAGATTACACGACAAGTTAATGCTTCTACTGGTTACAACACCACTCCGATTAAACCAGCGTTTGTTGCTATTGCCCACCCAACTATTCTAGTAAAGATTAAGACCTTAGCAATAGCTTCAAGCCAATGGATACCAGTTGAAAAATATCCAAGTCAAACAACCGTAATGGAAGGCGAAGTTGGCACATACGAGGATATTCGTTTCATAGAAACAAACAACGCAAAAGTTAAGACAGGCGCGGGAACAGGTGCTATTGATGTTTATTGCACACTTGTTATGGCCGCAAACGCTTACGGTATAAGTAGAGTTTCAGGCGAAGCAATGAAAAATATTGTTAAACCTCTTGGCTCTGCCGGTTCTGCTGATCCTTTGGATCAACGAGCAACTTCCGGTTGGAAAGCAACCTTTGTGGCTAAAATCCTTAATGAGGATTATATCACAAGACTTGAAAGCGCTCTTGTTTAGTATCTTTCATTAGTAGGAAATTGCACGCCAAAGCCGTAATTAAACAATAATTATTTAGGAACATTACTATTATGGTAAAAGAAAAAGACAAAGCTATTGATCCGTTGTTAGACGACGAAAGTTCAAAGACACCGGATAAGCCAGCACCAAAAGAAGTGCCGGCGGTAGAGAAGGACAAAGCACAGGCAAAGGAAGCACCAGCACCACCAACGCCAGCAGAAGAAGTCAAAACTCCCGAGCCAGTTGCTACTCCCGAACCACCAATCGTTGCAGAGAAGGTTGTAAAACCTGTATCTGTAAAGGAAGCAAAGGAAGTGGATATTATTGCACAAACAAAAGCTATCCTTGCTAAAGGGCCACACACTAATTTTATTATCCCATTAGGGGAAAATGAAGCAGTGGGATCAGTTGACACAGTCCAAATCAATGGATATAAGTTGACAATTCAAAAGGGAGTTATGGTCAATATCCCTGTTCCAGCGGCCAATATTCTTGCCGAGAAATACAGAATTGCTATGACAGCAGGGCAAGACAAAAAAATTGACCGTGCGTCCGACGTTCAGGACGCATTGAGTTAAGTAATTAACTCACAGTTAGATTTAAGAAACTCATATAAATAATTCTATGCCAAGAAATTACATTGAAAATGTGTGTTTGAAAGCACCCGGATTAGCCATTAAAGCTGGTGGTTCGGTTACTGCAAAATACGCTAATACCTTTGCCGTAAAGGCAAACGGTAATATCTCTGTTGACACAACCACTGCGGACGCCCCAGCATTATCAGCTTCAAAGGGAGTTAATGACGCTGACAGTTCCAATTTGGCAGACGACTACCAACGTGTTTATACACTGTTGGCCTCTGTCGTCGCGGCAACAGGAGTTATTACTTGCACTTGGGTTCACGGTAACGATTTTGCAATCGGTCGTGTAGCAAAAACAAGTGATATAAACTTTGGCAATCCCGAAAACAACGACGCATTAAAAGCAATCGTAGGTTTTTTAGTAGTTAAAAATGAAACTGCGGCTGACTTTATTCCGTCAACAACTGTATTAGATGTTGCTAATTTAACAACACAATACATTGACGCTTTCGGATTTGCTGGAATGTAAGCATAGGAAGTCGCCAAACTATAAGCAATCATTATGATTAATACAAAGTTCGCAACATTAGTCCGCTATTATACCAAAACTAATTCAACCACCTTCACTGACGCTGATATTTTAACGCTGGCCAATATCTTTAAAGATGATATTTCAGCAGAAGTGTCAAAAGCAGTAGGTGAGGATTATTTCGGTTTGCGCTTTGAGCGCGATTTATTAGCCGGACAGCGTGAATACGATCTGCCGGCCGAAATAATGGGACGGATTAAATACCTTCAAGCAAAACTAGACGGCACTAATTGGGAAAAACTAAATGAAACCGATTTAACTGTCTATGGTAAAGCAATAGACGAAACCACAATACAATCTATCTACGCTGATAAAGCGCCGGAGTTTGATATTTGGGATCAAGGTATTTATCTTTTGTCAGGCGACGCCATAATTGATGTAACTGACGGTTTAAAACTTTGGGCGATAATCTTTCCGGCAGACTTTGCCAATCTCACTTCAACAGATGATATGTCAACTAACCCGGACGATTACACTCATGGTTTCCCTCGCCAATTCCACGAACTTTTGGCAAGGCGCGTATCCATTGCTTATAAATCAAGTAAAGACAAGCCGATCCCACTATCAGAAAAAGAGAAACTTTATGAGGTGGATATAATGACGGCAATTAATTCAATGAAAGACACGAACCTTGACAGATCAGTCAGGCCGTCCGTGCCTTATAACGACGGAAGTGATTATTAACTTTCCGTATAATCATTAACAAAACGTATCATGTTATACACAGCACAAATCAAGGACGCAAAAAAAGAGTTTTCGTTGCCAGACAACGCCTCTTATTTGGACATTTGGTTTGACATATTGCTTGACGGTGAAATAGTCGCAGAACGCAGATTGGCTTTCCCAATGGGGACAACCAAAGACGCAATAACTGCCGAAGTTCAAGCATATTGCCGAATGTATGAGAACGACCATGCACTTGCCGCCGAAGCTCAAAAACGAGCAGTTGACGACGCAAAAGCAGAAAAAGTGTTGGACGAACTCAAGGGAATTGCAGTTGACAAGAGCGTAGAACCGGAAACAGAACCGGTTGACGAAGTAGTCGAGGAAGCAGTCGAGGAAGTAGTTGACGAGGAATAACTTGTCATTAGAAATCGCCAAGTGAAATTGCCATTTAATTAACTCACACTAATAAAGATAATACTATGAACATCTTTAAACAATCCAAAGTTGGATTAAAAGAAAATGTGGAGTATAAATTGACCGACAAAAACGGAGATATAAAACCGATTTTCAAGGCAAACAAGTTATACACTTGGTTAATGAAAAAGGGCTTTGTCTCTAATGATTTAACCTCTCCACTATTAGGTAATTTCGTTGACAGTATGGTTATTGCAAACTTGATAACTACTGCCGGAGTTGCCGGTATCGCCGCTCGTATTAACGGCTCGGGTTCACCTGACGCTTACACTTATGTTGGAATTGGAACTGGAACAACTGGTGCGGCAGACGCCAACACACAGTTAGAGGCTGAAATTACAACCTCTGGTGGTGCAAGAGCTTCCGCTTCTGTCAGCGTAGTTACTACTGACACAGCAGGCGACACCGCTCAATTACAGTTGACTTATAACTTCACAACTGGGGCTTCATTTGCTATTACTGAAAGTGGCGTTTTAAATGCCGCTTCTACTGGCACTTTGCTTGCTCGTCAAGTATTTTCTGCAATTAATGTCGCTTCTGGCGATAGTTTGCAAGTTACTTGGAAATTTGATGTTGACACTGCATAAATTGTAATTCTATTCTGCCTCTCTTTGGGGGGCAGGAATAGGGCTATAATTGCTCTTAAAATGGGGGAAAGTTAGCAAGTCGCCAAAAACATATAAAAAGGGATAATTAAAAAACCCTAAATTTTAAAAAAGGACGGATATTGCTAACTCCCCCGTTCTTATAAACTAATACGAAATCGCTATGGACTTAAAAAACAAGAAGATCCTTATTGGGATACCGAGTGCGTCAGGTTATATTTCTGCCTATGTAGTTGACGGGTTTTTCAAACTAACAAGGCCTTGCGCAACCAGTATGTTAATAATTGAACGTCAAGCAGTTGACGCCGCACGAAACTTCTTAATTGAAATTGCTGTGCGTATGCAAGTTGATTATTTAATGTTTGCTGATGACGACGGAGTATTGCCAAACGACACACTGGTTAAATTGGTTGAGGACGACAAGGATATTGTGGGTGCGCCAATGGTAACGAGAAATGCAAGGGATAACGGAGAGCATGCACTTTGTTGCTTTGAAAAGTTTGACTTCTATATCGGGGACGGAAAAACAATCAATAAATACCGATCAATGGATAAATTGGAGATTGGCGATAATTATTTACAGCAGGTTGACGGAGTAGGGGGCGCCTGTATGTTATTGAAGCGATCAGCGTTTGAAGCATTATTTAAAAAGCACAATGGCCGGCCGTTTGAGTTCCTTAATGAAGTCCACGAAACCAAAGAGCATGGCATTACTTTACGCAATATTTCAGAGGACATGTGTTTTTGTGAGAGAGCGAGAGAGGCAGGATTTGCCATTTGGGTTGATAGCCGGATTAGGCCAGTTCACTTGGGAAAACCAAACTTTGCTCGATTTGAAATGGAAGGAGAGAAATTGCCACCACTTAATCGTGAACCAATAAAGGGCGGAATTACATTGTCCGAAAACTTAAAATAATAATAATTAACAATTTAAAGACAATTATATGGCAGACAAAAAAATAACAGAGTTGGTGGAGTTAAACGCAACTCCTGACGACGTTGACATTCTACCAATAGTAGATGATGTCGCTGTAACCCCAGTAACTAAGAAAATAACAGTAGCTAATTTATTGGGTGGTATCAATAGTGATACTGCTACATTAACAAATAAAAGAATTACAGACAGAGTAACAGAAATTACTACTCACGCTACTCCAACTGTAGATACTGATGTTTGTGATGTTGTTTCAATAACAGCATTAGCAGAAGATATTACTTCAATGACTACAAACCTTTCTGGTACTGAAACCAATTTCCAGAAGATAATATTCAGAATATTAGATGATGGAACAGCAAGAGCAATAGCTTGGGGTTCAGATTTTGAAGCTGGTGGAGTTGCTTTACCAACTACAACAGTAGCAGGCAAAACATTATTAGTAGGATTCATTTACGATTCAGTAGATAGTAAATGGGCTTGTGAAGCAAGTAGTTCAAGAGCTTAATAAATAAATATATAATTATGATAAGCTTAAAAGGTAAAACTAAAAAAGAAAAGATAAAGTTAAAGTCAGTAGAATTGGCTAAGGTTAAGATTGGTAAATTTACTAAAGATAATTTTGACATTGAGATTATTGGTGATATTAAAAAAATTAATGGTGGTATTCAATTATTTGCTAAGGCACGTAAAAATGGGAAACAATTAGGTTTTGGAAAAGACGGAAGTGTTGAAATTGAAAGGTTCAGATTTTTCAATCCCCCTGTTTTAGTTGATGATATAAATGGAGATATTGTAAGAGAATGGGAAGAAGAAGATTTAGATACAAAAATTAAAACACTAAGACAAAGAAAATTAAAATATGACCCAATAGAAGCTATCAAACAGTCTTTAGCTCATACGATTTTACAAGTAGGCAAAAATGGAAATAATATTATTTCAGGTAAAGTTGGCAATACTACTTCTACATTTTATAGTGGAGCTGGAGATGGGCACGTTCGTAGGCAGTGGGTTTCTTGGAGTTCTGCTTATGATGGCTCTGCGACTGAAGTTGACTACGATTCGGCGTGGTCTCGTATTACTGTTGAAGAGAACGGAGGAAACTATGGTATAGCTCGTTCTTTCTATCCAATAGACACATCTTCCATTCCAGATGGTGATACAATTTCTAGTGCAAAATTTTCTATTTACGAAAATGATGTTGTAAGAGCTTTTGACCCTGATGTAATTTACTATTTAGTAGAGGGGAAACAAGCAAGCACATCATCTCTTACAGCTAATGACCAAAATATATCTGCTATTGGTTCTATCTCTTTTGGGACACACTCTTTTAGTTCATCTGGTGTCGGATTTAGAGATTTTGTATTAAATTCAAGTGGAATTAGTAATATATCAAAAACTGGTTATTCTAAATTTGCAGTAAGGCGTGAAGAAGATTTTGATGATGACCCAGGTTCATTATCAGGATTTACAACTCCTAAAGCGTTTTATACATCAGATGAAGCAGGAACAACAAAAGACCCTAAATTAGTAGTAGAACATTCAGAAGTAGCAACAGGAGCTTTCTTTCAATTTTTTTGAGCAAATAAAATAAACTATGTCTTATTTAACACAAGAAAATGGAGATAAAATACTACAGGAAACTTTTAAAATAAGTTTTAAAAATTAAGCAATTATATGGCCACATATTCTAAAATACAGATGGAAACTGCCGACAATATCCTGCAAGAAAATGGTGATTATCTTTTACTTGATCCACAAGATATTGCAGAAACATTGACTGAAAGGATTGCCATAGTTCCGGTAATAGAAAAGGTTGCGACTTTGTATAAAGTTTTGTCCGAAACGGTTATCGCAGTTGGAAACAGGATAATACAGACAGCAATAATATTTGTTGAGAGTTTTACTACTAGGGACGTCATTGCTAAAGTGGCTACTTTAATAAAGACCTTAGTTGAGGTGGTTTCGGTAGTGCCGGCAATACTTAATCAAACTGCAACGACACTGATTGAAAATATCAAGGCGTCAGACGCATACGAAAATGTTTTAACCGCAATTAAAGTTTTGACAGAGATTGTCAGTGTAGTTTCAAACGCACTATTAGATACAGCTACGACTTTTGTTGAGAGTATAAAGGTTGTTCCGGTAATCTCAATAGTTTTATCGGCTGTGAAAGTGTTAACTGAAAGTATTGTTGCCGTTGGAAACAGAATAATGCAAACAGGCAGAACTTTTGTTGAAAGTTTAAATATTACTTCTGTCATTGAAAATGTGGCCAGTTTAGTAAAAACTTTAACAGAGGCAATAAAAATAAGTCCGGTATTTAATAGATTGGTTACGGCTTTTAGGGAGTTTGTTGAGAGTTTTACAGTTGCCGGTGCTTTTATAAGAGATACCGGCAGAACATTTACTGAAAATATAAAAGCACTTGACGTTTATGAGAAAGTATTGTCAGGAGTAAAAATATTAACTGAAACTATCATAATGGCCGTTAATTCGCTCTATAACACTTCAAGGACATTTATTGAGGTTTTGGTAGTTGCACCTGTTTTAGCCACTGTTTTGACGGCCTCACGCACCTTTACAGAGATAGTTAAGGTTTTTGCTACTACTTTAAAGACACTTCCAGCAAAAACTTATACAGAGGTTTTAAATGTTACTGATTTGGCGGTTGTAATAGCTTCAATTTTCTTTAGGACGATAACAGAGGTTATCAGTATTGTTGAAGGTGCTATTGAAAAAGTATTAACCGCAATTAAAGTTTTAATTGAGCAAGTTATAATTGCCCCTGTTCTTTTAACTATTAGCACATTTTATAAAATATTAAGCGAAGTGATTATCGTTACTGGTAGTATATTAAAACAAACCGGTAGAATTTTTGTTGAAAGCATGAGCGTAATTTCAAATAAATTATATAGTTTAGCAAGGACTTTTGTTGATAGTTTTAAAGCCAGCGACAGCATTATATTTGCAGGTCAAAAAGTATTAGCCGAAACCATTAAGGTTGTTGATAGTTTTGTCAGGGATATTGGTCGGATATTTGTTGAAATAGTGCAAATCATTTCTACAATAGGAAACCAAACAGCGCGAGTATTTACAGAGGTTTTTCAAGTTGTGTCTGATAGGTTAACAAGAATTGGAAAATTATTGATTGAAAGTTTAACGATTTTTGACAGTATTGTTTTTGCAATGCAAAGGGTGTTCAGTGAGGTTGTTAAGGTAGTTGGTAGTATAGCCAATAAAACCGCTAATATCTTTACGGAAATTATAAGCGTTGATCCAACAATAAATAGATTGCGACTTATAACATTGAGCGAAGTTGTCAAAGTTATTGATCAAATAAGCCATAGCATATCAAAGACATTCACAGAAAGCGTGGCCGTTCAATGGTTCAAAGAAACTTATCGGGCTTTTGTTTATTCAGAAAGTATAATTGTGAGGACAATATCATATCCATTTGTTATAACAAAGGTTTTAATTGAGAGTTTAATTACCGGTGCAAGCGCAGAGTTTGTTAAAAAACAATTTGCGGTTTTAACTGATGTGATCAAGGCCGGAGTTAGCTTTTCCTTTTCTATTAGCAAGACATTTGTTGAGAGTATAAAAATGGCTTCTGATGTTATTATCAGATATTTGGGCCGGACATTCGTTGAACCGTTATTGATCAACGGCAAAGGATTTTCTGACGAAATTGAGTTGCTTTTTGGCCGAGTTTTGTCAGAGGCGCTTTCAGTTGTTGACACAATGGGAAACTGGGTTATAAATAAATTATTAGTTGAGGTTGTTAAAATTTACGACAATGTATTAAACACAACGACAACGGTTTTCAGTGAGGCATTATCAGTTGTTGACAATGTGGCTTCAATAGGGACTAAAGTATTGATTGAAATTGTCAGTATAGTTGGGGATTTTGGAGATTGGTTAATGAGTAGAACTTTTGTTGAGAGCATAAAAGCATTTGATACAGTGGCATTTTTGAAAGCACAATTTAAGATTTTAACTGATAGCTTAAAAGTAGTTGACAATATTATTAGAAAAAGACTAGAAATATTTGTTGAAAGTATAAATGTTGTTAGCACCTTTTTAATCGGGACTATTTCAAAATTATTAGTTGATCAGATTAAGGTTATAAGCAGTTTGGCTTTTATTCGGGCTATTAGTAAGGAATACAAAGAAACAATAAAAGTAGTTGATAATATATTTCATTTATCAGGTAGATTTTTTATTGAGGTAATTTCAGTTGTTAGTAGTTTTACTTTAGGGACTATTTCAAAAGTTATAATTGAGGTTGTCAAGGTCTATGATGTTATTGCTAAATCATTGCCAATAGTATTTGAGGAAACATTATCAGTTATTGGTAATGCGTTTAATCAGGGTGGCAAGATATTTACCGAAACCATTGAGGTTGTCGGGGAGTTTGTTTTGGGAACTATATCAAAGTTGTTTATTCAACCGGTTATTGTGGCTTCTCAATTTATTGCCGGTGGAACTTTTTATAAAGTATTATCAGAGGTAGTCAGCATTTCTCTTAATTTTGTTAATCAGACTGGAAAGATTTTTGTTGAAACGGTGGAAGTGGTCGGTGAGTTTATACTCGGCACAATATCAAAGGCGCTTATTGAGGTGGTCAAAGTTTATGACGGCATATCTTTTGCTATGACAAGAGTTTTTGAGGAAGTTGTCAATGTAGTTGATGATATAAGCCACATATTTACAAGGATATTCAGCGAGGTTCTTAATGTAGTTTTAACCTTTGGAAACTTTGCTATTGGAAAGATATTTAAAGAAACAGTTGTGGCCGATTGGGCTAAAATAAAATTAGTGCTAAACGGAATACAGGTTGGTCTTTGGAAAAAGATTGCTCGTGTTACTATTGGTGCTTGGAAAAAGATAAGTAGAAATTCATCTTAACGATTTATAATTATGAAAGTTGGTAGAAAAAAAGGATATAGTGTTTCAGAAACAACAAGGAACAAGATTAGTAAAAATAATGCTAAATTTTGGCTTGGTAAACAGTTTTCAAAAAAACATAGAAAAAAAATAGGTGAAGCATTAAAAAAGCGTGTGATAACAAAAGAATTTAGAGAAAAAATGAGTAGATTAAATAAAGGCAGACATCATTCTGACAAAACAAGAAAGATAATGAGTGAACTTCACAAGGGGAATAAATCTTATTTATGGAAGGGTGGAATAACTCCAAAAAATAAAAAGATAAGAGTATCAATAGAATATCGTTTATGGCGTGAGGCAGTATTTGCGAGAGATAACTGGACTTGTCAAAAGACAGAACAACGAGGTGGAAAACTGGTTGCTCATCATATTCAAAACTTTGCTGATTTTCCCGAATTAAGATTTGCCATAGACAATGGAATTACTTTAGGTGAAAAAGCACATCAAAAGTTTCATAAAAAATACGGAAAGAAAAATAATACTGAAAAACAACTATTAAAATTCATAAGTAGAAACGATAATTAACAAACCTATGAAAGAAAAAAAATATCAATTTACTGAAACGAAAACAAGAAAGATAATCTTTAACGAGATAACTTTTATTATAGCAATTATCGGTTTTGTTTTGAGTGCGTTTATTTATCTAACCAGTCCGACAAATGATAATAACACTGCCTTACAATTACAGGATCAGCGTATAACTGCACAAAGGGAAACTATTGACAAATTAACTTTAACACAGCAAAACGATACGCAGGAATTAAAGGAAGTAGTTAAGGACTTGGTTGATCAGATACAATTACAGCAACAGGATATTACTAGATTAACAACAATAATTGACGAAAGGATCCCTAAAAAATAATTATATGAACCAAATTATTATTAACAATGCAAATCTTGGTGGTATTGCAGATAGTAAATATCAAGGTCAAGCAAACTCCGTTGCTGAAATGGTAGGTTTTGATATTCACAGCGAACCGGGTATTTTAAAAAATAATCAGAAATTAGCTAAAGAAAGCGGGGCAACCGTTGATGATTTAGTTAAAAAGATTTTACCTTGCTCTGACGGAAACTCTTATTTATTCGGATCAACTAATGGCAAAATATGGAAACGAACCAGTGCTGGTGTTTATAGTTTAGCGGACACTGCCTCACCAGCTTCCGGTGGTGTTGGAATTATGGACGCATACGAATATCAGGGCCATATTTATTACTCAATGGAAAGCAGACTTGGACGCGTGGCCGTTGGTGCGCCGACTGCTTGGGGTGGCAGGGACGACGATTGGAAAACTTTTACTAATACTGACGACACTTATCACCCGTTTAAAGAAGTCAATCAAGTTATGTATATTGGGGACGGTAAAGATTTAGCACAAGTTGACGCTGGCGTTTTTTCGGCCAGTGCGCTTGATATTAAAACACCGCTTCGGATTAAGAGTTTAGGCAAGATATTAACTGATATTTTACTGGGGACTTTTGTAAATGTTTATAAAGTGGCCACAGAGATTTTTCGTTGGAATACTTGGTCAGAGAGTTTTCAAGTTTCTGATGAGATACCGGAAGTCGGAATTAACTGTTTTCTGGCCACAGATAATTTTAATTTAGTTAGTTGCGGGCAAAAAGGACATATCTATTATTACGACGGTTCGCAATTAGATGAGTTTAAAAAAATACCGGGCGACTGGTTAGGAACAAAAACAGCTACTATTCATCAAAACGCTAGTTGCAATATGAATGGCTTGCCTTTGTTTGGTTTATCTAATGTTAGCGGAAATCCAGCAACGCAAGGCGTTTATTCTTTAGGTGGTTATGATCGTAATTATCCAAAAGTTTTAAATCTTGAATGGTTAATCTCAACCGGCAATTTGTCAGGGATAGATATTGGGGCAATAGAAATGGTCGGAACTGTTTTATTAGTTTCTTGGAAAGATACGACAGGCGGAACAACTTATGGAGTAGATAAGATTGACTTAACTGCTAAAGTAACGAGCGCTTATTTTACAACAAGAATTATAAATGTGTTGCGTAATGACAGCAAAACGCTATCCGGCTATGTTGCTTATCGTAGTTTAACAAATGACGCTTCAATTAAAATTTATTATAAAATAAATCACTCAACTGGGTCTTGGGTAGAAGCCACAACGGTTGTTGATACTATAAGAAATGTAGTTTATTGCGAAAAAGCATTACCGGAAGCTACCTCAATACAAATTAAAGTAGAAAGCAATGCGGCCACTCTTGCATTTGTTAATAAAGCGCCGGAAATAGAACTTTGCGAGTTTTCATTTGAATAAAAATTATGCCTAAAAAAGACAAAATTATTGATCCGTTCACAAATATTGAATATAAACCTGTTCAATCTGCGGCGGAAGCTGAAAGTAGCGCTGGTCAAGGCGGAACATTTTTGTCGCAGTTAAGAGAGTTAAGCGTTGGACAAGGTGGTAGTAATGTTTTTCGGGCTGATAGTTCAGGTTTTTGGGCTGGGGGAAGGACTTTTGCGTCAGCGCCTTTCAGCGTTTCAATGGCTGGGGCATTAACAACCAGTTCAATTTTGATAACCGGTGGCACAATGAGATATGGCAAGACTTCTTTTACTGACAATGCTCACAGCGGTTATTATTTTGGCACAGAAGGTTTATATGCTGGTAAAATAGCAGACGCAACTTTGTTTAAATTTAATATTGGGACAGGTGCTTTTGAATATACTGGTAAAGCAATAGTTGATCCTGTTGGTTCAGATCTTCCAGCAGCGGCAATAACAGGTTCTATAACAGCCGGTCAGATCACTTCTCTAACAGCAGGACAAATAACAGGTTCTATCACTGCTGGGCAAATAGGTTCAGTTAATGCAACTGCTATTACTGGAACGATTACATCTGATCAAATTGGAAGTGTCGCGGCAACAACTATAACAGGTTCTATAACAGCCGGTCAGATAACCAGTCTTGACGCTACTCAAATAACCGGTTCAATTACTTCCTCTCAAATTGGCTCAGTTGCCGCAACCACAATAACTGGCTCAATAACATCAGGCCAGATTTCTAGTGTCGCGGCAACAACTATCACTGGGTCAATCGTGGCTGGTCAAATTGGTTCAATAAACGCTAGTGTCATTAACGGGGTTATTGTTACCTCTCAATTAGCAGATCAAATTATAGATACTTTAAGTTTATTTGCCACAGATTTAAGGCCAATAAGTCAAGTTAATACTTTACCAACTTTACCTGACACAGCTTACCCAGAAGGGGCAACTGTTTATTTAACAACTGATCAAAAACTTTATCGCAACGCCGCAGGTTCGTGGTCAGCAAGTGCGGCGGCTTCTGATATTACTGGCACTTTAACTGCCTCACAAATAGGGTCAGTTAATTCAAGCGCTATAACCGGTTTAATTTTGGCAGGGCAAATCAACACGATTGCTGCAACTCAAATTACAGGATCAATTCAAGCCGGACAAATCGCTTCTATTACTGCTGGGCAAATAACAGGTTCTATTACATCAAGTCAGATAGGTTCAGTTGCGGCCTCTACGATAACCGGTTCTATTACGTCAGGACAAATAACATCTATTACTGTTGGGCAACTCACTGGACAAATCTCTGGCACTCAAATTGCTGATTTAGCTGTAAGTGCTGGTAAAATAGCTAATTTAACAATCACTGCTGGACAAATTAAAAATCTAACTGTTACTGGTGGTAAACTCGCTAATAACACAGTTACTTATGATAAAATAAATGTTAGTTATTTGTCGGCTATAAGTGCAAATATAGGGACTATTACCGCCGGAACTTTTAGAGTTTCTGCTAGAATGAACATACAAAAAAGCACTGGTGTTCCGATTGGTTATTTAGGACAGGATCCTAACGCTACTAATATTTGGGGAGTTATTGTTGAATATGGATATGGTTTTATGTGTAGATATTCAGGGTCAAACTATGGAAGAATATATGTATCTGGAACAGATTTTATTTTTGATATGCCTTCCCCAAATAAAATTAAAATTCAAGACAATGAAGGTAACGCAATAGGCAGGTGGTATGGACGCAATGCCGGATTTTCAGGAGTTGGCGGATTAGATTTAATGGGCCCAATGAGATTATACACTTCCTCTACTCCACCAACAGGCGCAAGTAATGGAATGATGTTTTACCACACCACTTGGGACGAAGTTTGGTCTTATCAAAATGGTGCTTGGCATGCACTAGCAGATAAAGATTGGGTAACAGACAATTTTGTTCATCAATAAAATTTATGTTATAATATAATTATTAAGACAAAAAAATTATGAGTAAAAAAAGGACTAAGAAAAGAGGTCAAGGAACAGTTACAGAGAGAGTAACTAAATACTTGTCCGAGAGTGATAAAATCCTAAAAAAATACGGATTGTTATTTCAATTAACAGTTAATTATCCTCGTCGCCGCCGAGTGCCTATTTTAAGCCGAATTGCTTTAGCGATAATTAGAAAACAAGGGGGCTTATTAGATATTAGGTTCAAAGATTTAAGGGATTTAAAGCAATAATAATATGGCAAAAGCAACCGTTTTTAATCCAAAGACAAAGGAACGAAAGGTGGTTACAGTCGGCGATCCCGATGTTTTTGCTGGTGGTTTTCTTTTAGAAACCCCCACTAATAATCTTGACACTTATCAATCGCCTAATCAAGTTAATTCACCTGCACCTGTTAAGTCATCTTCTGGCGCTTCTTATAATATTAAATCGGGCGACACTTTATCGGGTATTGCCAAAGCACAGGGGACAACGGTTGCAGAATTGCTAAAACTTAATCCCAATATCACAAACCCAAATCTTATTTATGCGGGTAGTTCTTTAAATGTATCGGGCGATAATAATGCTCCGGATTATTCACAAGTCAATTCTATGAGTGAGGCAAATGACGCAATTAATTCAGCCCAAGAAGGCGATATTAACGACGCTGAAACCGAAGGAGAACCGGAAACAAGAAGAACATTAAAAGATATAATGGGTGAAATACAAGATTTAACTGAACCCGTAACCGGTGCGCCAGAGGCCCCAGATTATACAGGAACCTTTCAAGAATATCGTTCAGAATACGGAATTACAGCTTTAGAAACTCAACTAGATGAATTGAGGGCAGAAGAACAATTATTAATAGATACTAAGCTGGCCAGAAAAAATGCTGAAAGAGGTAAAACAGTTGCAACGAATGTTATTGAAGGACGTGTCGGTGAAGTCGAACGGCAAGAAAACGAACGTATTGCGGTTGTTCAAAGAAGTATTGCTAATGCTACAAATCAACTTAATACAAAATACAACATTGTAAATTCTTTAATGAAAACAAAGGAAATGGATTATAATGCGGCGACCGCTCAATATGATAAAGAAATGTCAAATAATATTGCTATGTTTAACGCGGCCAAAGGAATTGAAGAAAGCGAAAAATCTGATATTGAAAGAGAAATTGACAACGCTAGATCAAACGCTCAAATTGTTCTTAATGCTTATAGTGAGGTTGGGATTACCTTTGATGAACTAGACGCTTCTGAACAGACCAATCTTATAAAATTAGGTGTCCAGTCAGGACTTGGTGCTGATTTCTTCCCAAATATTTTAAATATTAGTGCCGGAAGGGATATACTTACTACAATAACCAGTAAAGACAAAGCCCAAATGTCAATCATTTATAAGGACGGCTCGAGCGAAATTGTTTCTACTGGATTAACACCAGAGTTTAGTGGTAGTGGTGGTGGTGAAGAGGATGAGGGAGAATTGACTGATGAAGAAATAAAATTTAAAAAAGATTTAGATGATGTTAGAACTAAATTAGCTCAAAAGAAACTTGGATGGGCAGAAGCATGGAAGACAATTAAGGGATTATATCCAGATATTGATGATAAAACT
>Ga0208771_1000500_pt1 | contig 23785 bp, 22 predicted proteins | sample AntAceMetag02UKX_FD_184775 | JGI IMG/M metagenome (GOLD analysis project Ga0208771, IMG submission 184775) | Saline lake microbial communities from Ace Lake, Antarctica - Antarctic Ace Lake Metagenome 02UKX (SPAdes) (version 2) | ecosystem: Environmental > Aquatic > Non-marine Saline and... | reverse complement strand
GCACAATTCTATAAAGGTGTATGTGACGGTTTAAATATGGCGATATCAACTATTCATGCCGAATTACACTGTATTAAAGAAAATTAGGAGACAGTTTTGATTGACTACGATTCTGTATTTGAAGAAGTCAACTACCCACGACTAAAGTCATGGGCTTGTAGCTAGTCAGGAGACCGCTACCATTGGCACGTTGACAGGTGCCATTGACGAGACAACAGACTCGCCAAATTTCAGAAGATTGCCCGCGGCGTTGCGGTCACTGTGCTGATAATTTCCACAGTTAGAACATTTAAAAAGGTGCTTATGCCTAGAACCAAGAAAACCACAGATAGAGCAGATTTGCGAGCTATATGCTGGATTGACGTACACGACGTTAATTCCGTGTGCCATAGCTTTGTACTCGACAAATTGATGCAACTCGTACCAAGCCCAGCGATGCAGTCGGGTACGCATACGCTTGTTGCCTTTGATTCGCTTTCTTATGTTCTTGAGGTTTTCAAGTACAATAACTTTCGCATCGCTTTGAACAGCCTCTTTAACAAGTGCCTTGCTAACAATGTGATTTGTTTCTTTAACGCGTCTACTTTCTTTGCCAGAGATTCTCTTCAAACAGCGTTTAGCCGAGCGAGAACCGTTGGACTGAAGTTTTCCACGTCGTGCAAGAAACTTATCTCTTTCGTGTCTAAGTTCGTTTCCTTTGTGTATTGTGCCGTTGGACGTTGTAGCGATATTATTCTCGCCTACGTCTATGGCGATAATGTTTCCGTCCTTTTTGGTCGGAACGTCTGGGATATCAAGGACAACGTTGAAAAACCAACGCCTTCCTTTTCGAATCAATTCAGCCTCTTTAACAACACTATCCTTGAGATATTCACGTTGAAAATCTCCGAGCTTAAAGGAGCATTTAATTCTACCGTTAACAGTGAAGAGGGAGAGAACATCTCCTTTAAGGGCAAAAGTCCTCTTGTCGTAATGCACGCTTCCGTTTTCACGAAAGTTTATTACAGGAATATCTTGGTCACGTTTAACCTTAAGAACTTTGAAAGAAGTACAAACCTTTTTAATGGCATTGCAAACCATTTGAGAGCCGAGGGAAGGGAAAAGCTTTCGGATCGGATAATAGCAAAAATGGTGGAGGGCAACCCTATTCCAACATCTGTTTCCGACGGAAAAAGGAACGACGCTGTTACAAGCACTAGCGAAAACCTTCTGCGTCTCAAGGAGAGAGTCAGATTGTTTTGGCGTCAATGTAAGCTTAAGGTTTATAGTTCTTTTCATATAGGATATATTAACATTAACAAGGAATTAAAGCAAACAAAAAAGGAGCGAGGTTTCCTCCCACGACTAAAGTCATGGGTCTCCACCTCGTCGTTAAATGAGAAAGCGTAACGTTGAAGCCAACGAAATGATCGAGGATGCTGCCATGGACACTATGGTAACCGTGGACAAACCAGAGCATGAAACGCTAGGGGAAACCTACTCATTAATTAGCGGCGGCGAACAATCTAATTTAGACTTGGGATTTGTTCCTGATAAGATACGCGTTTTTGACATCGAATTGGCGAAGAGCCGTATGGATTCAGACAGCGTTAAGCAGCTTGTAGCCAAGGCCGATAGTCTGATGGTAGAAAGCGATGCTGAGGCCAAGAAAGCGGTCTCCCTGGCCCTACAATCAAGAAAGATGGGCAATGCCATAGAGAAGACACGCAAAGCTATAGTTCGTCCGCATTTAGATTTCCAAAAAAGTATAAAAATGTTTTCTGACGAGTTCGCAAAATGTCTAAAAGATATGGAAGTATCGTTGCTGGCGAAAGTAGACGTATATCAGGAACAAAGAAAGAAAATGCTGCAAAAGGAAAATATTATAGACACAAGTTTTGACGAGATATCTGTAGAAGACGGCTCTGGAAAAACGGTTACGAAATGGGTATTTAATGTTGAGGATATAAGCTTGATACCTATAGAATATTTGAATGTTAACGAGAAGGCCGTCAAAAAAGCAATAAATAATGGTATTAGGGATATTCCTGGTGTAAATATTAAAGAAGAGACCCAAAAACAGTATAGGATAAGAAAATGAGCGAAGAAACAACAGAAGTAGCAACAATAGAAAATATAATTCCAGCATTAGGCACTGGTTCGTATCTCCCTATGGGGGAAGAGGCGAAAATGATTAGCCAGTGGGCTAAGTATGTCGCGGCATCTCCGTATTACAAAGCTATGGGTGGAGAAGCGTCGATTGTCTCTATATGGTTGACAGCGCGTGAGCTAGGAATCCCTGTTATGAGCGCATTAAACGGAAATGTATATTTCGTGCAAGGCAAGATCATGCTCGCAGCCTCCTGTATGTCCATGTTAATAAGGAAAGCAGGGCATAGCATTCAGAAAGTTGTACATACTAGTGAGATATGCACGTTGCGTGGTAAGCGCAGGGATAATGGAGATACTGCCGAGTCAACATTTACCATAGAACATGCCAAGAAAGCTGGGTTAGTAAAATCAGGCGGAATTTGGGAAAAATATGCCGAACGCATGTTATTTAACCGCGCACTTTCTAACCTAGCGAAGGATTTATTTTCTGATTGCATAGGGACAGCCTACGTCGAGGGTGAAATTATCGAAGACGCTGAGGTGGAAGAAATTAAACCTGAACCTTTAGACAAGGAGAGCCTAATTTTCATCGATACTCATGGATTGATTGACCTAACATGTCCAGCAAGCCGTTTTGTAGATTCTATAGCTGTAAATACTGGTGATTCCAGAAAAGAAGTGATAAGAAAGTGTGCTAAAGAATCCACTAAGTTTCAGAAGAACCTAGACCGCTTTATCGAAAAAACCACACCTGCTAAAGCTGATATAGAAGAAAGAAAATAATTCCGTTCCCCCGCAAGGGGGTTTTTGCTACTGTGGATTTATGATAGGATATAGCATTTTATACGACGAATTAGTAGAGCAAGATGGGGGATGCCAATTCTATGAGGAACCAGAAGATAAGAGTCTTATTTCTCTGGAGATGAAGGCGTTAAGTCTACAGAAAGTCCAACTTGATCTTCCAAAACGTCTTCGCAAAATTCCTCTATCGCATTATCGTCTTTCATCCCACCTAATCGTGAAGATAGATATCCAATAACGCCAGCAATAGTAACAATAGTAATGATAAGAATAATGCCACCATCATTAAGCCTCATATCAAGCCCCCTTTCCTCGTTTTTTGACACCTTTACCCTGAGCTTCTTTCTTGCTGATTACAGCTGGTGCAAGTTCTGGGTGAGTAAGTACAATATCAGCTTCGGAGCGGCCTTGCTTTTCGTAGAAAGACAGCAACTTCAATTTGGATTCTTGTTCTTTGAGAAGCGTTTGCTCAGTTTCTTTTTCGCCTTTGCGATGGCGTTCGGTTTGCGTTGAATAACGCGGATGTTTTTTGATTTCTAAGATAACGGCATCGCAAAGATGCGGTAGGTAGTCGGGTTGTTTTTTTTGCTTTAAATCACGCTGTATAGTCGCTAAATCTGATATCTGATTTTTTACATGCACGCCGAGAACTTCTCCGAGAAAACTATGTCTACGGTTGCGCTTCTTTTCTTCCCATAGTTCTTTGGGAGCACGATCATATACTCCAGGCATTTCTTTTTTATAGCCGCTTTCGGGATATCCCTTACCGCAAGTTTCCTTATACTCTTTGCATTTATTCCAAACGCGCTGCGCCCAGGCTTCTTTCGTCTCTGTACCTTCGCCAAGGAAATACTCAAGTGCGATTTCGTCAGCTTCGGTATATTCTAATTCTGTGCCTTCAATAAGCATTTTGCCCTCCCTTAACAAATTATTGCACCACTAAAAAACGTTAAATATGGTGTACCATTGCCTACTATATCAATATCATCAGCTACAGCAGCTGTTCCTGTAAGTGTAACATAAGCTGTATCTGCTGCATCTAAATCAGCGATACATGCACATGTTAAGAATAACCCCCCGTCACCCTGCCTGCATATTGTAGGCTGCATTCCATTACCAAAATACGCTCTATTTGATGTCACAATTTTTACATATAATCCCGTTGCTGCTGTAGCGCCACATCCTGCGCATACAGTAGTTTGAAAATTCATTTTACATGTAACTGGTGCAGTATACGTATCGGCAGCAAAATCTGCATTTTGGTCAAAAACCTCTGAGTCAAAATCTACAGTCGCAACAGTGCCATTGCCTGTTTGATCTTGATCAGTAGCACTATTAAATGCCAAGAACGCCGACTGGTGGGGCATCGTGACTTCACCTGTGCTTTCTAACTGTATGCCGATTAAACCAGAGTCAATGTTTATAGCGCTGCCTGGAGCTGTACCATTGGCGTATTTGACATGTAGGGAATCGCTACTTTTTTGGATAACAAAGTTACTGCCCCAATCCGACGACTTCCAGCCATCTGAAGCACGATAGCAATCAAAGGTGATGAACATATTATCATGAGTATAGCCCATCATGCTCATGAGCGGGTAATCGTCGTAGCTAGTAGTCATATACATTTTGGGCATTGCTGTGACGCTAGCATTAGTTCCATGAAGCCTGAATTGCTCATCTTCTAATACGGCCGCTCCAATGCCAACTTCCCCGAACTGCACAGTAGAAGTAGTAGCGATGTCTTGAGGAAGTGAAAAGGTAGGATTCCCAGCAACGCCGCTACCGTTTGTAACAGTAACCTGGTTTGCTGTTCCTGTCAGAGTCCTACCAGTGAATGTATCGGCGGCGGTCTGTGTCAGGATACCGTCTGTGTTGTATGCCGCCAGAGCTGTTAAAGTTGCATCTGTGCCTTGATATGTTCCGGTAGTAGGCGTTAGGTCGATTGCTTGGTCTGGCATGGTGATAGCATAAGAGTTTCCGGTAGTAAGACCTGACAAATCCCACGTTACTATCTTCGTACCATCGGCAGTATTCTCAAGGTGGAACGTGCCGTCTTTAGCAGTGTCATCGAGAGTCCCAAGGGCTGACTGAACACTGGTGTCTGCGGCTGATAGCCAACCGTCGAAGTTTGCTACCGTCGTCGTTACTAACGATGCTGAGTTTGTTGATGCCGACGCTGTCGATGTTCCAAGAATACTACGGGCTACGATAACTTCTACGATAGTCGAAGAGCTTTCTTCATAGATAACATAGCCAAGCTGGCATATCTCAAGAGCATAAAGTTCATTGGTAAAAGTAACCATTCCAGCCGTAATCGCCGCTCTCGCTTGAGCAAGGTTGTTATATTGAGCAGTATTAGGTATCGCATAGTAGGTAGCAGTCGCGGCATTAAGATTATCTTTAGAAACTCCACAACGCCATATACCAAATTTATTGCCGGTGAGTGCTGTCATTGTACCAGCAGAATTATACTCGCTAGGAAAGTGTGTGCTGATAGAATCGCGAACCCACTTGCCTGTGCCATCAGTAAACATAAACGAAAAATCTACCGCAGCAGCACCACTGTCAGCAACCGTTGTACTTAGCCCATGGTCGTGAAGGACATCAGCACCGATAATCTGTATATCGTCTGTTGCAGCCACAGCCATTACAGCACCAGAGCCTTCAAGAACAACATGTATAGTATCATGATTATAGTTTGAAATATTGGTAGGAAAATCGTATGGGTGGTTCTCTTTGACGACGATGACATTAGAAGTTCCATCGTTATCGCAAAGAACTTCAAAGAGGACGATGTAATCTTGAAAGAGAGTATCGGGGCGAGTATTGGTAGAGCCTATCGTACCAGCACTGTCCATGTATACCCAGTAGGTATCGCCCTTAGTAAGCGCACCTGTATCTTGACCTCCTACCCATGCAACCAGCCTGCTCTTTACATAACCAGTACCAGCACGCTCTACTGTAAGCGTTGTGCCAGCTACAGAATAGTAGACACCAGCACCGCCCCAGGAAATGAATCCTGTAAGAGTACTGTCAGCCATGAGGGCATTAAGAGAAGAGGCGACAACGGTTTTAGCGTTATTAAGGCCTTCTTTAATTTGTGTGTCTGTACCATATTGACAAACACCAGTTTGTGTTGTCGAGGCGTTATCACCGGCTACAGTTATTGTAGTTCCAGCGTGTGTAACGCCCATACCATTACCGCTTATAATGGAAATAGCGTTAGTAGCTATCGTCAAAGCACCAGTGTCAGTTGTGATTAACATTAAGACTGTATCTTTAAGGACTACATTGCCAGTAGTAACGTCGAAGTCGGTAAGTTGAAAGGTGGCCGTACCCTTCTGAGTATCGGAAGCATTAGCGATAGTACCCGTAACATTATTAGTAGCGCCTGCAAAGGTAAGACCTTGTGCAGTAGTTCCGATAATATTTAAGGCACCAGTAGCATCTGGTACGGCATTTCCAGCGTCAGTACCAAAGATGGCACCAGAGGCTTGAAATAATTTCACCCAAGATGTAGTGAAGATATAAACAGTATCTACATCTTCTACTTCACTAAAAAACCCTTCGTCAGGAGATCGTGATACCCATGTTGCTCCATCAAATTCACAAATATCATCAAAAGAAGCCCCGTCCCAATCAGCATGAACAACACCACCACCGCCATCTGTTATGATATAACGATCAAGTAAAACTTCTGTAGGAGGGGCGTTATTGCCATCCGCAATAGAGAGGACGCTATCTTGGGCATCACCTACGGTATTGGCACCCAGTTTCAACCATAAAGCAATACCATCGGTCTTGTCGGACAATAACCATGATTCCTTTAGAACACTATTAACCCACACCGTAGGTACAACATAAGAGTTGTCGGTGGTCATAGGAGCGCGAGCGAATGTCACATACGTCACTCCAGCAATTGCTACAGAAAGAAGCCCCCATGTAGCGCCGTCGTAGATATAGAAGTCTGAGGAAGCAACATCATAGATTATACGTCCTTGCGTAGGGGTATAAACTATCCATCCAGTAGCAGCATATATAACGATGTCATCATTAGTAGCGCCAGCAGTAGTCCATCCAGCATCTACTGGAAGAGTCTCATCGAGAATATAGGTATCGCCTGGAGCTGGTCCTACAGGAGGCGCGGTATCGGCAGCATAGAAATCATCGGCTTGCGTTGGCCCTACTGTATACCCTGCTTCTATCCAATGAGCAGCACCACCTTCAACAGATGTAAGAATAAATCCAGCATTGGAATCAGTATTTACCCACAATGTAGGAACCCTATAACTAATATCGGCAGCGGTAGGGTCAGCTGTTTCATAGACGGTTTTTATTCCAACGACATTCAGGTTGTTCTGGAAAGCGTTAACATCATGTTGTGCCATATCTAAGAACCTTTTTTAAAATTATGACCAGGCGTACTGCAAATGTTGATATTTATAAGCAACACCGTCAGAGGTGTAAGCTACATATGCACCACTATTTATATCTACTAGGGTCAACGCATCTTGCAGAGAGAAAGTGTCAGCGTTAAGTCTTGTAATATGATAGACCTTGCTTCCATAACCATCAGATTCCAATTCGTCCATGCCTGTTATAGCTAACATTTCGATAAAATCGCCAGTGACTAAATTATGACCTGCTGACGTTACTACCGCTGGGTTTGCCGCTGTGATAAGCGTAATAACTTTACCTGTAACAGCACTCCATATATGTGAATAGTCATTGATACCCTCAGCTAGGCGCATTCGTACGATATTACCAGAAGCATCGTATGTGTTGTAATAAATCTTCCAGCGAGCTTCATCGTCTCCTGATCCAGGGCGAGCGTATCCTACTATAACGATATTGGCAGTTCCAAACTTTGAGATATTCAGAATATCATCAGTAGCAGTGTGAGGAAGAATAGCACCGTTATTATCAGCTAATTGTGTTGGTCTATTAGATGTTGTCAAAATAACCTCCTATCGGATAACTTTTTATTGACAGAAACGCTATGTTTTTGCGTTAACATTACTCTATCAAACCTAGAAACAAAAGGAAATATTTTATGTCTGAACATGAAGAAAAAACTGAAGCTCTTCAAGAGGCTGTTCAGGAAGATGCGAAAGTTATCGAAGAAAAAATTGAAGAAATCGCCATCGATGCGGCTGCAAAAGCCGAGATTCAAAGAGTTAAGGAACTCGAAGAAAAATGCCAAGGTCTTGAAGCTATGGTAACCAAACTCAAAACTGAAATTCCTAATATTACTCAAATCGGACGGCCCATTCATCTTAATCTTATTAATAAAGGGGTGCTTTACCAGCTTATTATTCCAGAAGGTGGCCTAAATAATATAAATCAATTTGCCGAGGTTCACTCAATAATTTCTAAATTCGGAGCGGTGATATCTCTAATGGAGACTAATGCTAATGAAAGCATCGCAAAAGCTCAGGCTGATGCCGAGGCTAAAGCAGAATAACCAATATAGCAAAAGAGCCGCGAGTTTTCCCGCGGCTCTTTTTTTATATGCAATAGGTATGTAAACCATTAAGCATTATGCTATCGGAATAAACATCATGTAGACCATTGCATCATCTGTGTTAACACTATTCAGACAACGTAAAGAAGCGTTAGCTGCAAGTGTTGATCTAGCATCGTCGATATTAGGAAAGTCCGTAATATCAGTGTCCGTCCCACTATAAGCAACAGCAGCACAGATAACATTAGCTCCGTCATCTATTGTTACCGTTCCAGTATTTGCAGCATTTTCTTCGACCCATGCTTTAATAAGACGAGCTTTCTGTGGAAAATTCGCATCATAAAGAGAAGTAGTCAAGTTGTTGCTGATATCCTTTTTGATAATGAAAGGAATAGCCATACCTAAAGCAGTAGTAGCAGCGGCATCTTCTAGTTCCGCTCCGTTTACGTTAGTGATAGCATTACCAGAACCATTAGCATCTATACTTTTCTCAGTCAGTGTATCGGTCGTATCTCGACCAATAACAGTATGAGCGGCATCTTGGAAAGTGATACTGCGTGCAACAGTTTGAGCAAAAATAAAGGTTGTTTGCGTCGCCGCTGTAGCACCTGAAAGCTCAACGCCGAAAGTCTTAGTCAAACCAGCATCGTCTCCGAATACACAAGTGGAATCAGAGAAAATCTTATTGGTAAAAGTTTCCGTTCCTGCCAAAGTAGCAAGCGTTCCTGTTGTTGGGAATGTTACGGCAGTGTTGTTGCTTAAAGTATAACCAAACGTGAAGGCTCCAATCCCAGTAAACGAACCTAGCGTGGTAATAGTTCCTCCAAGAGCGATATCGCCCCCTAGAGTGATAGCACGATTAGTATCAACAACGTTCCAAGAGATAATCTTATTACCTGTAAGAACTTCGGCAGTATCTTGCTCTAAGTCAAAAGCAGCACCAGAAGAACGGATGCTAAATCCTGTAAGACTATCAGCAGCGCCTCCATTAATATCTGGAGCAGTCAAAGTCTTGTTAACAAGAGTCTGTGCCAAAGTAGTAAACGCGAACGTATCAGCAACCGACGCTACGTCAGGAATCGTAAGTGCCGCAGTACCAACGGTTTGCGTTGTGAATGACAAAGTGGCATCATTTCCCCCAGCATCATTCAATACGCAGTTGTTAGCTATTGTTGTTGCACTTGACAGAGTGGGAGTCCCCCAGTGGTTAGCCGCCCCTATCCCACCAGAAAGTAAAGACTCTCCTGCAACACCAACACCAAGAATTACCCAATTCGTACCGTCAAATTGAACGATAGTTCCCTGTGCTTCACTTGTTAGAGTAAAGTCAGTTACAGTGGTAGCTCCGAGGTTCGTAATGGCAACGTCACCACTAACGGCAACGGATGTTATGTCAGAGCCATCGCCGATAAGGATATACTTATCTGTTTTAGCAGCAAGTCTTCCCCACGAAGCGGCATTGCGACGAAGAATGTCACCTTGTGCTTCGGAAGCAATAGTAAGGTCAGATACAGACATTACGCCAGCATTTGTCATAGAACCATCACCACTCATTAGGTGGTTATCCCATGAGTTAACGCCATCCCACAGAAGAATCTCTGCATCGGCAGGGGCAGTGATGTTTGTGTCGGAAGCAGCGGCAATTGTTGTGATACCAGTAGTGAAAGCACCCCAAGCAGCAGCATTGTAAAGAAGGTATCCGTTGGTATCTTCGTCGAAGACTACCATACCATCAGTAGGTACCGTTGGAACCCATGCGGCATCGTGATATTCATAAATGTATGTGTCTGTCCATCCACCGCCGGTAGCGTTACAAAGATAACGATTGCCTTCAGCAGCAACAGCAGCACCGATAGCGGCCTGTGCAAGAACCGACTCTTGAAAGTCATACTGCCTATCCATTTCTAGCCAGTTGGCAACGCCAGCGGGCTTCGACAATAGAATGTACATTTTGCTTAGAGTAGTATTAATCCAGAAGTCACCAAGATCTGGTGCTGAACTTGCAGCAGTTGGACTTGTCGTTGCAGTGAAAATTTCTGGCAATGCTTTATCAATGCCCATATATGATAAAGGGCCTTTACCTTTGTATCCCATCTGATACCTCTATTAATGGTTAAATTTACAAGAAGACTAACTCCCTGATTAGGCACCATATTTGCTATTGCAAGATATTTGTTCAATCAAATACATTATTGATGAAATGAGTTAAAGATAAGGAGCATATATGAAAGATAACGAGCATATCGTCAGATCACTAATAGCACTCACAGACAAGCAAAAAGATTCTCTAGATTTGTTAGCTAGGAATATCTGCCGAAAGAGAAAACCTAGTCATTACAATGACAAAATCACCGCCAGCACATTAATACGGTGCTTAGTCGAGCAGTTCATGGCGCAATGGGAAAACTTGGATATCGAAGATATCTGCACCGAAGAAGAATTGCTTGAGAGACTGTAATCACTCTTTGTCTTCGCGCAGCTCTGATAAGAATTCACGCGCTACTCCTGTCATATCAGCGGCTAGTTGATTTATCTGTATCTTCTTCTCTGAAGCAGTTATCAGAGGATCCATGCGAATATTGTTTATCAACTTGAAGTTCTTAGCAAAAACCTTGCGTATTCTGTTAGACTTATTCTTCTCATAGATCGAGTATTTTTCCTTACCATACGCCTCTCCACGCTTGCGAAGTTCAGTCTTTCCCTTGAAATGCTTATTGATATCTTCGGAGACATCATAGAATTTTCGTATCGATTTTGACTGTGTCCCTGATGTCTCTCTACCTAAAATTGCTTTCAAAACAGGATAATCTGCTAGTTCTTTTTCTGGCCTTATGACTTCTGGGACAATGGCAGCTTTTTCTAAAATAGTATCTGATGCCGATAATAACCATCGTCCAGGCTCTCCTGTCCAAGCAGTAAGCCAATGGTCTATTTCTATAGGAGAAGCAATCTGTGTATCACCGATAAAAGGTATCTTGGAAATACCCTTGCCGATAAGTTTCGCCGTCTCTGTAGTATAGGCTGTTCGCTGCATTTCTGCTGGAAGTCCAATTTGATTTTGAGGTATTAAAGGAGTTCCAAAATATAACCGCTTATTAGAATAGGATTCTAGAGGCGGTTGTGCTATCGCTGGTATATACTGTGGCGCTCCTACGTCATAAAGCGCCCTAAAAGCTTGTTCTAATTCATCAGGGTCTTTCTCGTAAATATATTGAGCAACTCTTTCTGGGATAGTTGCAAAAGCAGCACCTATCTCAAACGGTTTTGGTATCCTCCAATGCTGTATAATCTTAGGCATATAGTCGGGTAAAAAGATGTGCCAGTATGTATTCTTCTCCCAGTCTGGTAATTCTTGATAACGCTCATCATCTTTATTTGCATACCATAACGCAAGACTTGGAAGAGTAAGGTATGTGGCTGCTTTAACGGCAACAGCTGGGGCAGCCTTAATCATCTTGGAAGGGTTGTTTTTCAACTCCCTATAAAATTTATCTATACCTTGTATATGAGCATTGAAGAACGGAATGGCGTTATTAGCGAGTTGCGTCTTTGCGCCCCTCTTGGCGAAATCTAAGGTTATTTCACGAGAATTAAATGCGGCTTCACGAAGTTCATTAGCATTCATTCCTGTCCTAGAAAGACCTTTCCTAAATTCACCAAGACGCGTACTTTTTTCAATAGCTTCGGGGATAGACTCTATTCCCTGAGCTAAACCCTCAAAACTTGTCGCTATATTTAGAGCTTTATTCTTTGTGAGGTTTCTAAGTTTTTTCTGGTTTACATCACGAGACAGTGAACTTACAAAAGCTTGGTCTCCTCCCGCAGCTTTCCATTTATAATACAATTCAGTTTTTCCCATAGAATGGAATAGACCTTTAGCCATATCAAAGAAGGGTATATATCCATATTTGCTATATAATAGTGCTTCCGTTTGGTCTCTAAGGATGTTCTTTAAAATAAACGTAGGGTTAAGTTGTACCGCTGTCAAACGTATAGCACGAGTTGGGTATGATAATATCTTGGACATCAACCCGAATTGCTGTTGGGTCATACCTTGGATAGCTTCTGCGACTTCCTTCGGAACTTCATAAGTACGCTTTACACCATTATCAAAATAGGTGATTTTACCCTTCTCAGATTTCCCAAGTTCCATGATGTCAAGAACATTACGTGCAGTCTCTATGACTGGCTTCTCTGCTTTAAATTCTAACGCTTTGCCAACACCTTTCTTTGCTTCAACAAGGTCTACAAGAGAGCGCGTTACCATGTTTTGTTCTGATGCGCGAATGATAGAGTATGTGTTTTTTATCAGCGATTCTAAGGGGTCTATGATAGGTCTGAAAGAACCGTCTAATCTGTAGAACGGACTTTTAGGTTTCAGGTTTCTTCCTACAAAAGCTTCGCCTTGTTCGATTACACGATTGAAAGGAACGTAATTCTTATACATCTCTTCAAACTTTGTGCGCAATTCAGGAGAAAGAAGACCAGCCCCTTCAGCATAATCGAGAATGTCATTACGGAAGACATCCAATTCGTGTTTAGCTTTAGCAAATTTACCTTTATCTTCGCTAATAATCCTCTGGGCATCTTCGAGTTTAATACCAGTCTCTTTGCCAAATTTGTTCAACTCTATTGCGTGTTCTGCGGCAAGATATCTGCTAAATTCAGCAGTGTCATTGCGGATAGGACGAAGAATATCTTTTAGACCTTTGTTCTTAAATTTAAGAGTTATTGGGTCAAAAGTCTTGTACGTTAGGAATGTCTCAGCCTTACCACTCCATCCACGAGATAGCCGAGCTAACTTATATGGGTTTTGCGATATTGGCAAGTCTTCAGCGTTGAGGTCTTTTACAAGCTTCTCAAGAGGATAAAACTCATCGATAATCTGTGACCTTAGAGACTCTTTTTCTTTATGTGTAACTTTCTGAGTCTCTCCAATAGAAACTTGCTCTTCCACGGTCTTCCTTCTAGCAACAGCTTCTTCAACACGAGGACGAGACTCTGTCTCGATGCGTCCTTTCTCTTTAGACCACTTCTTCAAGATGTCTTGCTTAAGCTTAGAACTCTGTTTCGACTTCTTCTCCGCGGCGATATCATGGGCTTTCTGAATCTTAGCATTACTTTTTTGTAAGCTCGCCTTATATTCTTCAAAGGTCTTCTGCTTCCCCTTTTCAAGCTTCTTATCACGAGCCTCGGCACGCTTGAGAATATCATCTTCTCTCTTCCTAGACTCCTGTTCTACACGAGAAAGTTCTTGCTGACGTATCTTGTCGGCATTCTCTATTGCCTTGTCATTGAGTTGCTTTATCTTCTTCTTTGAATCTTTCTCGATACGCTTTATTTTATTATTGGCTTGCTCATCAATCTTATCTTGTTTAGCTTCAGCACGTTCTTCTTTGGCTTCGCGGGCAGCTTGACGGCTATCTTCAGCCTCTTTCTCAATCCTTTTTACTTTGTCATTGTATCTCTTCTTCTGATTTCTTCGCGTCTCTGCTAACTTCTCTCTAGCCTTTGGAGCTGTAGTATTTTCAAAGCGTTTATCACTGGCTTTCTTTTCCTGGTTGCGTTTCGTCTCTTCTAACTTGAGCTTGGATTTCTCTTGAGAATCTATCAGCTTTTCTTGCTGCTTTAACTTTTCTGCTTCAACTTTCTCAACACGTAACTTCTGCTTTTCGGAAGTATCGTCTATCTTAGAAGCTTCTTTTTCAGCTTCTCTTTCAATCTTGACTGTACTCTTGTCAGCCTTATCTACTTCACGAGACAATTTCTCTTCGATTTTAGTGTTAGCCTTCTCGACATCCTCGACGTATTTCTTTTCGGAAGCATCTATATCTTTATTCAGCTTTTCACTAGATTCTTTTGTTTGGGTATCTTCCTTTTCATAAACCTTTTCGTCTTGACGAAGAGTTTTTCTTATTTCTTCCTTGGATTCTTCAACCTTAACATCACGCTCTTTATCTATCTCTTGAACAGCTTTCTCTTCTTTAGCGGCTTTCTCTTCGACAAGCTTCTTTGCAACGGAACTCTTCTCTTTGACAAGCTCTTTTTCTACTTCTTGGACTATTGAAATTTTATCAATTGCTTTCTCTGGACTTAATCCTTTCTCGATGTTTTTTGAATATTCATTGGTAACATCAACAGGATTCCTACCAGAATCAAGAGCCTTCTGTGCGATACCTTCTACAATTTTACTACTAGCATGAAGACCACCTATCAAGAGAGCATTGGAAATTAAGCCTTTAACAGTAGGTACTTCTCCTGATACTGCAGTCTCGGCAGTAGCAAAAGCAACGTTCTCGGCGACAAACTTCTCAAGTGCACCTGCACCACCACGCGCTACATTGCCACCAGCACCACCAGTAATACCGCCGATAAGCATAGACTTTAGTGCCTTGCCAGAAACTTTATCGCTACGTTCTACAAACTCAGCCCACGTTAAATCACTACCGGTAGCCTTATGCTCAAGATATTCACGATATATTTCTTGTACTAATGTTCTTGCTCCAAAAGCAGAAGCACCGCCGCCAGTGGCAGTACCGATTGCACCGCCTATAATCGCACCAGGAGGGCCACCTATTGCACCACCCATAAGGGCTCCACCTTCACCGCCGGCTATACCGCCAGGAATTGCAGCAACGGCAAAGAAAGGAATATCGGTAAATATCGAAACGGCTTCTTCAAATAAGTCTGAAAAGAAGGCAGGGTCTTGTTGCTCACGAGCAACAATCTCTTCTAATGTCATTCCTTGTCCAACTAAAATCGAAGACGCACTCTTCTTAATGCCAGTAAGGACAGGATCTTTAACTTTAGCAGGAAGAAACGAAAGTGCTTTATCGAGAAATGTTGGAGGTTCTACCGCACCAACAAAATCAGGAATCTTAGGTTCTTCACTTTTTTCTTCTGGTAGTTTCTTGGATTCTGTCGGATGTTCAGAAGTTTTGTCATAATCTTTCTCAACAAGTGAAAAAAAATCAGGCGCTTCCTCTTTCTCGTCGACATCCTCAACTAAAGAAAAAAAGTCTGGCGCTTCCTCTTTCTCGTCGACATCCTCAACTAAAGAAAAAAAGTCTGGAATCGTCATAATTCAAATATCTCTGATAGAATTTTATTTATCTTGGTTTTATCGCCACCAGCTTTTTGCTTTGCATCTTTGTAAATTTGCATATGCTCTTGATTTTTAGGGTCGAACTTGATCTTTTCCTGCTGCTGAGGTTGTTCTTGGGGAGCATCTTTTATATTAGGTTTCTCTGAAAATACATCTACATATTCTTGGAAAGCATCGGAAACAAGTTCTTTACCAGCAGTAATATTTTTTGAATTGGAAGCCTGCTCCTTACGAAGCTTTTGTATTGATTTCCTAGCTGATTTCTCATCTCGAATAATACCACCCCTTATTCCTTCCTGAATGTCTTTGACAGCGCGGTTATATTCTGTATTCATAGAGTCTTTCTGAAGACGCAATTCCTTGTTTATCTTCATAGGAGTATTTTCCGCCTGAGCCTTTTGTATGAACTTACCTTTCTCCATCAAAGTATTGAAATTTGTAGAATCTCTAAGTGACTGAGCTTGAGGAGAATCTGGCGGTACATTTAATGAATCAATAAAAAATTCAGCAAGATCAGGTATTTGCTTCTGCTTCATATATTCTTGTGCAGAAGACGTAGCCTGTTGAGGATTACTGCCAGCAAATTGACGCGCTTCTTTATCTGGAACACCCAAAGTTCTCGCAAACTTATAGTTACTCTCGAACTCTTTTCTGCGTTCTTGTGTCTTAGCATAACTATTAGTTAGACTTTCAGTGGCACTAACAACAGCCTTTCCCATGTCTCTAGTAAATGGGTCTTCTGGAATTACGTATGGCACAGTACTCTCCTATTTTCAAACTCTTTTACCAACTTCATAGCCTATTTTTTTACCTGCCGCTCCACCAGCCATAGCGCCTCCAGGACCAACAGCACTTCCTATAACAGCACCAGCAGCGCCAATAGCAGCAGGCCACATGCCAGAACTACCCTGATTTACACCGATATCAAATTGCTTTTGGAAGCCTTGATTTATAAGTGCCGTATAACGATCTAATGCTGACATATTTTGTTCGCCAGGAGCTTTCGAAAGTTGAAGTGCTTGCTGTATAGCCTGATTACGAATCTGCTCTTTTTGTTGTTCGGCACTGAGCATCGTATTTGATTTCTGCGCAGCAAGACCTTTTTCCATATTCGTTGCTGCTCCACCCATAGCTAACTGCGATGCACTGCTCCTAGAACCGCCGACACCAGCATAGCGTTCAGCAATACCTGGAATAGTCTCTTCTTGAAATGACGTTCTAGTAGGATCACCAATATATTGCTCGAAGTTGGATGCAACTTTAGCAGGATCAAATTCTGCCATTTGTTGCTGTACTGCCTCGCCAGCACCTTGATATAAAGAATTTCCCTCTATATCATAACCTAACTTTTTCATCATTTCATCCATCATTCCGCCAGTCTGCTCATTCAATTTTTTTAAATTCTCAGTCTGCTCTTCTGTAAAAACGTCTGTCTTTTCAACGCCTGCTTTACTCTGTCCCATTAAATTCTCCCATTAATAAAACTTCTTCTGTTTTAACCATACCAAACTTCTCATAAAAAGAGGGAGTATCGGTTAAAAAAAATACTTTCGATATGCCCATTTGTACCATATCGTTTCGGATAAGTTTAGATATTTCTTCAACTTTGCCAGTATTTTTCCACTCATCACAAATGCTAATGGTATTTATGAAAATGCTCATATTCATCATGTTGACCTGATACCAAACATATCCCTTAATATCATGATCTTCATCGATTATCGCATATAGAAAATCATTTTTAAAGCGCCAAGCATCCTTTAAATATATGTAAAATTCGTCGGCATTGCCACTAGGAACCTGTTCTATGAGTTCTCTCGGTATTAATCTGGCATCATGTACTTTTATCAATTCCATTATTCATGCCTATCCTGCGGTTGACCTATATAACGTATATGGCCTGTTATGCCACCAATAACACTTTGAGCATTAACGTATGCGCGTGTTGAGCTATGAGTGCCAGACATAAAACAACAATGATAAGAATCTGTTACACCTATAGGAACGCAATATGTATGTTGAGCATTAGCAAAGTCTATGTCACTTGTCATACAACTTCCTGCCCATATATCATTCGTTGACATCCACGTTTTAAGCGGTAATCCCATATACATATAACCAGCAAAATCTGCCCATGACTTCCAGTATACCTGAAACCAATAATCAACCATCTGCGCTTGTCGAAGATACCATCCTTCCTGCTTAGTATATTGCAATGTGCCAGCAGTTCCACTTCCATACATAACAGGTGTGAAGCTTCTGATAACTCCATTGACACTTCGAGCAATATCACGTAGAGCTTTCTCTAACTGTAATTTCTGCTCTTCTGGTTCTGTACTAAGAATGTATTCGCTATCTAATCTCATTGCTTAATTTTCGCTCCTGGCTTCATCCAAAAAATCATACCATGAATTTCTAACTGCTGTAATGGAATATTAGTGTCTGCTTTCTGTGCATCCGATAGATACATTTTCATACGGATAAACTCTCCAGTAGCTACCATGTCAGCAAAAACCCACATTTTATCACCTTCGCCAGTAGAACAGTCGATTGTCGCGGTATAGACAGGTTCGATATCCTCATCAACATAGAGATCTACGGTAAATTGTGCATTTGTCAATTTTGTAACAAAAAAACCAACTTGCTGTAGCAGAACCTCGGAACCCTGCTGTATAAATGGATTCAAACGACCAGTCATAATTTCAAAGTCAATAATGCTTTCAGTACCAAGCCAATCCGTTACATCAACATTAGACTCGTCATCATTGCAATCATAGACATAACCATGAGTTCCTCCAGAAAGAAGAATGGGATATCCCGCTTGCATCGAGCGATCTCCCCACATAACTCCTGCCAGCGATTCTATCGTGTGCCCAGAATAATCCGCGAATGTCTTGTCAGTAGATTCCACCCATGAACCAAAACAAAAACATGGAAGATCATATTTGGAAAAAGCCATGTCTTCATAGTTGTATACCAATACCGCGTTATTAGAAGCTGTGTTAGGTGCTCTAGGATATGCTAACCATATTTGATCTAAACAGTCATTCCTTCCAGCATAACATTTGTCAATATTGTCGATGTCAACATCGTAAATAAAATCAGGAATAATCTTATCAAAATTATCACATGAACTTCCGTTAGTGGCTATAAGACCTTTACCGCCAAGAAACGCCGCTGAACTCACATATTCTATTCCAGAATATGTAGAACTCACATCTTTAAAACCAGCGATCCTGCGCCATGTAAATGGCAAGTTCGGATCACCAATATAATCCAATGCCCAAATGCTATGTTCAAATCCAACAATAGGTATTTCGCCAAAAAAGGAAAAACTAACAATCTCATCATTAGTCGGAGCATCAACATAACCACCCTTGCCAGGAGTATCTCGTCTCCACGCATCAGCATTAAGAGGATTACCAGCCCAAGACCAGGTTGCTCTTTGCGGTTTGTGTTCGCTACCAGCACCCTCTACAACATTAAGCATGACAATTCGTTCTTTATGACTGAAAATTATCAAAGCTGATTTTATTAAATCTGTAGCAACAGCACCATATTTTAAACTCGTATCGTCGGCTATAGGATCACGTATAACAGAGCCGTCATAATAACGAATTCCATTTATAGGAAAAGCACCAGTAGCATCATATACAGTATTATCCGTTATCCATAATTTATCATTATACGGCCATGTCCATACAAGATTCGTGCTATTCCATAGATCATAATTAACACCACCCTGAGCAGTAATATTTTGAAAATATTGATGAGTAGTATCCCATTTGCTCATGCGAGTATCTTGGAATCCTACAAGAAGATTGCTGCCAGTATAACGATCAAATTGATAAACTCCTCTGGTGTCTTCGTCGATTTCGTAGTTGTAATTAATTGTAACAGTGCAAAGTGCCTCTAGCGTTGTGAAACCTGCTGACGTTATAACTCCACTTTCATAATCAATAGTTCCAGCGCCAGCAACATCTCCAATAAAACCACCTTCACCATCATCATAGATAGTATACGGAGTAGCTACGCAACCATTAGATACCGACACACTTCCTGGTATTACAGGCGTATTTACACATGTATGATCGAAATATTGTATAGTGCCGTTAATTATACCTTCCGCAGCAACATATTTTCCAAGTTGACCATAAACACTCTGTCCAGCACGTTTCCGCAATATTCCCCTTCTAAGCATGAAATTACTTAAAATGTTAAAAGCATCCGCTGGAGTTTTCCAGGGATCGGTAGCTAGGTTGAGACCAGAGCGGAAATCGTACACGGCGAACGGCTGAAATGTCATTTATCATACTCCAATTTTTTATTGCTTACATTTAAAAGCACCTGCTCAGTATTACGCTTTAAGCTCTTCAAATCTGTACCATGAGACAGCATGAAATTCTGAGTCTCTTTCTTCAAAACATCAACAGTATTGCGTATCTCTCCAACCAATTGCTTCACACCCATAGTGTTATTGTGGTCATCCATCTGCATGAATAGCGAACGTACTGGAGCGCAATCCTCAATAACAGCAGGTTGATTTTTCTCGGCACATGACCAAATCGTTTCTCTGTAAAAAGGACATACCTTGCCATCTTTATTGTGCTGTTCCCAGAAAATACACTTCTCTTTTAAACACGTCCCTTCCATCTTAACCTCAATTTTTAGTGGCTAAAACACAGACCCTGCCAGCAGGTCTCCACGTAGCACCATCACTATGACCTTCACCATCACCAGTAGAACCTGTAACTGTTAATGCGGTTATTCCTGTAACAATTGAACTACCATTAGTTCTTCGGCTGGCTGTTATATTAGCTAATGTATGTGTATGCGTATGCGCAGGTATCTCTGCTATCGTTAATATATGTTCTGGCACAGTCCAACTTCCTGCTAAAGTTGCACCTGCCGTATACGTACTACCACCCTTAACAGCAATAAGAGTATCTCCAGCATCGCTTACTTCTGTCCACCCAACAGGAGGCGCTGCCATGTAAAATAACATCGGTACAGCATTATAAAGAGGAAATAACTCTGGTATATTAGTGCCAGCAGCTAAACGAGCAGCTCCAAGAACAGCTTCCAATGCAGCATTATTATCTCTGATCTTTCCAGCAGAGACAAGAAAATCTGTTGCTGATGAAGGTTCTAACGGTTCCCATGCCATAATTAACTCTTACTTAAATGTTTAGTCTTTCGTGCATATAATTCCTATCCGTGCTGCTGGCCGAAAGAGCAAACCGTGATTATGCGCCCCGTCACCCCCAGTGCTACTAGTCGCTGTGCCTGTAGTTACACTTGTGACACATGCCCCTCCAGCAGTTCTTCGTCTATTCTCAGGATCATTAGGTTTAGTATACGTATGTGTATGAGCAGGTAACTCAGCAGTAAGAAGAACATGGTCAGGTAATTGCCATGACCCTGCGCCAGCGCCACCAGTAATATATGTAGCCCCACCTTTAATCGATAACAACGTATCTCCTAACGCAGCAACCTCTGTCCATCCAACAGGCGCAGCATCCAAATAAAACCACATTGCCGACGTTCCACCAGTAGGTATATAGTCGGGTATCGCAGTTCCAGCGGCAAGTCTAGCGGTACCACAAACAGCTTCTAACTGTACGTTGTTCTCACGAATATACGCGGCACCCACTGGAACATCAGTTGCGTCTGCTGGTTCAACAACTCTCCAAATAGCCATAATTCACCACCTTAAAATTTGCATAATGGTCTTTTAGAGGAATTCTGAAATACTATCCTTTTCTTTAGATATAGTTTCTCCCTCTCGTACCAACTACGTACTTGTTGTAACCTGTCATCTTCCCCTGTCCCTTCCAGAATATTTACCGACGTACCGTGAGCAATAACAGATCCCCACTCCTCATACTCCCTGCCATTAGCGGTAGGTAGTTGCGTTGGAGTAGAAAATGTAGTAGGACGTATAATACAGGGCATCTTAATGTAATAAGTGTCATCAGGAATCGGTATCGTCCTTATCTGGCCAGAATCTATTAAAAAATCAGTAGGTTCATTCTCATCAGTAGTACTCTTAGGAGGCCATGTCAAATAAAATAAATTGGCATCCATCCATACAGTGCCAGCGTCTCCGATAACATCCGTATCCGCAATATAAACAGTACCATCAAAAGCAACGACAACATCCTGATCTATAGTATATAAATCAGTACTTGCTGCCGTTTCAAATTCATACATATCATGCAATTCATGCGGATTGACTTCTTGTGGGAATTTATAAAAAAAATACTGATTAATCTTATTCCCAAGTTCTTCATCACTCAATTGGTTAATACTACGTTTCATAGTCAAACCGCGAACTTCAGATTTTATTATGTCAAAATCCCATAAATTAGCCATATAAACACCTAATAATTAAACTCTTATGTTGTCCATCTTATGTCCCCATTCAGACTGGTTCGGTATGTCAGTCTTAGGATCAAATTCCTTCTCGAATGTCTCCAGCACCGTCGCTGAACAACGAGGTATAGTGCCGACAACTTTTAATTTAGCTGCACGGTCTCCAGGTTCTCTTACCATCGCTCTGTCAGGATATTTGCGCGTATTGATGTGGTCGGCTATCTCCTTCAAAACAACATACTCTTGTCCATCCTTAAAAGAATAACGAATACATTGCTTCGTGAAACTAAGCATTCCGCCTGGTTCTTCTTGATAGTGAAATTGTATCTTGCACATCTTTACAAGTTTGCCAGCCTTACGTAGAACTTCATTATCCTTCTCTTTAGCAAGTTCAGTCTTGAATTTCTCGAATGCCTGCTTCTCTTCTTCCAGCATTATCTTGTATTCTTCTGTCATCTTTTCTTTTTCAGCCATCAATTCCTGAAGCTTTGTCTCTTCCGCTTCCAAGTCTTTTTTGCTGACTTCTTTTTCTTTGACCATAATATTTACCTCAATTACCTCAATTTAAATAAATCCCCCCACCGAAGTAGGGGGAAATGACTATCGTAAGTCGTTGATTATCATCAACCTACATCACCCAAGTTAACAAATTGATCGTCTTGATAACAAGTGACTTCAATCCATGAATCGTTAGCGCCCATAATTACGGTCCCGAGGGTAACCCCATCGTAACCTTCGTTATCTACTACAAGGTCAAGAGCGTAAGCGTTTCCACCAGAAACATAAGCATCGTATCCCGTCGAATTGACGTTGTCACCCTGCAATGTCTGTAGTGAAAATGTGTCAACGCCGATGATGGTTGCCTTGAAGATGATATTATTCAAGGATGTCATTCCCACGACATCTTTGATTCTTACCTTTACAATATCTCCAGCATCACCAAAACCATGGGCTGTAGCAGTAACAACACAAGGAGAAGCCTGTGTCGCACCCGCAATAGCATCTTGGTTATCGGTAAATGCAGATGCACTGTAAGGAGTGAATCCGTTAGCGTTAGTGATAACACGGTTAGCCGTGTTATCTTCGCATACACCAGTAAGGGCGTAAGCGTCTGTCATCATCTTATTCCAATGATGTTCGACTTTCTTGGTGTCTGTACCAAATTCAGTGTGGTTAAAGACATCAATACGGTCAGATACAAACCCAACGTCTAGGTTGTATGCAGCAGCTCCACTTTGGAGCCAAAAAGTCTTAGAATACATAAGTGCCTCCTATTAAGCAGTGTGGGTGCATAAAAGTTCTGTAACCCAGTTGTCGTTCAAAATCAATGAGCCATATCCCATAGCCTTCCAGCCATGTGTGGCTATCTGCTTCAATGGGTCTGCTGTTCCAGCGGAACCAAAGTCCTGGAACTCTGTAGATACGCTGCCAGCAAGATCAACGGTAACGTATGAGTTCTTAGCGATAACAAAAGCACTGTAATAACTAGTAGTAGCATCATAATATCCCAAAGATGAAAGCATCCAACGTACATAGTCAGTAGAACCATATTCAGCAGGATGTAAACCTTTTGGCATCGGATATTCTGATTTCTTCTGAAAACCAGCAATATCAGCAATGTCATCCATCATCGAAACAGAGGACAATGCCCAGAAAGTCTCTGGCAATGGCGCTGTACCAAATTTATTAACACCTTCTTGCATAGCATTGAAAGGTCGTCCGTCGTTCTCCATAAGAGTTTTAACGACTTTGCGGATGTCTTTTCTGCTTAAGTCTGTAGCTACTAAAGCTCCGTACTCGCATGTGTAACTGGAAGCTGTTGCCGCCAATACATCACGGGTTAGGATATCTAAACTACGTCCCATTTGCTCACCAAGAAGTTGTGTGCTTTCATTAAGCACAGGATCTTCTAAAGTGTATGCGCATTTATCGGTAATTTCAACATAATC
>Ga0208771_1000494_pt1 | contig 23929 bp, 16 predicted proteins | sample AntAceMetag02UKX_FD_184775 | JGI IMG/M metagenome (GOLD analysis project Ga0208771, IMG submission 184775) | Saline lake microbial communities from Ace Lake, Antarctica - Antarctic Ace Lake Metagenome 02UKX (SPAdes) (version 2) | ecosystem: Environmental > Aquatic > Non-marine Saline and... | reverse complement strand
CATCTACACAATGCGAACTATAGTGTTTAACGATACCTTTTGGACAAATGTCGAACTCGTAAGAGTTCGACATTTTGGCCTATTCGTGTCGTTAAGCACTATTCTGGCGAGAACCGATTAGTCTCACCTAATCGGTTCTCAACTATAAACGTTTTTTTGGATTTTTGTGAAATCTTTTTCAAACGCAGTTCGTCTCTAAGACCTTTCGTTTCAAACCCTTGTTTCAGGTGTAACCTTAGATCGCGATCCACGATCTTGGCATAAAACCACGTTTTGCCTTGTTCCAATGGTGAAAAGTTTTTGTTCCAACTCTTTGCACCCTTCTTAGTCATAGCTTTGACATCTTCAACGACTACATCTGTTATCAGTATGATCTCCCTGAGCTGGTCCAGTATTCTCAGTTTAGCGTTCCACCTAGCATGAGTAGAAGGTGGTAACTATTTTTTGTTTCGAAGTCGGTTGTGGAATCTGGCGGGTCGTCTCCAACAGTTACGAAATCGTCTGGATCGTCGCATATTACGTCTAACTTCCAACGATTTCTTGATGTGATGTGGTGCTTCTGACATTCCATTCAACACAACTTCTTGTGTGCCGACTACAGACCATCCTTCGAACTTACTGCCAGGATCGATACCTAATGCAAGGGGATGGTTATCAGGTTCAACTTCTTTTTTCAAAATGATGCAAAACACTCCTAATTTGTTCCAGTAAGGACTGGCTTGGCCATTTTTCAGGAGTAACCTAGCCCTGGTTGGAATGGTTGGCATCAACTGACGCATCTCAGCGTCCATGACAGGAATGCGCATATTATGCCCTCCAGATCAAGTCTGGGTAAAATGTCCCTTCAAGGTGGCGAAGCAGGCTTAGGGATAAATCCCATCGGATTCGGCGTGTCCAGAAGTGAGCAAAGCTAGGGAGGTACTCTGCCATTCTTAGTAGCTTACAACGTTGCTGCATTTTGTTGCCCTCTAGTCTAACTGTTTAGTCTCGCTTAGCCGTTCGCAGAGCCACGGCCTTTAGGCCGTGGTAGTTGACCTCTTGCACAGAGGTATCCGCAGACCTTGCACCTCCCGACCGGATGGGATAGCTCAGCAGAAGGTGCAGTAGAAACGTCAGATCTGGCCAAAGTTTCCCTCTTTTTTGCGATTTCCTCTGGAGATGACCTCCTTTCCGGAACTGGCCCAAGTTCCTTTTCCCCTTTCAGGACATCTTCAGAGACGTAAAGGGCGCAGTAGCAAGCACCGTACTCCTCTAGATCTGGGTCTCTGTAATCGCAAGGGCATACGATGTCCTGATCTTCTTCTTCTTCTTCTTCACCTGAGGCAAGCCTGTAAAGGCCCTATATCCATATCTCCTTTCGTTTACGATGAGACCCCTTGCCAGGTCCTCTGTGAAGTCCAAGTCTGGGTTCAGGTGGTAGCCGAAATCTTCGGCCTTTTTATCTAGAAGTCGACGAAATTCTTGGACATCTCAAACCTCTGGCTCTTGTCCTTGGTTCATCGACTGAGCGCCTCCTTAAGCTCCCCTTCCTTATAACCCAAAATACATTTTTCATTATTAATTACTACTGTGGGAAACGTGCATTTGACGTTGTGACGTTTGACATCTTCTACAGCGTCGTCCCTCTCTATTCCTTTCAAAAGATCGACGTAAACGTAACTGTAATCTACGCCCAGATTCTTCAATAGCTCCTTGGTCTTCTTGCACCAAACGCAGGTGCTCAGGGCGTACAATACCACATGTCCCCTGTCGTCTCCTTTCACATGTTCCATGACCGTAAGAATCGCCCCCATCGAACTATTGGAACAATTCTGTCTTCAATAGGATTAATAATTTATCACTGTAGATGCCAAGGTAGGAAGGTCCATCTTGGTAACATGCCTGACGAAATTGGCCTAATCAAAACGGTTGCATTCGGTCTCTTTCCAAAATATAAGATCGCACGGCGGTTTGAGATAAACATAAAAAAGTAAGAAAAAGAGGCTAAATAAGCCTCAACGCTTTATTGGAATTTTACCGGTCATGTAGAGGTAAGCAGCGCCACCTATGGCAAAGATCAGAATCAAGATCGCCATTATCATGCCGGTATTGCTCTTTTCCTCTACGGTCAAGGTCCTTTGGACACCGTCGACCTCCACAGTGTAAGTTCCAGGTTCTTCTGGCACTGTATACTTGAAGGTCTCAGTTCTGGTCTCGCCAGGCCCAACTACAACTTCTTTAGTCTCGACAGAAGCTCCGTTGACCTTGAGCTCTACAGGTTTGGTATCGCTCACGGTGCCCGAGTTCTCCAAGTCAACCTTGATATCGATGGTCTTTCCAGCCTTTGTAACCTCGTCCATCACGATGCCGGTCGTCTCAACTGAAGTCAAAACCACGATGTTTCTGGTGCCGTCCTCTAAGTCATCCTTGGCAGCTCTGATTGTGTAACCGCCCACAGATTCGGCTGCATAGGAGACGGTACCTTGACTGTTGGAAGTTCCGATCTTTGTCTCGTCGAAGAAGACGGAAGCATCCTCAACGGGCCTTTGGTCCTTTCCGATGATGACCTTAATAACGAAACTTTCGCCCTTCAGAACCTCAGACGGCGCGCTGACCGCCAATTCTCTTTCTTCTTTGATCTCTTTTACAACAATGATGCTCTTGGCGTCGGTATAATCCTGCTTTTTCGCACCCACATCGAAGGCGCCTGGATTCGCAGGGAAGTATATGAAGATCCCATCTCCATCGGTCGCGCCCAAATCATCTTCATCGATGGAGATTCGAGAGTTGCTGACTGGCTTGCCCTTCGAGGTCACTTTTATGTTGACCTGGCTGCCGACAGTTGCCTCTGGGATTTCCAGAGTCATGGGCTTAAGCTCGCCCTTAATCTCGACGATCGGGGCCACAAGCTTTCGACTGCTGTCGGATACCTTGAACTTGAGGTTCTCCATCACAGTAACCGTCTTTCCCTTGCCAAGGCTGATCGAGTCGTCGTTTTCCATGGTGATCCCATCGTCAGTGACGCTGTCGATCTCCATCTTGCCATATCGTTCGCCTTCCTCGATTACAGCAGGCTCGTCAGATACCTGGAAAATCCCATCTATGGTGGCCAGATCTTCTTCACGACCTCTAAAAACGCTCTGGATGTGAACAGCAATGATTGGAACATCCTCGCTTCCGATTTCTTCATCGTAAGCGAAGGTGGAGCTCTTGACCGTGCTTCCAGGTTCTACCACTTTGTTGTCGACCTCATCACCATCTTTGGTGATCGACAAGAAGACTTTGTTACCGTCCAGGTCGACCTCTTTGATCCTGAGCTCGTAACCTTCGTCCAGCGGGAATGTGGCACCGCTTCTAACGGTGTATTCTTCATCGTCATCGATCAGAACTTTCCGGAGCTCTTCTTCGGCTATGACGCTGAACTCGTCTGTGAAGTCGGTATCGTCGGTGTATCCTGCAAAGTACTTTTCAGCCAGGAATCCGACGACGTCATAACTTCCCCAGCGAGAGTACTCGAAGTCCACGTTCTGAGGACTAGTCTCGTATTCCAGGTCGCCATCGTCGATCTTGTCTCCGGTGAAAGTGGCTTCGAGCCGTTCAGTACCCACATCTTCATCGATATCGTAGTAGAAGCCCTCAAAGTTGTAAGGTGTCCATGTGAACTCATCCACTTCGCCCAGGTCTACCACAGTCCCTCGGATCTCATAGCTTCCAGTCCTCTTGACGAAAGGTGCAAACCTGATAGTATTGTTATCTGCAACCAGGAAGCTAACGTCGCCCATGAGTGAGGTGGACTTACCCTTTCTAAGTGTGATGGAGTTTTCGTTTCTCATGGTGATACCGCTACTAGAAATGGTATCGATTTCCATCTCTCCGTACTTATCGTCTGCTTCAACTGAGGTGCTGGAGTCTGATATCTGAAATAGCCCATCTATGGTTACCAGGCTCGTCTCTGCCCCTGCAAAGACGCTCGATACATGAGCCATGACCAGTGGTAAGTCTTCCCCGCTAAGATCGACTTCGTAATTATAGGTCGAATCGCCCACGTCTCCTGGCGTTATAACCTTGCTGTCGACTTCGTCACCGTCTTGGGCAAGAGAGAACCAGACCTTGTTGCCGTCCAGGTCGATTTCTTTGATCCTGAGCTCGTAGCCCTCCTCCAAAGGCAAGACAGAGCCTGTGGTGACGGTGTACTCGTCATCGCTGTCGATGAGGACCTTCCGCAGTTCTTCTTCGTCCAAGAGACTGATCTCGTCGTCTACCACATCAAGATTTGTGCCCACATAGCCTGCAAAGAACTTCTCGGCCATGAATCCAATGACTTGATAGCTATCCCAGTCATTGAACTCAAAGTCGATCTCTTTTGGCTCGGTCCTATAGATGAGACGTTTCTCGTCGACGGATCGATCGTCTTCACTAAGATGAATTTTAAGTGACTCGGTTCCTATGTCTTCATCAAGGTCGTAGAAGAAGCCAGAAAAGGTCTGATATGTCCAATTATAATCGAGGGGGTTTTTGCCCTCGCGCCAAATCCTGTCGGAGGTGGAGAGTTCCTCGTCTTCGTCCTCGTCTTCTGGCTCTTCCACTACTTCAGTAGGAGTTTTGTCTTCTTCAACCGTCTCGTTGGTATCATCTGTCTCGGTCTCATTGACCGTCGATGAGACAGAATCATCCAAGGGTGCGTTATCCAAGGGTGCGTTATCCAAGGGTGCGTCATCCAAGGGTGCGTCATCCAAGGGTGCATCATCCAAGGGTGCGTCATCCAAGGGTGCATCATCCAAGGGTGCATCATCCAAGGGTGCATCATCCAAGGGTGCATCATCCAAGGGTGCATCATCCAAGGGTGCATCCTCAAGGAGTCCATCATCAGCATCTCCCTCAGAAGTTGCGTCTCCATCAGCATCTCCCTCAGAAGTTGCGTCTCCGTCAGCATCTTCCTCGGAAGTTGCGTCTCCATCAGCATCTCCCTCGGAAGTTGCGTCTCCGTCAGCATCTCCCTCGGAAGTTGCGTCTCCGTCAGCATCTCCCTCGGAAGTTGCGTCTCCGTCAGCATCTCCCTCGGAAGTTGCGTCTCCATCAGCATCTCCCTCAGAAGTTGCGTCTCCATCAGATCCATCCCCGTCATCAGGTGGCGACTGTGCCAGCCCCCCCATTGACAAGACCGCCGCCATTATGATGAGAATCAGACAGAGCAGTCCCCCAATCCTAAGGTATTTCATGACTCTCCTCCAACGCTTGTTGATTTTAATATAACCGTTTTTTGTCGGTTCCATATGTAGTTTATGTACTTTCTCAAGCCAGCAATGTTACATATAGTCCCACATAATCGTTCTGCCTTTTTACAGTTTTTCGCATCATATTAAACCTTACTTCGAAGTTAAGCGTTTTCATGGAAATGTCGGGTATTTTGTTCGTGGGCAAATCACAAAACGGGGTGAGATTGATTATTTTATTTCGTTTCGCACTCTAACTACCGTTAATTCCAACAGTTAACGAATCCCACCGACTTTCTCATGAAAATGTCCACCATATGAAGTCATTACATGGCGATTTTCATGTTTAGGGAATGTGTCTACGAATCATGGGCGTTTTGGCAGGGGAAATTGCCATCACAAATACTTATTCACTCTACTTTCCAAGTTTTGGCTTTCGCATACATTTGTTAGGTTATAAGCCGAATTAATGCTATTTTTGTTGAACTATGCGCGAATTAGTTCCGCTCTCACAGTTCTCGTATTATGCGAGATGCAAGGACAGTTTATAAACTGGGCGCGACCGAGGGAAAACTTGGAAAGTAGAGTTATTCAGATCGTTTTAGCTTACATAATGCGGATTGACTTCAGATAATAATTAGTTCAGTTCGACCCACCTGCAAGTATTCAGAATTCACAATCCTCGTTTATACATAAAATATGGTAAAATTAACTAAAATATGTGTTCAATTTAGCTATGAAATCGCTATCAGGAGAATTATTTCAAATCAAAGCGCACCCTGCCGAAACGCCCATGATCCAAAGGCTCATGCCCGAAAGATGGAAATCGATATGCTTCGGTGGCATGTGTAGACTATTTTCATGGGAAAGTCAGATCCCACCTAACGGAAGGGGATCTTCCTGCTGTGCCACTCACCACATCCCTGAGATAAATCAGGGCATCCAAAGCGCACTGTAACTTGACCATTAAAATAATTATTAAAATTTCACATAAATCCCCAGGTACTCCAAAATAGATCGAATGGTACTGGTTCCAGTTGCTCAAGATAATCTGACTACAGATACGTACCAAAACAAAAACAGCATCAATCGGCCACAAATTTAAAAAACAGGCCTAATTGGTGGCCGACGAAAAATCTCGCGAATTACGGCGAATGGTGCTGATCATGGGTACTCTGAGTAGTTATAAGTTCACTGCGCTTAATATATCTTTGAAATTTTTATAGATCAATTTTGCAAGCTGAGTTGTGCAATAGATTAGTGATACTACAGAGAACACCATGCCAGCTGATAGTAGTGCTACGAACAGATTTTCTAATATCATACAAACCAATTCCTACATACACTATATAGCAGTATATTCTATATATACCTTGCGTATCACTTATTCTGTATTTGGCATGTGTTTAGCCCCTCGTTATAGTCCGTCCAAATTGAGCTCAACCAGTTTCAGTCCAATTGTGAGGTTGAATCGCTTAGAAGTACGCGTAAAGGAACTCGAAGCCCTGCTGGCCAAATACGAGAAGGCACATGTTCCACCGAGTCCAAAACGTGGTGGTAATTGCAAAAAGTGCCCAAATAAGGATGGTGTCAAAGGAACACCCAGTCAGAAAAAAGGGCATAAGGGCGTTACGAGACCTCCTGCAAAACCAGATAAACAAGTAGACGTCACGACAGATCGATATCCTTGTCCTGATTGCGAAATTGAGCTTGGTGACACTTTCAGAATTGAATCAAAAATCATTGAGATGAATCCTGAGCCACAACCCGTCATCGTGACCGAATACAAAAATAGGATTCCGTAAGCCTCGGGTGGGATTTGAACCCACGACCTCGTCCTTACCAAGGACGCGCTATGCCAGCTAAGCCACCGAGGCACGAAAAGGTGCGATCCCCCCTCATGCCTTTCCTGTTTTTGTACCTTTCGGTCCGCGCGCCCTGGCGGCGAGGCGTTTAAGCACCCAACTCATCGCCCCGCCCTCGACTAGAATCGCGCCGCCGATAGCAGAATATTTATCTCAGCAGCCACAAAACCATAAGCGTGCCACCAAAGATCCAGAACGGCGAAAAACTGATACGGAAAATCCGCCCTCATCCACTGGCATTCTACAAACTCTATCTAATCTGGATCTACCTCGTTTTGGTTGGCCTGTTCTTCATGGAAGGGCCTCAAATCGAGATCGGGAACATGAGCCCTGAAACTTCGACCTGGTTTACTTGGTGGTTTTTGATCATCGTGCCTGCAATCCTGATCGCTCTTTTCAGGATCAACTGGAGATGGCTCTTTGCACTCGCCATACCTGGCATTGCTGCCTATTACCTGCCCGAACAGACGTGGTACCTCGCATTCCTTGAGACATACAACTTAAGCTTGCTTGGTGATCAAAACCTGATCCTAATGTCCTTTGGAGCCTTGGGAATCTTAGGGACTGAAATGCACCGACGATCTCACCGCTACTACATCACGAGCTGGCGCTTGATCTTGGAATCTGGCCACTTGGGCGTTCACCGAAGAACGTTGCTATACAAGAACATAAACGACCTCGTGGTGGAACAATCGGTTTTCGGTCGACTATTCAACTTCGGAACGGTAATCCCCATCACCGCCTCGGGTTTTGGCCTTGGAAACGATTTCAGCATCGCAGGCGCCGCCATCGGAACCAAGGCAACGGTCGGCGCAGGCGGTGGAAAGACCATCTCCACTCCAAGAGCCAGATCTTATCATCTCATGGAAGGAATCCCACGCCCCGACGAGACTCACGACCTCATAATATCGATGATGCACAACCAGACCGACAACGGTTACAACGGCGACGTCGAAGGTCACCAGGGCGCAGACTAAAATGTGATCTGAGATCAGGTGAACAGGGTACCAGATGGGGCCATGGGCATGGCCATGGCCAAATGAGACGGCTCAGAAAAGAAAAGGTGGGCACAAGGACAAAAGACGGATCCTGGGCCGCAGCTCTAACACATTCTTGACGAACTTTTGATTGATTTTTGGTCAGAATCCGCTGAAATCTTGGCCCCGGACAGGACCTTGCGCCATATGGCCTGGCTATTTCGCCGCGTGACCTGGCCATTGGATTTGGAGTGCAGAACCCTGGACCAATTGGCAACGCTCGAAACAGATCCGGAAGACGGTGTGTTGAGCCGCTTGGCAGCACTTGAACTGGATTTGGATCGCTGACTTTTGGAACGCACTGAAGAGCTCGAAACGGATTTAGAAGGCGAACCCGCGAGCTGTTTGGCAGCACTTGAACTGGATTTGGATCGCTGACTTTTGGAACGCACCGAAGCGCTCGAAACAGATTTTGATGCAGGACTATTGCCAAGGACGCTCAAGTAAACCTCTTCGGTATTCCCGGCGATCCGATCCCAGGTGAAGTCGCGCTCTACTCGTTCCCTTCCTGCTAAGCTCAGTCGTGCCCTTTCTTCGGGATTTTCAAGCATCCTGTTTAAGCACCAGGCGATTGACTGAGGCTCGATATACGCCAACAACCCGTCCTCGAAGTTCTTGATGATGCTGACCGCACCAGTAGCGATCACAGGCTTTGCCGCATCCCAACCTTCTAACACCACTATCCCGAAAGGCTCGTTTCTGCTCGGAATGCATATGATGTCACAAGCGTTCATCCACTCCTCTTTCAAGGTGCTGGGACAGTACCCAAGAAAGTGGCAGGACTCATCGACGCCAAGTTCTCTCGCCCTATCTTCACAGTACTGCTTCATGCTTCCGTCACCTATGAAGACGAACTCCACGTCCCAGCGTTTATCCAGGATCTGAGGAATGGCTTCCACCAGGATGTCGGGACCTTTCTGATACCCCATCCTGCCGCAGAAAAGAACCACTGGAGTGAGTGGATGTATGCCGTACTTCTCCTTCATCTGACCAGGATCGACACTCCTTCTGATACTTCCGATGACGATCCCGTTTGGTATGATCTCTATCTTCTCGTTGGGCATCTGATAAAGCCACATCAGCTCGTCTTTCATCCTCTGAGTTGTGGTGATCACCCGTGCAGACTCGTATCCTCCGAGCCATTCCCTATGGGCGACCTCTCTTGGGATTCCATCATAGCTGAAGTTGTTCCCACTTCTGCCCCACTCAGTGCTGTGCAAGGTGATCACATAAGGAACGCCGTAACTTGCCTTGATCCTGTCAAGAGCCATGACAGGGTGCCAGTCGTGGCCATGCATTATGTCAAACTTGCCAAAAAGTTTTTGCACATATCCGAACCGGTCATGTATGGCATCGCACATGCGATCCATCTGATAGACAATATCTCCCGAAAAGTCCGAGTCCACCCTCTGATAATGAACGCCGTTGATCTCGTCATAAGACCCAAAATCACCTCGACGAGTGAATACGTGGACTTCGTGTCCTCTCCTAGCCAGGGCTTCTGATAGTTCTGACACGTGGGGCGCAACCCCACCAACCTTTACAGAGTAAAGGCTCTCCCAAGAGACCATCCCTATTCGCATTTCAGCCACCGCACGAAACTAATAACGCAGCTCATATTATAATACATTTTATCCAATAATATATCCAACCAGATCTCTTTGTTATATCTCAACACAGCATAGACATACACAGGTTTGAGACGATGTACAGTCGAAAACCCCTTAGATGAAACTAATCGGTTCTCGACTATATTGCGAATTTAAGATCTGTCCGAAAGGCATCGTTAAACACTATAATCTCAAAGTCCGATCACCCCAGTGACCAAGAACTTTCGGGCAAGATGTGGCATCATCTCAGATTAGCATCTCACGATTAGGGTTATGCCAATCATCTCTATCACAACGTGTCAGCAGAATCATCTCTAACTTCAAACTGAACACACCTTGCCGGGAAGCTATATGTCCAATCGCCACTTTCCGTTATAATTTCTATGTTGTAAGTTCATTAACCTTTCGGTTTTGAGCCTCAAACTCCACGAAGATCAGAGGCAGCTTGCTCTGGAGAGACCACGTTTATGAAAACTCCCGTATTTTTCTCAAAACCTGCAATTTTCGATAAAACCGGCTGAATCCGAATATTGAGATGGTAGCGAAGGTCCGGTAGCTGGTAGATCATGTAGTTGTAAGGTGGATCGTTCAGAAGTTCAGAGATCCTGCGCAAAGCTTCGCCCAGAATTTGAGCAAGTTTTTGAGCCTGAAGGTCGTTTAGCTCTCTTAGGTCAAAGATGTGATCTTTTGGTAAAATCCAGGTCTCATAAGGCGACTGAGAGAAGAAGGGCGCGATCAGAATCCAGCACTCGTTTTCATAGATCAACCGCTCAGAAGATGTCTCTCGCTCGATGAGGGCACAGTAAGGGCAACGCGCTGCCGAAGATATGACATTCATCTCCCTCAAGAGAAGTGGAGGCTTTAATGGCATGGCGATGATCTGAGTATGGGTATGGGCAAGAGACGCCCCAGCTACTCGCCCCCAGTTTTTGAAGATGGGGACGTACTCGATTTCCTTTGAAGATATGTAATGTAAATAACGATCCTTGTAAACTTCTACCATCTTCACCAGATCTTTCAGATCGAAATTGGCCGGAGAACTTTTGTGATCTGGCGACTCCACAACGACCTCGTGAAATCCCTGGGCCGGATGGGCCACCCACTCTCGGGTGGGCGGTTTTGGGTCCGGTGCCATTGCAGGATACATGTTGGGAAAACAGCGAGCTTGCCAGTTTTTAACCCTCTTGGCGCCATCGGAAAAGACGCCTCGTTCCGTGTAAACCGCGGTTGCTAAGGGCGTCATCTCCTCGTTTCCTGGACAGAATGGACAGTTGGATGACGCGCTTTTTGTCTCTGGCTCGGGTGCAAAGTCAGATGGTCTCTTCGCCCGTTCTGAGGCGATCACACAGTACTCTTCGAGAAAGTAGTGCCGCCTCAGTTCTGGGATGATACCACGTCCTCATATATCTTCACGGTCTCCTCAGCGGCGCGTTTCCAGTTGAAGACGTCAAGACACTTCTTCCGGGCGTTTTGGCCCCACCGACGCATCCTGTCTTGATCTTCCAAAACCAGGTTGATGCCCCAAGCGATATCCTCAGGGTTTTGAGGATCGACGTGGACCCCTGTTGGATTTTCTGATGAGGGGTTGTCTACGATCTCTCTAAGGCCGCTTACGCCGTTAGCCCCCACCACCGCGGGCTTTTCCATCGAGGCAGCCTCGACAGCCACGATCCCAAAAGGTTCGTATAGACTTGGAAATACGCAAAGGTCAGAAAGTGCGTAATGGCAAATTTTCGTCTCAAGGTCCAGAAAGTCGGTCACAACCCTGACCGATTCGCCCAAAGGCTCTGCCTCGCGCTTGATCTGATCTGCAAGTGTCCCTTTCCCCACTACGAGAAGCTTTGCCTTTGGGTGCTTTTTCAAGACAGAAGGCATCGCTCTTACGAGAGGGATTGCGCCTTTGACCGACTCGAGCCGTCCTATGAAAAGGATTACCTGGTCTTCGTCCTCGATTCCATACTTTTCTTTGAGCGCCTGCAGCTTCCTTGGCTTGACGGAAGATGGGCTAAACGTATCGGTATCGACGCCATGATAACAGACGCGGATCTTATCCCGAGGAACGCCCAGGCTTATTAGCTCCTCTTTCATGGCCAAAGATACGGTGATGACCGTATCTGCTGCAAGGGCACCTTTCACCTCGAGGTCGACTATCTGAAGGTTGGGGTTCGATTCCCGACCCACCTCTGTGCTGTGAACGTGGTATATTGTGCAAAGACCCGTTCTTTGAACTGCCATTGCTCCTGGAAGGCCGAGCCAGTCGTGGCCAACGGCGAGGTCAAAGCCGCCTTCTTCCAAGACCCTGAAGGCAGAAAGTTGGTTGTAGCTCATGAGGTCGTGCAGAAAATCGATCCCGTCGCCCCAAGTCTTCGTCTGATCCGATACGAAAGGCTCCCAGCCATCTTTCATGGGAACTGGCATCTCTCTGAAGGCTGTAACCCCATTTCGGCTCTGACGCCGCCGAAGCTTGCCGTCGCCCAAAGTGAAGACGCCGATCTCGTGCCCGAGAGAGGCGATCTCTTTTGATATGGAATCGACGTAAACCCCAAGCCCCCCGAATACTCGGGGGGGATACTCTATGCTAAAGTAGGCTATCTTCATCTCGGCTCACCTTCATCAAAAAAATCGGCATTCTCAGATTCGATCTCCTCTGGCACGGACTTTTCCAGCTTGGTTTCGACCATCAGGTTCCTGTAATACTCCAAGACTGGCTCTGTCCAGTCCATCAGTTTTGCAAGAGAGAAAGACTCTTCGCAAAGAAGCCTGTACTTGACCTGATCGTCCAGATAGGTCCATGTGAAGTAGTCCATAGCAAGAGCATAATCAAGCGTCATCTCCTGGTGGGTGCTCGCTATGTTATCTACCACAACTACCCCGCCAAGGCCCGTAACGAGACGTTCCACTTTCCTCAAGGCGTCGCTGAACCCGCAGGCCCGGCTCACTATGCTCGGAGTTCCCTCTCGTCCTGCCTCAAGGCCGGTGAGCAAGAACGGCTCGTACTGAGAAGGAAATATCCCTGCAACACAACCTGACATGATATCTTCTGCGCTCATGTTGAGGCCCCCATCGTCAGGACCGACCCACTGAGGATAGAGGAGCGCCGCTGCCTGCCTCTTTCCAGATACCAACTTTTCCGCATCCAAGGCGTGATCCTGGATCATGTTGCTCAACCTGATCTCTTCGCCCACCAGAACTTCACGAGGAAGGTCTATGGGAAACCCCTCTGGAAGCTTGTCTTTTGACTTGGGTCCATGAGCCGCCATCAAGAGACAGACAACCCTCATCTCTCCGGCAAACCTTTGTTCTAATTTGCGATGTTTGATCAAGTGATCTTGGAGAAGAAGTGAATCGAGCAGCTGAGGATACCCCTTGTTCTCGATCTCGATCCTCGATATGGTGAATATGGGTAGGATGTTTTCTGGATCGATCTTCTCGCCACCGAACTGGTTGTGAATATTGTCTGAGAGAAACTTTTGAATCTTCTTTCTGCATCGGTTCTTCTTGACCCAATCGATCCCGCTATCGGTCACATCGATCCCGTTCCGAACCACGATCCCGTCCAGACCGTAAAAGAGCATCGCCTCTTTCTTGGTGGAGTCGCCAACGAAGGTCGTCACATCTGCATACTTGGCCAACGATTCCAACGTTGCCATCCCGGTCGGGACGTTTGGCTCCCAAACAGAATCGTTTCGGGCGATCTTTTCCAAAGATCTGTAACCAGAAGACCTGCCAGGAATCGTGGCGTGAAGAGTTGCCATCGTCCTTACGGGGACTCCCAAAGACTTGAGCCTGGCAAGGGCATAAAATACCCCAAACTCGTGACAGTGGAGCGAGACTTGCATCTTTGGCATGACCGACATTGCAAACTCCGAGATTGCCTCATCTTTGTATTTTTCGGCCGTTATCTCCCCCAGCATGACGAGGTTTCTGACAAACTGGGATATGGAGTAAGACAGATTGGTGTAATGTGTGTATTCGGGGCCATAAGGGGCCCTTTCAAAGTGCATCGAATCGAGCCGGACCAGATCCCATGCCTCTTTCTTGATGGCGTTGGTCAGGTTCATGTCCTGGCCGTATCTTCGAGTGATTATGGTGTCGTAATAGTTGGTGTTGAAAAGCAGGTAACCTATGGGCACACCCATATGTTTTTTTTGGGCGGTCACCACCTCTATTCCCTCTTTTTTCAGGAGATCGATGGTTGCACTAATCTCGCTACCCATCTCGAGTGGTTCAAAACCGTCCTTTTCGTCGAGCCTCGTAACCCTGGACTTGGCCCCGTTCCAATCGGCCCCGTGCGTCTGGAAGTAGGGTCCTGCTACCAGTATCCTGAGGTCGCAATCGATCTTGCCCCTGCCGACCAACTCGGCCAGCATCTTGGATTCGGCATCTATGACGTTCCATATGCCGCCCATCTTGTTGCAGACAGGGCCGCCCTCTTCTCCTGCCAAGACGATCCAACGTTTGATCATGTGGACCCCCTTTTACGGATATGGTGAGAGCGTCGAGATCGCCAACCCACCATCTGAGATGTCAAGAACCCTGATAGCGTTAGCGATCCTTGATCCTCTCATCTTCATTACGTAGATCGACCTGACCAGGTTGTTTCCGATCCGCTCTCTTTGCAGGATGGTGCAGGAATCTGCGCCGTACTCCATGATCTCGGTCATGCCAAAGGCAGTCCCAATGGTGATAATCGATGTTACTCCTGAAGATCTGAGAGTCCCAAAAAGATCGTCTACGAGCGATCGCATGACAAAGGGCGATTCCACTGCGGTGAAAAACGCCATCAGATCGTCGATCAGGAGACGCTGAGGTTTTTCTTCCTCCAGCTTTTTTTCAACTAACTTTCTAAAACTGATTAGAAATTCAGTTGGATCTGTCTCGATGCTCTTTTGGAGGCGCAGAACCGGATCTGTGACGTCCACTACAGCCAACTTCCCCTCCTCTTCGAGCTTCCAAAAGTCCCAATTAAAAGAGGTGTACATTTCCCTTTTTATGAACTCTGCACTCTCTGAGGGCAAAACCAACATTCCCTTCTCGCCTGCCAAGATCCCTTGATATATGAACTGGCTTGCGAAAACGGTCTTTCCGGCCCCAGAAGACCCCGTCACAGTGTTGACGGTACCTCGATGAAAGCCTCCATTAACCAGATCGTCAAACCCAGGTACACCGGATGACACACGTTCATAGGTCTTTGATGCCACGTCCATTTTTTTCCTCCTCGAGGACATGCTGTATATCTGGTAAGGGCATTATTTTTTTCGGTCGGAGCGCAAAACATCTAAACTAAACAGTTCAATTAACATTCTATGGATGTCTCTTTCTGTTTTGAAGTTCACCAGCCCCTTCGACTCAGAAAAAATTTTTTCTGGGGAGGGTCACCCTTTAGAAAGATCGGGCCAAACGGGCTTTTGGACTTTTACTTTGACGAATCCGAAAACGATCGGATCTTCAACCGCGTCGCTGAGAAGTGCTACCTTCCGGCAAACCAGACGATAAAAGAAGAGATTGAAAGGTTCAAAGATTCAGATCGTCCCTTCAAAGTGGCTTATAGCTTCTCAGGAATCTTTCTTGATCAGTGTCAGAGGTATAACCCCCGCGTTCTGAACTCTTTTGTGGATTTGGTGGATACAGGAATGGTGGAAGTCCTCGAGCAGACCTACTGCCATTCGCTCTCGAGCCTGTACGAAGACGGCCAAGAGTTCAAAGAACAGGTCAAGATGCATCGAGACGCGATCTGGGATATCTTCGGGGTTCGGCCGAAAGTTTTCGAGAACACAGAACTGATCTACGACGATCGAATCGCAAAGCTGGTGGAAGGGATGGGATATGACGGGATCTTCGCAGAGGGCATTATGGCTTATCCCAACTGGGTCTACAGGCCCAAAGGGTGCGATCGGATCACCCTTCTCTTGAGAGATTATCAGATCACCGACGACGTAGGGTTTCGGTTCTCGGATCGGTGGTGGCCGGAGTATCCGCTCACCGCCGAAAAGTATGCTACCTGGATCGCCGCGAAAAGTGGTCATTGCATCAACATATTTTGCGATTACGAGACCTTTGGCGAACACCAGTGGGCCGACACTGGCATCTTCGAATTCTTGAAGGCCTTGCCAGGTGAAATTCTCAAGTGGGATCACATCGAGTTCGCGACACCTTCTGAGGTGATCGAAAGAAATGAGCCAAGAGAGATCTTGAGCGTCGAGAAGACCACCTCTTGGGCAGATATCGAGCGCGACACCAGCTGCTGGCTTGGAAACGCTCTCCAACGGGCTTGTTACACCTACCACAAGAGGCTGGAGTGGCCAATTAAGGAGATGGAAGACGAAGAGTTCCTAAATATATGGAGGTGCATGGGACTGAGCGACCACCTGTATTATGCCTTCACCTCGGGTGGCGCGCCGGGCGAGGTTCACAACTACTTTAGCCCTTACGGTAGCCCATACGACGCTGCAGTCACCTTCTTTAGCATACTTTCTGACCTTCACTTCAGAGTGAAAGAAAAACTAAGAATGGCCGACGATCCGTTCTTGTTCTCTGTGGGCGTGGACAAGTTTACAGGAGACCTGGCATGGAGCCTGATGGGACTGAGACGAACTCTAAGGGGTGTCAATATCGAATCACTCGAGTATCACATGAAGAGGGGCGATCTATCGTCTTGGGCCCGGTTCAGCCTCCAAGATGAGATATTTGCCGACCGATTGGATGCGCTCGACACTGGCGCGCTGAAGGGCGATGAGCTGAGACGAGCGATCGAGGAGCTAACTGATTCCAGGTTGGGAGAGCAAGAACAAGAACAAGAATCAAAGGAGAGGTGAGATCTGTGAACGAAGGTTTTCGGTTCAGTCCGGAATTTCTCGAAGGAATAAAAAGAGAGTGGTTGATTACAAACGGCCTTGGAGGTTACGCCTCTTCGACCATCTTTGGCCTGAACCAGAGGGCTTATCATGGACTTCTGATTGCGGCCTTGAAGCCACCCGTGGAAAGAACTCTGACGCTCTCGTCTCTCGACGAAGAGTTTGTGACAGAGTCTGGCGTTTATCTTCTTGGAAATCACCAATACCCAGGCGCGATCTATCCTCAAGGGTTCAACCACTTGGCCGAGTTTGAAGAAGACCCAATGCCCACGTTTTTGTACGAGACCGAGAGCGGATGCATCGAAAAGACGGTCTTCATGGTCTATGGCGAGAACACGACTGCAATTCGTTATCATATAGAGGGCGAAGGATTGTTCAGGATCAATCCCTTGATGAACTGGAGAAACTTTCATGCAGCTTCATCGAGCCCTCTCATGGAACAGGAGATCCTAGAAAATGGCGTTCGCCTCAGTCCAGGATCAAACATCTTTTTGACATCGAGCGAGCCGGTGTACACCCGAGATGAAGTCTGGTTTCACAATATAGAATACCTGACCGAGAAACGGCGAGGGCTTGCCTGGAAAGAAGACCTTTTTAGCCCAGGCAGGTTCGAGATTGAGGTGGACGGCAAAAGCACCTTTTGCATAATGGCATCACTCGATAGAGAAACTTCCGACGGATGGGAGAAACTTCTTCGAAAAGAGATTGCAAGGCAAAGGGGCCTTAGAGGAAACAGCAGGCGAGATCCCAAGTTCAGGCAGCTCTCTTGCAAAGCAGACCAGTTTTTGGTGAAGCGAGATGTTGGAAAGAGCATTATCGCCGGATACCACTGGTTCAACGACTGGGGACGAGACGCCATGATCGCGCTCCCTGGGTTGTTGCTTGTCACCCGCAGGTTCGAGGAGGCAAAGGCGGTCCTCGAAACCTTTGCAGGTGCGATGAAAGATGGACTTCTTCCAAACGACTTTGGGGCGCAAGGGTACAACACGGTGGACGCATCGCCCTGGTTTGTCCAAGCAGTTTACAGCTATTGGAGTTACACCGAAGATCTCGATTTTGTAAGGACGCTTTGGCCTTCTCTTAAGAGCCTGATGGAACGTTATTCAAAAGAAACGCCAGGGTCCAGGATGGATTCAGACGGGCTCATAATCTCAGGACCTGGTCTCACCTGGATGGACGCGAAAGTCGAAAGCCAGTTCGTCACTCCAAGGGCTGGGAAAGCTTGCGAGATCAATGCCTTGTGGTATAACGCGCTTAAGGTGATGGAAGTATTTGCAAAGGAGCTTGATGAATTCTGGGACGAACGTTTGGCAGACCTCGTCAAAAGAAGCTACCAGAAGTTTTGGAATCCCGAAAACGGCTGCCTCTATGACGTGATAGAAGAAACGGAGATGGACAGCTCGATCAGGCCAAATCAGATAATCGCAGCGTTCTTACCCTTTTCGCCTTTGACAGACGATCAAGCAAGAGGCGTGGTTGAGGTTGTGACCAGAGATTTGCTCACACCTTTTGGCCTTAGAACCTTATCGCCTAAAGATCCTGCTTACGTTGGCAGATACGAAGGCAGCCCTCGCAAAAGAGATCGAGCCTATCATCAGGGCACGGTTTGGCCCTGGCTCATGGGTCCTTACATCACCGCCTACATCAAGACAAATGGTCACTCCAAAAAAAGCAGAGATCAGGCAAAAGATATCCTTGCGCCGCTAATGAACCAGGATTTCCAAGCAGGTGTTGGAACTATCTGCGAAGTTTTCGATGGTGATGCACCACACCGGCCAGAAGGATGCATATCTCAGGCCTGGTCAGTGGGAGAAGTTATGAGATGTTGGTCTGAAGACGTGATGATGAGTAAGAAGCTGTTAAGAAAGCCCGAAGATCGTTGAAAGGCCCCAAAAGGTCTTATCAACGATTCAGGGCACATTACTATGCCCGTCACTTTAGTGGCGGGTAGTTGACACTTTTCTTTGCATTCATGTCTGAAGGCGGTTTTTGTGTCGAGTCCGGTATTGGACTTATGCAGGCTGTTCGAGTTGTTGTTGGCTTGCCATTGACATCATCATCATTTCAAAGAAGCTGGGTGCGTTTTCCGCCTCTGGCGGAAGCACGATCTCGACTGGCTCGTTGTAGTCAGAGTAGGTCACTGTCGACTTTACGTCCATCTCCATGTTGACGTCGCCCACCAGTTCACGTGGAATGCCCAGGATCTCTGGGGTCAGGTTCATCTTCATCTCGATTTCGGTTTTCAAGGGCATCTTGGACTCTTTTGAGATCCAGATAATCTGCCCCATATCAGTTTCCTTGAATAATTCGCTGAAGTTCATGAACTGTACGGGCATCATGGATCCCATCTGTTCGTCCATAACCCTCGTGAACGTATCAGCATCGATGATCACTTTCAGTTTGTAAGCTTTCTCGCCGTTGACCTTTTCAGATCCCATCAGCTCTAGCTCAGAGTTGTTGTAAAGTTCCGTCTGGGCCTTGACCATGTTCTGCTTATCCCAAGCTTCTGTTGGGATTTCTGGCATCGTGGTCCAGTTGCCCTCAACCTTCAAGTACATGGTATCGTTGATCATGTACATATCAGTCTCCTGGACGATGGACTCTTCGTCAGGCACTTCTGTCGTGATGGTCACAGTTGTTTTCATGGCTGGAATATCCATGTCGATCTCGCCCACACCATCTGATTGAGTCGTAAAGGTCATGGTCTTGAGAGACTCGTTGGTCTCAGAATGGTTTGTGACGGTGGTAGTCTGCTCCGACTCCATGGTGAAACGGTACGTATCAATCTTATCGACCGACTCGATCATCATAGATTTGAGCTCTTCTGCGCTTGGCTCTTCTTCGACGCAGCCTGCAAAGAAGGCAACGATCAGAGCCAATAACAGCAACATTCTCTTCATGTAGAGGCCCTTTCCATCGGGTTCTATTTCATTCTGTCGTTCTATCCTAGCAAAGATTCGGTAGTTAATGCTGCTAACCTAGGCCTCACTAAAGTTTTTGGCCCCGACGAGGCCGCTTGTCTCACCACCGAGAGTGCTCGCAAGGCTCGCATCCGATCTTTGGCGATCGGTTCATTCTTGGCTATAACAAAACGATAGAAAAATGTATCAGAAGTTTGAAGAGCTGCATAAGCAGTCTTCAAAGCCCACAAAGATTACGAGTATTTAAACGCATTCATCATCTGTGCCCTGACTGCCTCCAGGTCGGTAGTCATTTGTTCTTTGCCCGACACAGGTTCGGTCTGCACGGCATCACCGGCGCAGTAACCTGGCCAGAGAGGTGAGCTACCATCGTTGACGGTTATCTTCAGAGATTCTGGTAAATATTCCAGGGCGTCCTCAGTCAAGTTCACGTCGATGAAGGTAAGCGAAAAGGTTTCATTCGATGGCTGGTAGGCGACCAAGATCTGGTTGCCGATCTGGCCCCAGACGGCAGTTTTATCGTCGATATTCAGGGGCAAAGAACTATAGACCGTCTGATTCAGGGGCAAAGAACTATAGACCGTCTGATTCAGAACAGGTGTAAAGCCATTGACCAATGACTTCAAGCCCGCTGCGTCTAGCTCGGTTTCGGGGGCCTGGCATGGGTAGATAAGGTACAGAGAGATTCTGCTCTCGTTGAGAAGCAAAGACGCCGTCACATATCTTCCTTTGGTGTAATTTGCCTCGAATCTGGATTCACCCTCAAACATATCCCCGAATTCTTTCGGGACGGCGAAGCTGAACTCTGCATAGTCTTTCAAAGATGCGCCCACTCGGGTGATATTTTCTTCCTGGGCCGACGCCGGCATGCAAGTCAAAAGACATAATAGAAGGCATCCAACGAGCATCTTTAGCCCTCTTGGGGTTGATCTGCAAGGCATAATCGCAATTTTCATCCAATTCACCTCATAACTATGTTCAACTGTGTTGAACTGTATTCATGTTAACAGTGTTTGACGATACTTTTCGGATAAATATCGAACTCTCATGAGTTCAATATTTTGGTCTATTCGTATCGTCAAGCACTATTTCTGGCGAAAATCAACTAGTGTCACTCGGGTGCGGTTAAGAGTGCGGCCAAGAACCTGGCATAATGTTTCAAATCCACCAAGGTCACGTTCTCGTTTGCCCCGTGAGGATTGGAATCTGTTTGCCTGCCTACGCCGTAGGCGCAAGAGGGAATTTTGGTTACATTAACGACGTATGACAGGTCTAGGCTGTACTGGGCCCCTGAACGTTTTGGCTCGGATCCTGTGGCCGTCTCCAAAGCCTCAGCGACCCTGGAAACCCAAGGATGGCCTGGATCGATATGCATCGGAGGATACCCCATCCAGAATCGCCACTCAAGCTTTGGTCCTTCACCAAGGTCTAGGCTCTCGAAAACTCGTTCGATCTCGGCTACAGCATCTTCCATTCTTTCGTCGGGAATGACCCGCCGATCACCTCGAATAACGCACTTTTCAGGGACGATATTCTCTTTGACCCCGCCCTCGATTATGGTTATGTTCAGCATGGGCCTCATCCTCGTTACGCCAAACTCTGCAAGCTCAGAGGAGGCCGGAATCGAAGACTCTCTTGACTCCACCTCTTTTTTGTGGGCCAATATCGCTTCGATCACGGGAAGTGACTTTTCGATTGCGTTAACTCCAAGGAAGCTGGCTCCAGAGTGGGCCGATCTTCCCTGAACCGTCATCTGCCAGGTCATAGTCCCGTTACACCCTATGATCAGATCGTCAGAGAAGCTGTCCATGCAGAGCATATAGTCGCCTTCGATCAGGCCGGAATCTGCAAAGTAGCAAAGGCCAGAGTAACCACCCACTTCCTCGTCGGTGGTGAGAACGATCTCAAGATTGTATCGATGGCCGCCACAGGTCTGAACCGCCTCGAGCGCCGAGATCAGGCATGCTACGGCCCCCTTGGAGTCTGCGGTGCCTCTGCCGTATACCCTATCTTTTTTGGTTGTCAGATCGAATGGGTCTGTAAACCAGCCGGTTCCCGCCGGGACCACATCTAGGTGAGTGTAGATCACGAGTGTCTCTTCTGCGCCGGTGTCCAGACGAGCTTTGAAGTTGACCCGATCCCCTACCAGTCCAGGAACGTCACACCTCTGTTCGAAAATTTCTGGAGGCATCACGATCTTCTCGGTTTCAAAGCCAAGTTCGTCAAAGACGTCGATCAGATAGTCCACGATTGGATGGTAGTTATCACCGGGAGGTGCCACTGTATCAAATCGTATTAAATCTCTCAACACGTCCAACAGCCAAGACATGTTCGAGTCCAAGTGCTCATAAAGTTTCATAAGTCTCAGCATGTTTACATCGATATGGATCATAGTGAACTACCCCGCCCTAAAGGGCGGAACTTCCTGATTCATCACCAGAACTTGCATCACAGAGATGCAATGTAGAGGTTCTGGTTCGGCAGGCTCTAAGGGCAGTCCCATCCCTGAGATGAGTATGTTTCTTGAAGCGTTGTAATCTCTATCACAGACGAATCCACAGAAAGGATATTCGTGAGTTCTGTCGGATAGGTCTTTTTTCACAACGCTTCCACAGCAAGAACACTTCTGAGACGTACCTCTTGGGTCAACCTTGATCAGCTTCTTACCAGCACTCTCGGCCTTGTAGGAAAGCATGAACAGGAACTTGGACCAAGACGCATCATGAATGTTCCGATGTAATCCTTTGCAATTGCCTTTTTCCTTCAATCCCTTCACATCGATCGGTCGGTGTAGTTTGATCTTGACGTCACCAGTCTTGGAAAGTTTCAGAATTGATTGATCTTGATCTATCTTGAATCCAGACTGGTTATAGTTCAGAGTCTTATACCAACCTTTGCCCTTGAATCTGAATTTACCAACCTTTCGACCGTTCTCTTTTAGGGCGTAAAGCCCCTTAATGTTGGACCCGAGAGTATAATTCACCATCTGTAGAACCTTAGAATATACGTCCCTCAGATCAGGGTCCTCCAGTTTTAGAGACGGTATCATATTCTGAGTATCGTATATCTTAAATTGGACGCCATTTTCCTTGGATTTCGAGATCTCTTCGAGAATGTGGTTGTAGAGCCACCTACAAGTGTCCAGAGCTTTGCCTAACTTACGCTCTGCACCCTTATCGGGATAGACGTGATACTTGTAGCTGATAATCACTTCGCTCATCTCCATTTGGGATTCTACACAAGTTCATTAGAACGTCGAGGCTAACTCAAGCCCAGTACTCGCGATGAAGTAGGAGTCAGACCAAAAAGAATTACCCCAAAGATATTCCTTCGTCTGCGGGAACTTCTGTCTTGAGCATTCTAGCCGTCACGCCCTTGATGACGTTCACAACATTGACTGAACATGACGATGATTTTCAGTAAGTCCCTGTGCAAGTATCTCTATTCCAAGATTGTCTGTCAAATTCCATATGATCTGTTTCAGGCGCTCTCTAATCATCTCGTCATAGAGTGCTTTTCTTCAGTATTTCACTACTATCACCAAATGATAATGTAGTGGATGCACGGAGTGTGCAGACCTGTCGAGCTTGTATTTCATAGGTGTTACCAAAATTAGCATATTCCGTTATTGCCTTAAATCATTATCGATGGCCAGAAACAAATGAGAGGACTCCGTTTTCATCCTCGACCTAAAGGCTGAGGACTTTCTGCTCTGCCCTCTTCGCTCCCGCAAGTTAAAGGCTGGCTTCTCTGACGCGATTGCGCAAATTGTCTCTTGACTCAAAAGGCGCCTTCACCAGGAGGTTAAGACGCGTTCCATTGGTGATCGGTTAAGGAATTTGAGCTACATAATCGCCCCATTTTTCACACGATTTATGCGCCATAGAAATGGCACCCACTCTGAAAAAGAGCATACTTCACCCCCTTCGATCAATCAAACTATGCTAGAGTTGCTACCCCAATCCCTCAGTACACCCGGTTTTCGTCTTAACCGATCACCAATGAGACGCGTTCCCTTCCATTGATCATCGGTTAAGACAAAAATCGCAATGTTGCAATTATAGCCGATTATGTAGCTCAAAATCATTAATTGATGACAGATGGATCAGATGTTCTGACATGGAAATTGCTTCTCTATCTTCTTGGGGTTTTGCGTCGTCGTGCGATCAGATAATCGGCCATGGATATACAGGATGCAATATGGCCATTGCCTGTCATCATGATCTTGAATCTTTTTATATATTGAGTCGCAGAATGGTGGTTGAAAGAGAAGTTGAAAGATTCAAAGGGAACTATTATAGTCGAAAACCAGTTAGATGAGTCGTATGTGTTTAGCCCCCCCAAATCAATTGCTTGATGTTGGTTTTAGTCAATGAACGCACGTCGACCAACAACTTGCGCCAGATTGGAAAACAATATCAATAGCCGAAGTTGCTTGGAATCAGCTCTT
>Ga0208771_1000490_pt1 | contig 23980 bp, 26 predicted proteins | sample AntAceMetag02UKX_FD_184775 | JGI IMG/M metagenome (GOLD analysis project Ga0208771, IMG submission 184775) | Saline lake microbial communities from Ace Lake, Antarctica - Antarctic Ace Lake Metagenome 02UKX (SPAdes) (version 2) | ecosystem: Environmental > Aquatic > Non-marine Saline and... | reverse complement strand
AAAAGTATAAAGACTGTCAACATAACCTTCTTCAATATTTCCGAGATCATAGACTGTACAGGATAGGTTTCCAATAAAAAGAAGACCATTCTCTTTGTCGACAGCAATCGGACCACTCTTTTCTATTATAAAATTCAGGATCGGATGGAGAGGATCGGACATTTCATACACGGCACAATCACCGCCTGAACTAGATGTTGACATAAATGCATAATCAAAATATTCTGCTACTTCATCTTGATAATAATTGTATGACGGATATTTATCCCCTACATATATACTGTCATTACTCGTAATATTATCGACAATGATAAAAGAAGAAAGTCCTAATATATAAGCTATGTCAGGATGATTTTCCCAAAAAACAACTTTCCCAGAAGAAATAGGTATATCCAACGTGCATACCTCAGTTAATTCATTATCATCATCCAGCTCATATTTAAACAATACAGAATTGTCTGTAGTAAAAAACCCCGTACTCTCTCTATACGACAAGGTACTAAGGGGATTACATCCTACCATATCTAGAACAGAAATATCGCCATTTGGTTCTATGAAAAGCGGAGCATGGAAATAGTCAAAGGTGGTTTTATCGATCATACTTAAAGCAATTATGTCTTCATCACAGGACATATTTTGATAAAAATTATAGTCATCATAATAGGTTTGTACAAAAACAGGATTGTAAAGATTGGAAATATTCCAACACTTTATACCATCGTATCTTGTTGAGATATAGATATTATCATTATACAAATATGATGAAATGAGCGTACCATTAGAGTAATAGTTATAGTAATTATCAAAAATATTGTCCTCAATCGAATAGCAATTAATGTCACTGTTATATACCTTACTTACAAAGATTATGTTCTCTTGGTTTGTTATCCCGCTAAAGAAATTGTATTCCTCCCAATAAATTTCACCTATATGATCAAGAAACAACGGATTATGTGGATCGCTCACATCGTATAGCCACATTTCGGTAGTATTTCTCAGGATCATGAGTTCGTTCCATATTATTAAATCGTCAATATCATAATCCAATGTATGTATTAATTCGCAGTGCGATGGATTGGATATATCAAAAAATTTTACCTTTGACAAATCGCTTGCGATTACCAAGAAGGTATCTTGAATAATTGTTGATTTCCAGGGAAAAGATGAATCGCCGATATATCCCGAACTGTATAAAGATATACTATCAGGATTTGATATGTCGTATAGATAAACAATTTGATAATTTCCCATTACAATCCCCAAACCGTTGCCAACTTTTGACATAGCCCAATTGCCATGCGGCACATTAAAGCATACAATTTCCTGAAATGTATCTGTATCATACACATGCATTTTCCATAATCCAGAATCCAGTAACTCATTTGCAAAGAGATGATTGCCGTCGATAAAATAGTCATAATTACCAAGAGAATGAAGCGTATCCGTTATCATGGGTTCATATATATCCGATATATCTATTCGACAAAGAAAGTATATTCCATCATATATCGCTACATATGCATAATTTTCTTTAATGATTATATGCCTAGGCTGTCCTTCTATGTTATATTCTTTTAGAAGGATCAAAGAATCATCTTGTACCTCATAAATCTGTAGACCTCTTATACCCACAACAAATAAATTGTTATTTTTCACTGCCATATTTTGTTCCCAATAGCGCATATCGGAAAAAGAAAACTCAGATACCTTAGTTATCTCTATTGCATAAATATTACTTATCATGCAAAAACCTGTTATCAATGATCCCAGTATTTTTTTCATATCAATCCTCCAATATGTATTGAATTTTTCGTGTTAATATACGATGTCCTAAGTCATAAACCTGTAAAAATTTGAGATAGATTTTATCGTTAATATTGTGTCTGAAAACTCTATATTCTTCCTTTGTGAACAAATCTCGAACTCATTTTTCTTTTTCATAATAAACTTTGTACAAAAACCAATTTGCAAAATTATTCCTGTCAAGATTGAATTTTATATAAAGAAAACTGATTCTTCGGCAGATAATTGTAATAAATTTCTAATAAATGATTTATGAAAGGTTGAAAAATTCTTTTTTTAAGTATGGTCTCAATCGATATAGACAAGATGTATATTACATTAGTAACGCAAGATTCCGATCTTGCGTACTCAACATCCGTTTTCATTTCATTACACCGAGACAGATCGGAATGTTGAGTTACAAATCTCCTTCTCTCTTAGATCCGAGTATAATCATTAAATTCCCCTTTTAAAATTTCTTTTTAGGACGGCATACATATTACTCTTTTGTATAAATCCCATTCGGATGGAATTACAGTTCAAGATGAATAATGCAAACTATATACCCTGAGATCATTTTACATTTCTTTATTCTGAACTCCATTCTCCCTTCGGGATTATGAAGTCCAGTCTGAGAAAGGGCAATGAAACCGATCATTGCCCTGTTTTTTTCCTAAGAAAATTTTACTTTTTCTTCGACGTATACAACGTACTAAAGGGAATCACGAAACCAACAGTAAAGGAGAGCATAAACGAGATACTCCACATGAACCTGCCTGTGCCGTGTATGATCAAATTGTAGAGAAATATTACAATTGCACTTGCAATAAATGCAACCACAAAAGTGATTATAAACTGAATAATAAAATCTTTGAATTTCATGTTACTCCTTTGATTATTTATCTAAAACATAACCGGTCTTTTCCCAGGCTTTTCTCATCACATCATTTTTCCTGAGATAGGCATCTACAACTTCTTTCGTAACAGTATTCAGTCCGCACGAGAAATTTACGCAACGAGAGCAGAATCCATTTTTGAGCGCAACGATGAAGCCAATGCCTGTAACAAATGCAGAAAAGCATAATCCGATCATCAGCATCAGGGGAATTAATCCATACATGGAATAGTGTGCTGTAATATGATAAATACCAAATCCCAATCCCGCAAGAGGAATAAAAATGAATGTCATAAGAACGATGACAAAGATCATAAGGAATTTTTCAAAACCATTGATCGGTTCCGGATGATATTTCCAGAATTTGTAGTTGCCATTATTACCCAGACATTTCAAGGTTTTTCCTTCACGTGTATAATACGGACAATGACTACAGAGAAATCGAGCTTCAAGAATGCAAAAAAAATGATAAAGTAAACAACATAACCAATAAGCCACCACCAGGAAAGTCCCATCAACCCAAGAATAACAAAACCAAACAGAGTGATAAGAAATGGCGGAATGCCAATTCCCATGAATAATCCGAGAATCTTCTTATCCCATTTACAGGCGAGTTTCGCAAGCAATCCGCACGAGGTGCAATCAGAATTGTCATCCCATGTACAGAAATTGTACGGATTCTTATCAGGCATACATACCTCCAGTACCTTTTTATGGAAAGAGGAGTTGCCCGGATAAAGCAACTCCGTTTATATTATTATCTGAATCTTTAATGCTGTATTGTGTTCTTACTTGTTTCTCTGCGATGAACATCCCATTCATATCCACAGTTAACGCATTTTCTGTGATCGAGGTAATTTTCAGTAGTAGTAATTTCTTCATCATGATGCCGGTCATAGTTTTTCGTTGTTACGTTTCCGGAAGTTGTCGAACCCTTATACACATCACGTTGTTTCCAAGCTGTAGATTCTTCAGTGCCGGTATGAGTACTTCCTTTATCTGCAGCGCTCCACATGGTATGGCATCTTGGGCAGCGGTTGTAACTTATGTTACTGTTGTTCCTCCGCATGAAAATAAACCACGGAATAAGAGTAAATATTGCGATAACAAGAAACTGATCAAGAATAACAAAAAGCGTCAGCACAAGGAAGAAAAAATACATAAACAGAGTAAGCAGGAGGAAATTTATGAATTTGACCAGCCCGTTTCCCATCGGTTTAATAGTGATAATAAGCCGCCTGAAGGGCCAGGATAAAAATTGAGGGATAGAGAAGAAAAGAAAGAGGAGAATAATCGAAACGATAAAGCCGATAACTTTGGTGATGAAGCTTTTCTTTTTGAATTTTGACCACCAATTCTCACCATCTTTCTCATAGTATGTTTTTTTGCTGTTTGAAATCCAATTTAAATTGATCTTTCTTATCAAGCCAGCGAGGGGAAGTCTTTCTGCAATTGATTTCTTTGCAGCTCCAAGCAGCGTGATCTCATTCGCTACATTCCCGTCATATAATATTTTTAATCCTTTATGACGCTTTTTATCCTGCACTCCAATCGCATATCGGAAATAGAGCTCAGAAGCAGTTTGCTCATTGTTCGTATAGATGGAAACGCTTGCAGGTCCGATGAAGTCGATTGCATCTTCCCTTGTTTTACCAATAAGCTTATTCTGGAGTTTTTCCAGGGAATAGATCCTGACAAATTTTTGATTTACTTCAGGAAGTGTTCTGAAATATGGTGAGCGCATATAGTGCCTGATGACTGTACCGACCCTGCCATCTTCAAGGCGGACTTTATAGATTCCTCCGTTATCCAGCGTTTCAAGTCGGTATGCACGAGTGTCCGGGGGAAGCATTTCGTAGTCTCCAGTACCCCATTTCAATCTGTAATAAAATTTAATGGAGTCAACATTCTCTACCCAGTATGCTTCTTCAAGATTGTCTGATCTAATGTACCCAAATTCTCCTGAAGGTAAGATTATTTTGAAATTTCCAGCATAGGTTGCAAAGGGTTCGACCTTTGTGCCGTTCCACACCTGTTTGAGCTCGATAGACGGATCCGTTTTGGATTGATATCCCTTCCAGAGCAACCACGTGTTGCCACGTACTGACCATACTTCTTTTCCTTTTGTTTCTGGCTCCTGAGCACATAATGATGAAAATAAAAGAATAAAAAATAGTAAGACTGCAAGCCCTTTTTTAAACATTCGAATCTCCTTTCGTCAGTTAGTGATAAACTTTTAAATATTACATTCGAAATGACTCAAGTTTATTACGGGTTATTCTTTAATATTCAACAGATAATCTGCAGTGAATATGAATTTTACTTCACTGTTTTCAATAACCGGATATGAATAGGTGGTCAGATAATATTTCGCTCCTGAGCCGTCAACATCATAATAGGGAATACTCCACATTGCTTTTTTATTCAGATAGGGTTTTTTATACCAATTGCTGCCCGCAGATGTCAGGAAATTATATGCCAGATCGTGAATGGTTTTAGTTTCATTACCCTCCCGATAAACATAATAGGTTTCAATGAGTTCCATATTTTCATCATAAGGTGCAGTAGCAAAGGCAGCTCCGAAGATGCGGGGATTTTCTGATAAAAGCATGCCAATCGCAGAAAGAATATCCTCTTTTTGAAGATTTGATCTTGTGCTTAATTCCCGGGCTTGTTTTTGTACTTCTGCTTCGATGGTTGTCTGTGTGTTCACGTACTCCAGTTTTCCACAATAGGAGCAGGTGCAGGATGTGATCGTGAGAATACTGAATACTGCAATAAGTATGCCTGATGTTTTAAACATTTTTTGTTCTCCATTCCGAACAACATTTATGATTAAAATTTGAAGATGAACTCGCAAGTAATCAAGTTTTATAGACAAAATACTGCAATGAATATTTCTATCGAAACGAGTTGATTTTATATTTCTTGCATTTCTTTATGATATTTTCGGTTTTGATCCTATGTCCAAAAATATACTCATCACAGGATATCCCGGAGTGGGTAAAACCACTCTTGTTAATAAGATAACAAAGCAGCTTTCTTGCAAGATAGGCGGATTTTATACTCATGAAATGAAAGAGAATGACAGGCGCACAGGTTTTTACATCACAGATTTTGATGGCAACCAGATGGTCATGGCTTCAGAAAAATCAAGCTCACCTTATCGGGTGAATAAATATGGAGTGAATATCGATGCTTTTGAAAAGGTCGGCATTCCTGCGATGGAACGAGCACTAAAAAGCGCTGACCTGATCTTGATAGATGAAATCGGTAGAATGGAGATGTTCAGTCCGAAATTCTGTGATATGCTGAGAAAAGTTTTTGAGTCCGAAAAGCCATTGCTGGCAACAATAAAAAGAGTGGATTGTGAGCTGACAAAGGAATTGAAGAAGAGGAAGGATGTAATAATTTTTGTAGTAACTGTAAACAATCGTGATCAAATTTCTTATGAAATAACAAAAGAATTGACACTTGAATCTTATTAACAAATTATCTATTCCAAAATGGGAGATAAAAATAAAGCAATAAGAAATTTATCAGTTCTTGTAGTAATAATACAATTTGCGATTGTTTTGACAACTCGGATTTTTCACAAAAGAAGGCGAGAATGCGTATTATCGCCTTCTATAAATTATTTTGCATCAAAATAAGAATTTAAAAAAATTGTAACCTTTAACACTCTGCTGCGTTATAAAGGTATAAGAACATGGATATGAAGAAAGTGTCGGAAAAAAAGCTCATACTCAAAGCGAAAAAGGACATCTCCGCTTTTGGAGAAATATATGAAAAATATTTCCCGAAGATCAATAACTTCTTATATCATAGAGTGAAAGACGATGCAACAAAAAATGAGATCGTATCAAATATATTTTTTAAGATGATGAATAATTTACCAAAGTACAGATTTGTGAACGAACAAAAATGTTCCTTCTCTTCATGGCTGTTCCGCATTGCGATAAATGAGACCAATCAGTATTTCAGGAGTGAGAAGCGAAATCAGGTAATAAGAGATATGCTGAGAGAGAAAATAAATAATGCGGGTGATAAGCTTATCGACCTTGATTATGATTCTCTGAAAGAAGCCATACAAGCACTTCCTCTTTATGAACAGAATCTGATCTCATTACGTTTCTTTGAAAAGATGAAGTATAAGGAAATCGCTGAGATACTCAAACAGAAAGAAGGAACGATCAAAGTTCAGATGCATCGTACTTTGGAGAAGCTGCGAGATTTTTTACAGGGAGATTTGTCAAATGAAAAAATTTGAAGAAAAGTTAGAAACAGTTACTGTTCCCAAGCTCGAAAATGATCCTTTTGAGCAGGAACTAAAAACAAAATTGGCAGGACATTATTTTAGTCCAACTAGAAAAGTAAAAACCCGGCTTAGATGGGCAGTTGGCTTTGCTGCTCTCTTTTTTGTTATTGCGATAGGATTGGTGATCAAACCGCAATTCGCATTTACGGTGCATAATTTTACTTTTCGAACTTCAGAAGATTCTGCTGTTCAGCAGGAAAAATTAATGCCTTTTAATGATTATTTCCGTTACACAACTATTCGCAATCCATCTCTTGGGTCGGAGTTCGATCCCAACAACTACGTTGAAGATAAGGCATATGTGGTAAGAAAATATAGATCACCAAAAACGAATGATGCACTGCTGATCGTCTCGGAATTTAAGTCCCAGTCGGTTCAGCTTGCATCAAATACATTATTCTAAAAAACACGGAGGCAACAGAAATGAAAAAAATGAAATTCATTCCGATCTTAGCTGTAGTCATTCTCGTGCTTGCAATGACTCAAGGTCTTGCAGCAGAGGAAAAGGCATTTGTCGGAATCTATCCAGGGGACATCGGGGACTATGAGAAGGCAGGAGTTGAATATGGCATTCAGGTATTTGGTATTGTAGATGATTCTCCTGCCCAAGAAGCCGGTATGCAAAAAAATGACATCATTCTTGAATTCGATGGCACCAAATTATTTAATCAAGACCAGTTCACCAAAATGCTGAAAATGTATAAGCCCGGACAAAAGATCAAGCTGAAGATCTATCGTGAAGGGGATGAAAAAACCTTGAAATTGACACTTGCAAATAAGGAAGATTTCGGACCGAAACCGGAATACAAAGCGTATCTCGGAGTATTTCTTCAAAACCTTTCTTCTTACGATTACGAGAAAAAGGGTTTGAATACAAATTATGGTGTGCTTATCAGTGATGTTGTCGATGATGGTCCCAGCGCTGAGGTAGGTATAACAGGGGGAGATGTCATGCTCGATCTGGCAGGTCAGCATGTTTATACATCCGATCAGATAAGCAAAATGCTCGCTAGCATGGAGCCGGAGCAATCCGTAAACGTAGATGTATTTCGTGACGGGGAGTACAAAACATTCGCAGTTGTATTGGGGAAAAAGGAGATCACAAAATCTTTTATGAATGAGATAGAGTGGTTCGATAAACCCAGCAATGTGTATGTGTGGAACTACAAAGACAAGGACGGTAAATGGCTCGGGCTGCAGGTTGACGAACTCGATGACAAAGATGGTTTGTTGATAAAGAAGATCTATGAAGGTTCTCCCGCTGAAGGGTCATTGCTTCAGGTAGATGATATCATTATCGAGATCAACGGTATTGAAATTGATGAAATTGATGATATTTCTGATATCCTCGATGAAGTGGAAGTGGATAATGAAGTAGCGGTTGAAGTGCTTCGTAATGGTGATGTTTTAACTGTTACAGCAAAGGTTGGTGAAAAATCCGATATCGCCGATCAGTTGCAGATTTCGATTGATAACGGACTCATGAAAATGTATATTGATGGAGATGAAAAAAAGATATTTGATGTTGATAAAATGCTTCAGAATATTGATGAGAAATTGCTTAAAAACGAATCCAAACTCAAGATCAAAATGGATTCTCTTCAGGATAAATTAAAGGATTTAAAAGTCGATGTCTTACGCATCGAAGATAGTGGAGCAATCTAAGATTACACGATAGAAAGCTCGTTTCTCCCAAAAGCCCTTTGCAAGAAGGGCTTTTTATAATATGTTGTCTTTGCGAAAGTTTCCGCCAGTGGGCGGACGAAGGTCACTTTCGCTAAGTTAAAAACACTATAAAAAATCTGCGGCTGATTAAGTGCAATCAACCCTCATCAAAACTGGATTCCCGTTTTCACGGGAATGACACGGAGGTTTTCGGAGTCACCGACTCTTTGCAGACTGGAGTTCAGGCTTGACTGGACTTCAGAATGCCGAGTTCTCAATTTCTTCTCAAGTCCACCCTCCCCGTCTGCTGACGGATTTTGTGAACTCGAGTCTCATAATGAAGAGCAGACTTGCTTCGTAGTGAAGTTTGAAGCGAGAATGTGCCAACCCTCGAATCAAACTTATTGCATTCTATGCGATTCAAGTTTAAAATGACAGATTGCTTTGCGAAAGTTGCCTTCCTTTCGCAAAGATTTTTTTAATTTCCAGAAAAAATTGACAAAAATTCTGATAAATATACAAACCAATCAAGTCAAAATTATAAACCTACGGAGGTTCCTTATGAGCAAAAGGATTTTGATTCTTTTACTGATAATAACGATAGCTGTATTTACGTTCTGCACTAAGAAAAGCACTACACCAGAAGAACAACTATTGCCGCCAACTAACCTAACAATAAGTCTCGTTGAAAATAACAAGATACAACTCACATGGACTGATAATTCAACAAATGAAATAAAATACATAATTGATAGAAAAAGAGGAATTGAGGATTGGTTCAATAATTACAACGAGGTTTCCGAAAATATAACCTCATTTAATGATATAATACCAACTAATTCTGATACAGTATATTCCTACAGATTGAAAGCGTTTGATGGTGAAGAAAATTCCACTTACTCGGACACAATTGCATGGTTTTCAGATAATTCTGCTCCAAAATATTTGCAGATAGTACAAATTGCTCAAGATACATTACAGCTTACTTGGCAGGATAATAGCATTGGCGAGCAGTATTTCCGCATCGATAGGAAGATTGATGAAAAGGGCTGGCAGATGAATTATGCTCATGTCCCGGCAGATACAACACACTTTCTCGATTACACGACAGCCCTATATGATACATGTAATTATAAAATTTTTGCTGTAAGCGGTATTAGCTATTCCGATTCCACAGAGAGTGCTTTTATTCCTTTCTTACCAGCACCTACAAATTTGCAGCTTCAAGAACTTAGCCCCACTCAGGTAATGGTCACATGGCAGGATAATTGTAATAATGAGGATGGATATAGGGTATATTTCAAGCGTGGAGAAACATCAGAATGGGATTCTATTAATATAGCCGAAAATTTGGAAGAATATTTGGATGAAAATGTAATTCCCTGTATAGTGAACTATTACCAAGTTTGTGCATATTGTGAAAACAATACCTCAAGTTACCTTTATGGTGAAATAAGCACAATGCATGCACCCTCAAAAGTTACAATGACCCCGCATAAATGTGACCCTGGTGATCCAGGCTGTGCATATACTGATAGAAATAATGGCATTGATGCCTATCCTGCAGGAAGCCTTAACTACAATTGGATGAAGATCCAATGGGATGACACCCCCCTCCAAAAGGATGGCGATATTCATCATATTGAAGTTTGGCGATTTAATGAATACGGGGACACTACTTTTGTAGAACAAATTCCTTTTATTCCCGATTCTTCCACTTATTATGATAAATTTATAGGATATGAGGAGCCGGTCATTCAAAAAACGTGGTCATACTTTATTATTCCTTTTGATGAGGCGGGGAACTCCACAAATTCTGATACGGTCTCCTATAGACTTATTGAAGTACCCGGCTTGCAGGCTCCTATAAATAATGGCACTTTTCCTGTGAATGAGTCAATAGATTTTTCATGGGTTGGGTTGGATTACCCTTATAGAATACTTTTCTATGATATGACACACAGCCTTGTATACTCAGAAGATCTCATCCCTGGTGAAACAAGTTTTAATATTTCTGAGATTGATTTTGTTCCCATTCCCGGCTACAGTTACATCTGGAGAATTGATGCATTCTTTATTGTAGGAGAGGCTGTCGGCTCGGAATCAGAAGAGCGACTTATTCATTTTACTCGATAAAAAATTTGGTGCTGGTGTCATGGAATGGTCCATGACACCTCAAATGTTTGTAAAAAGGGAAGGTGAGAATGCGTATTCTCACCTTCGGTATTAATTCGACAATATAATAATTTCTGAGATTATTAATCCTCAACTTTTCTTATTGTATCAAGGATTGTTCCGTCCACCCATTCAACAACTGCAACTGCTTCGTCGGATAGTTTTGGCTTAGCTGGAATACCGCAAATGTCGTTAACTTCTGCTTTGATATCTTTAATATCTTTGATAGGAAGCCCCGAATTTTTTGTGGCTTCAATAAGGTCTTTTCTTAGTGGATTTATTGCAATGCCGCGCTCTGTCACAATAACATCAACGAGTTCTCCGGGAGCAACAATTGTTGTGACTTCATTTTTAATTACAGGAATTCTATCTCTAAATGAAGGGACTGCGATCATCGTACATTTTGCCATCATGCAGTTCTGGAAGCCGCCAATGCCATGCAACATGCGTCCGTCGCTGTGCGTAACGCAGTTTGCATTAAAGTTCACATCTACCTCAGTGCTTCCGAGCACTATCACATCCATCATTTGCACAAGATTGCTTTTTGCATGAAAATCATAACTGTCGAAAACATCAATTGGAATATGTTTTGGATTATCTCTAAGCGAAGAGATAGCTTCCAAGCCAAAAGTCTGCCCATCAAATATATAATCGGTGCGACCGTTATTCATCATATCCACAAGATATTTTGTGCTTCCCCCGATCATGCTTCGTGCTTTGATGCCTTTCTCGATCATCATCTTATTCACAAAATCGGTAAATGCGAGTGAAATTCCACCTGCGCCTGCCTGGAAATTCATTCCGTCTTTAAGGATACCTGCCGCTTCAATAAACTTTGCAGCATATTCTGCAATAAGCAACCTGTCAGGACTTTTCGTTACTTTTGTTGTACCCGACACGATTTTCTCAGGATCGCCAATTTCATCCACAACCACAACGAAATCCACATCATTACCCATAATTTCCCATGGGTAGCAGGGAAAATCGATCAATGTATCAGTAACAACAATAGACCTATCTGCATTTTTGGAATCAGTTCTTGAAAAAGATATGGGACCGAAAGGATGTTTTCCCAAAACGCCGTTAGCATTTCCCATCAAATCGGCAGCAGATGCAGCCAGTACTGCAATGTCAATATGAAGTTCGCCATCTGCCACAGCTCTGTATCTTCCGCCGTGACTTCTGAGATAGCCAAGTCCCTTCATTTTTCCATGACTGCAAAAATCTCCAAGAGGTCCATTCAAACTCCCCTCTATATGATGAACTACACCGGATTCAAGATGTTTGATGATCGGCGCATGGCATGGGAATGCTGCACTTGGCGCCCATATTAGATCCTTTACACCGAGTTCTGCAGCAATATCAAAAATCCAGTTTGCAACATAATCTCCATTCCTGTAATGATGATGGGTTGAGATTGTCATTCCATCTTTCAGTCCGGATTTTATCAACGCTTCTTTCAAGGAATCGACAATTTTATTACAATCTTTTGGATAATCTATAACGGTCGGCACGCGCGGTGCTGCACCTCTATGTGTAGGTCTGTATTTGTTGACTCCTATGAAAGGTATGACTTTTTTCCCATTGACAATAGTAGGTACAAGACGACCTGCTGCATTTTTTACAAATTTATCTGCTTTTTTCATTTTATCATACCTCCAAGTTTTGCCATCTTCAGAACATGCTGGGCTTGTTTGACTACAGGAGGATCGATCATTTTGCTTCCAAGAGATACTACTCCCTTGCCTTCCTTTTTGGCGGCTTTATAAGCATCGACTATCTGCTCTGCTCTGGCTAATTCTTCTTCTGTTGGCAAGAACGCCTCATGCACAACCTTGATCTGACGAGGATGAATACACCCTTTTCCATCAAAGCCCATTGCTTTTGCCTGTTTCACATTTTCATACAAACCCTCCATGTCATCAACATCTGAAAACACTGTATCAATTGCTTGTACACTGGCAGCTTTTGCAGCGTTTACTACCATGCTTTTGGCAAAAAAACATTCCTTTTCAGATTTTGATCGTCTGACACCAATATCGGCAGTATAATCTTCAAGGCCAAGTGTCAACGCAACAACATTATCACAGGCAGATGCAATTTCATAAGCGTTCATAACGCCTTTTGCTGACTCGATTATCGGCATAAGATAGACAGGTGATTTGCTCTTTTTAAGCTTCTTAATATATGTATCAATATCTATCACTTGTTGTCTGGATTCACATTTCGGGATGAGCACAACATGAACGTTCTCGTTAATGATCTCTTTGATATCTTCGAAGCCCAGAGGAAGCTGGTTGATCCGAACCATCCTTTCAGCGCCTTTAAAATCTATTGTTCTAAGTGCATTTCGCACAAGTATTCGAGCAGAATCCTTTTCGTCGGGATGAACCGAATCTTCAAGGTCGAGGATTATTGCATCGGCACCATGCAGACCGGCGTTCAGCATCAGCTTTGGTGATCCTCCCGGCAGATATAGCCGGGAACGTCTTAACCCGTCTTTCGCGGTTTTATACTTACAATGCGCTTTCATCTCCGGCAGATATGCTTTTGTTATTGTACTATCAACTTTCTTCAACGCTGCTTCGATGCGAGCTATGATCACAAAATCCAACGCTCCCTTATCTTCAATCTTCACTTTGGCGTTTTTAATATTGAAAAATGCCAGTTCATCTTGTGCCAGAGAAATAATATGATCTCCGAAAAATGTTTTCACTTTGCTGATGAGTTCTATCTGTATTCTACCGCTGTTTGTAAGCTCTATCGTTACCCTGCAATCGGAGTGAATCTTTGGTCCGTAGTGTCCGGCAGATGCGATCTTTGCCATACTATCTCCTATTAATTAAAATTTATTGGTTTCCTTTATTTCTAAATGGGTTGATATACTTATAATCTGAATATCCAATAACCAACACGGAATATCCAATATCCATTTATCACAGCGTGGCACAGCAAAGACAAAATTTTTTTATAGCTATTGCCCATTTTTCTTTTTCGCTTTATCCGCCAGCCGGCGGAAAAGTATTGAGATCAACTCATCTGTCTCCTGCAATAAAGGGAACAATTTTGTTGAAGGTTGAATTAATTTTGCCTTTACTATTATCTTCAACCACACTTCGATTACCTTGCGGATGGTTGTAAACCTCCGCAACGGTAATTCGTTCATAATTTGGAGCAGGTGATATTCCGCTTGTGTTGGTTACCAAGCAGGGGCTTGGTAACCAGAATCTTACAGCATAATCAATAAGACGTTCCTGTAAATCGAACTTCTTTTGATAATTTTCTTTATTCTTTTCTTTCTCACTCATTTATTTTCTTACTTCATACCTGGATATTCCGTGTTGGATATTGGATATTATTTCCAAATTACCAACTTGATTCTTCAAAGAGCCAATTATTTACGTTTATGAATTGATTATGAAGCATCCTATAGAATTATAAGGTCAACTTTTATGATCTTCCTATCCATACATACGTAGAAACATTTTTCTACGTAATCATAATCAGAAATATAATCGATCTTATCATCGAATTCCACGGTAGCGACCACATCGCCTTTCCCCCCAAGGATGAGCTTCAATAAATTTTTATGTGATAAGATGTAATAATTTTGCTCAAGCCGCCCGTCCCGGATGTAATCAATAACTATTACTTGTGGAGACTGCTTATTATATTTCTCGTGAGTTGCGGGTTTGGCTTTTTGCCACTCGATTTTGCCTCGTGCTTTATCTAGCATATAGTGATTTCCGCGTCCATCAATAATGAGAAGTTTCTCATCACGAAGTGATTCAATATCCTTGATCTCACCTTCAAATTTAGATTTCCATTTCAACTGGAATGTATTTTTCTTTATGCAGGTAACTTCGCTGCCTGTTATAATATACAGATTTTCAGCATCAAAGAAAGGAGGCATGGTAATTTCAACAGGGCTGACCCATTGCCAGTCCTTGACTTCAAAGCTGGGATACGGTAGATTATGAAAGAGTGCCTTATAATCAATTAATGTTTTTTTCTTTTCGTTGATCACTTCCCTGCCGCTGCTCAGAATTCCCTGACCCCACTTGCGCCCGAAGACGACGTATGCGGTTGCAATGATGATGACAGCAAGCATGACGCGCCCGGTAGTTTTTGCATTAATATGGAATTTTTTTTGTGGTCTGTAGTGGGAATGCATTTCGGCAGCCCTTATGTGCATTATTGGTGCTGCATTTTCTGAGAAAAGATTGTCAAATGTCTGAAGAAATTTACTTTTGCTTTCTATCGAAGAGTGGAGTTCTTTTGCATAAAGGAAAGGAAGAATAAAAATATCTGTGTCGTGCTTAAGTTCGAGAGTGAGTACTTTTACCTGGAGCTCACCCTCCTTAATGCCGAGCATAGGGACATGAAATGATTCTTCGAAATGTTTATGAATATCCAGTCCGATCGGTGCGAGCGTTTCATTATAAGCATAGATTATCAAGCGACCGGTTTGTACAAAATATGCAATACCGTTTTTAATCACACAGATAACTGCCGACATCTCAAATTTACACTTTTCGCGATTGAAAAAAGCAGTGAGATGCCAGTTCATTTCCCGGATCGTGTTTTGTAGTCTGGTCTTTACATCATAGGATTTTTCATAAAAATTTTCTTTGAATACGTTTAGAAGAACACCGACTGCTTTTTCTGCTTTTTCGCTCTTCTCATAGGAATTGAGTATGAGCGCCACTTTTTCCTGTGATTTTTCATAGAAATCTGTGTATATATAATTGCCATCTTTGATAGAATATTTTGTCTGGATCGTGATGTGTTTCTTGGTCATTTTTTCAGTAATCTCAGCGTTGCTTTGAATAAAATCCGATTACTCATGAGCATATTAGTGTATGAAGCATTTGCCATTGGACAATAGCATTTTTCCCTGCGGATCGCCTTACGCTCCTTTTTTAGAAGCGTACTTTTTTTCCAGAGTTTTTTGAAATTATAGTTGTATTTTTTTATGTTTCCCACAACAATTGACTTGATACAGCAAGGCCACACATCACCATTGGGAACGATCTGAGCAGAGAGAATTCCTGCATAACAGGGAAGCACACGACGTTTCTCTTTGAGTATCTTCTTTACCATTTTGTAGTATTCGATGCGGAATGTTTGGGTGATCTTGTTCATGCCCTTGAAAGGTGTATTTCTGATCTTATGAAGAAGAAAATCTATTGCCTGTGAGTAGTCCATCACACGGGGAGTAATATCTTCATTCATTGTGTCGAGTTCGACCCGGTTTTCTGCGATTTCTGTAATGTAGGAGTCCGGATGCAAGTCCATAAGCCCCCCTGCAATTTCGCGGAATCGTTCAACATTGAACTTTGATATCACAGTATGAATTCCCACATTTACATTGCACAAATCGATCTTTTTTATCCCCTTAAAAGTTTTCATGGCTTTTTCATATGCGTCGGGAACACCTCTTATCACAGAATCACGTTCTCCAATATCATCTATTGAGATATTGATCACGATATTGCTTTTGGGGCAGCTTTCTGCGATCGCCTTAACGCGCTTCGGAATCTCCCTGAAGAGCAGTCCGTTTGTGGGGATGTTGATGATGCTCGGTTTGGATCGCTTATAAATGACACCGATGATCTCTCCAAGATCGCGTCTCAGAAATGGCTCACCGCCGCTGATGGTAACCCAATAAGCACTTTTGCCGATTGAGCGGAAAATTTTATCGTACTCATCAACCGAAAGTTCTTCACTTTTGATCTTGTAGATATTGCAGGTTTTGCAGCGGGAATTGCAGCGGTAGGTCACGCTCACCGTGTAGTTTACCGGCAGCATAATTTTCTCATATAACTGCCTGGATATTCTTAAAAAGATAAGTTTGAGTAGAAGTTTTATGCTTTTCATGGTTTATTTGTAATATTAGATACTTGTTCTTTCAATATTGGGATGTCATCTTCAACAGTTTTCCAGACAGCTTCTATGTCTACTCCAAAATATCCGTGGATTAGTTTATCTCTCATTCCGACGATGTCTTTCCATGGGATATTTGGATATTTCTGTTTAAGAGAAATAGATAATTTCTTTGATGCTTCACCAATTATTTCAACCTGCCTGATTATTGCATCCTGCACGAGATGATTTGCTAGAAAGTGCTCGCGTGATATATCCGAGATATAGCTTTCAATCCATTTGATCGAATCCAAAATGTGTTCTAAGTATACTGAATCATTTTTAGTTTTCATAAATGACTTGTTCCTCCGCCTTTATTCTCTCAATTAAAAACGGGCTTATAGAGTTTTCAGTCAAAAGGTCGATTTTTAATTTTATCAATTCGGATAATTCTCTTTCAATTTTGACGAGTTCAAGCAGGCTTTTAATGTCTGCAAATTTCACAAGTATATCAATATCACTCGACGTATCAGCAGTACCTTGTGCATATGATCCAAAAATACCGATCCTTCGTGCTCCTGCGTTTACGAGGAATGCAATGAGTTGTTTTCGGACTTCTGCATTTAACGAATTTTTATTATTCATAATTTATGATTTGCTTAAATCCTTTGTGGATTCTGAAATTTCCCATTTGTAAGGGATTTTCTTTAAAATTTTATAGTCATACCAGCCGAGAAACCGTCCCCATATCTCAAGTAACATCGTATAGATGATCTTCAAATCTTTGATAGGATTGAGGGACAATTCTTTCATGGTCAGCCCAATGATCAAACCAGAGTTTTGGGAGACAACAGTATAGTCCTGGTTTTCCTGCAGCCATAAATGTCCGGTGTAAATTCTCCTGCGCTGCTTGATGAAGTCAGATACATTTTCAGGTCCTTTATTATGTACAATCGCGTCGGGTATATATTTGAGCTTCAGTCCGTCATGCGTGATGATGGACTCGATGCTGGCTTCATCAACAGGGCTGTGCTCTGGGATTTCTTTTACAATGTTTCTGAAGGACGCCATCTCTCCGAGCTTGGGGGATATCATTGCCATCTTGTGATGCAAATGCCACATCATGCACACTGCGAATCCGATAAAACTCTTCGGATTATTGATGGGTTCGGGACGTCCGCCGGTCATGCCGATGGTTTCGTCATAAAAAGGTGCTGCGAGTTTCTCGATAGTATTTTTTGCAGGGATCGTATCTGCACTTTCTATAATAAGTATGTCCCCGGTTGCTGCTTTCAAAAAGAGATTGATCGCCGAGGATTTACCTTTGCGCTCATCCTGAATAATGAGTTTTATGCGCGGATCTTTCTTTTCATATCCACGTACGATCTCATCTGTCCTGTCAGTCGAAGCACTGGAGACAACAATTATCTCTCTCAGTTCAACGGTTTTAAAAACCTGTTCTTCAACTGCCTTGAGAAGCTGTCCGATATTTTTTTCTTCATTATAGGCAAAAATGCCGAGACTTACGTTAATCATCTTTTTTTTCCCTGTGCATGATAGCATCTAAAATGCCGTTCACGAATTTCTTTGATTTTTGACCTGAGAAATCCTCTGCCAGCTCAACCGCTTCATTGATCGCTACTTTTTGAGGGATGTCCGTATATTCGATTTCCGTAACTGCGAGCCGGAGAATGCTTTTTTCAATTATATTAATCCTTTCAAAGGACCATTTTTTTGAAAACTTTTTTATGAGTTCGTCAATATTCTGTAGATGCAGATAGGTTTCTTTTACCAGATTAATACAGAAATCCTTTTCGTCAAGCGTAAAAGTGACCTCGTTCACAGAGATATCTTGATTGAATTTCTGCTCTAATAACTGCTCAAAAGCGGACTGGTCTTCAGGTATCTCTTCAAAGTAGAGTCCGTAAAGCATCTGCACTGCGATTTCTCTGGCTTCTCGTCGTTTCATGGCTCACCTTATTAAATATGGGAAAGTCCCTGTCAAGTAGATATGTTGTCAATAAAAAAGAACTTTTCCAGCAATCTGCTTTATACAAATGAATTTCATTAAATTTGACATAAATTCCAATACATACAATACTCAAACTCACTATGAAGAAAGACAGCAAGAAGGAAAAGATGCAAAAGATTTACGTGCTCGATACGAACGTGTTAATTCACGACCCCTCTGCAATTTATGCATACCCAAAAGACAAGATCGTAATTCCCATAACAGTAATAGAAGAAATCGACCAGTTCAAAAAAGGATTGGATGAAAAGAGCAGAAATGCCCGTCAGTTCAGCAGATTTCTTGATAGTTTACGCCAGCAAAATTCTCTTGCAAAAGGAGTGAAACTCAAAAACGGCGGTACGCTTCAAGTCTCCCTTGCACACAAAGTAGATGGAGATATGAACGATATTCTTATCAGCGATGTGAATGATAACCTGATTCTCGGTACTGCCTACAGGTTCAAAAAGAACAATCCCGATCAGGACGTGATCATGGTTTCCAAGGATGCGAATGTGCGTATCAAAGCGGATGCGATCGGATTGAAAGCCATAAATTATGAAACGGAAGCAATCAATTTTGAGGAGCTGTACACAGGTGTGCTCAAAAAGGAAGTAAGCGGTGCTGAAGTTGAAAATTTCAAGAAACAAACTGAAGTGAAAAATACTTTTGGATTGAGCTGTTATAATCAATTCTTACTGCTCTATGAAAAGGATAAGTTCAAACATAATATTATAGCAAAGTATCATAAAGATGAGGATGTGGTCCGCCCGATGCAATTCTATAAAGGCGAGCCGATCTGGGGCATTAAAGCACTAAATCCGGAACAGGAAGCGGCTTTCGATATTCTGCTTGATGATTCTGTTAAAATAGTCTCTCTTATCGGTATTGCAGGCACGGGTAAAACCCTTCTTGCGCTTGCAGCAGGTCTGCAAAAAACTATTCAGGAAGAGAAATATACAAAACTCATTGTGACCCGACCGATATTTCCACTCGGAAAAGATATCGGGTATCTGCCGGGTACCAAAAAAGAGAAATACAATCCCTGGATGCAGCCCATTTATGATAACATGGAAATCCTACTTCAGAGCAGAGAATCCCAGGAAGAATCGAAGGAAAAAGGGAAATTCGGAAGGAAGAAAACTTCTTCACTTGATGAATTTCTCGATTACGGATTCATAGAATTGGAACCCCTGACTTACATTCGCGGACGAAGTTTGCCCGACCAGTTCATGATTGTGGATGAAGCACAGAACCTTACTCCTCACGAGATGAAAACTATCATCACCCGTGCTGGAGACCGCACAAAAGTGGTGCTCACCGGTGACCCTTATCAGATAGATATTCCGTACCTGGACTCGGAAAGCAATGGATTGAGTGTAGTTGTGGATAAATTCAAAAATGAAAAGATTTCCGGACATGTGACCCTGGTAAAAGGTGAGCGTTCCGTACTCGCTGACATGGCTGCAAAATATTTATAGAAAAGGATAATTTTATGAAACGAGAAGAGGCATTAACATTATTAAAAACGCATTTGAAAAACAGAAATTTGCAGAAGCACTGTCTGGCAGTGGAAGCTGCAATGGCTCATTTTGCAGAATATTTTGATGAAGATACCAATATGTGGGCACTTGCCGGACTTCTTCATGATCTTGATTACGAAAGCACAGTGAATAACTTTGCCCGACACGGAAAGGATTCTGTCGAATTGCTCAAAGACAAAGGACTCGATGAGAAAATCCTGTATGCAATAGAAGCTCATCCCGGGCATGTGGAAAGAAAATCCAATATGGATAAGGTGCTCTATGCTGTTGATTCATTGACCGGGCTCATCGTTGCTGCTGCACTCATGCATCCTGGCAAAAAAATATCTTCGTTAGATACTAATTTTGTGATGAGACGTTTTAAAGAAAAGCGCTTTGCTGCAGGCGCAAACAGAGAGCAGATTAAGTCCTGTGAAGAATTCGGCATGTCTTTAGAAGATTTCATCGAGCACACATTGCAAGCAATGGCAGGCATAGAGAAGGAGCTGGGATTTTAGTGAAGCGTAAGGTGTGGCGTGTGGAAGATTGGACTATGCGAGTTCACGAAATTATTGGGAGTGATAATGCGTATAATTAATCGGAACACATTTTTACTTATCATTATGTTGTTGATTTATATTTCCCCTTTACAGTCTTGTGATGATTCTGAACAGAAATTTGGGATTTACTTATTGGAAACTGGTGAATTAGTATTATCTGATGAGCATATAGAAGCATATAATGCTGAGACGTATGAGATCGAATTGAACCAAAGGGGTATTGAAAAGTGGAACTCTTATATGATCTATGAATCGATCCCTAAGCTTGCCGAGACCTTATATTATAAAGATTTTGTGGTTAGGATGGATGACGATAATGTTTACTGGGGGAAATTTTGGTCTATGGTGTCCTCCTCAATTCCTGATTGTATAACAATCACGGAGTCTCTATTGAAGCTCGATGACATGCATAATACCATACAAATTCGACTTGACTTTGGTTCACAGAGTGCCAGCGACAAAGATCCAAGAAACAATCCGAAAATCCTTATATTTTTTAGAGAACGAGGTTTGCTGAAATAAAAAAGACGTTGAATATGCTTAACAACATGGGTGGAACGGGGATTTTGTCTATCTCGTTCCCAAAACCCTGTTTAACATGGCGGAATTTCTAATGAAGACAGGTTTGGAAAATTTTTTTGATAACGATAAATATTTTAATCTAAATTATTACATGCGAATAATATGTTGTTCGGCATTAAGATTATAAAATAAGTTGACTCAATTCTAATCTCTTTTTTAAGAGAGTTAAGGAGATTTTAGAAAATGATCCGGGAAAGAAATTTTAGTAAAAAAACTACCTTATTATTCATTTTCTTAATGGTGTTTTGTTTCAATATCCATGCTGGAGAAAAATTCAAAGGTGGATTTAAAGGCGGCATTAACCTATCATCTTATATCTCAAAAAATAGCATAGAGCATTATTGGGCAGTTGGATCAGCAGGATCAAGTATGTCATCATCATTCACGTGCGGTGCTTTAATATCTTATAGCTTTAACAAATATCTAACACTACAAACGGAACTTCTGTATTCACAAAAAAAATGTCATGTTGAATATGAAAACCAAGTACATGGAAGTGGGGATTATTATTTTCAATGTAGTAAGTGGGATGGATTTCAGGAGCTTGTTTATTTCGAATTCCCATTTCTTATAAAAAGTACACTCATCCTATTCCAAAAAGAGATTTGTAAACCTTATGCGGGAATATATTATTCAACACTTCTTGATAAAAAATATGAATACGATTTTTCCTATGTGGCAAAAAACATTGAAGGGGAGATAACGGATTCATATAAAAGAAAAATTATAGGACAACTTTCTGATGTGAAGAATAATGATGTTGGAATTATACTTGGAGCAGAAATCAATTTATCCAAAATGTTTAAACCTTTATTCTTAGACACAAGACTCTCTATTAGTCTTGATAAAGTAAACGAAAGCACCACTCCAGGAAGTGTTAAGAATCTTACTTTATTATGTTCTATCGGTATGAAATTTTAAATAAGGTGAAACTTATGAAAAAAATATTATATATATTACTAATATTATCATTGTTTTTACTATTTTTATCATGCAGCAAGTGGGTGAAAAGTATAAATGGTGATGGAATTTGTCTTCCATATGAATCGGATTATCATCAGGGGATCACAATTATTGTGGACACTCTTTCCTCTCTTCATTTTGGCTACTCAGTTTATGAAACCGACGCACAAATCCAAATATCGTCAGTAAACAATTTTTCAACACTTTTGTTTGATAGTCTGTGTCACGAGTATATTTATGTACAAATACCGGAAATTTCTTTAACATATTTTGCACAAATTCCAATCGAAATGTTTATAATGAATACGACTTATTTTTGCAGAAGACGTTACATGTCTGAAAATTGTTTTCCACCCGCCAATTATGAATGGAGCGATTGGTCACGAGTTGGATATTTTACATTGGCATTATCGCAGGATGATTAGTAGCATGGATGTAATTCAATTATTAAAACCAAGAATTGTCAGGTAGCTATGGAGATTAATAAAATGATTGCGGATATTGATTTTAAGAAATTGGTTCCCTTAATAATAATTCTTTTAATGGTGTTTTGTTTCAGACTTGATTCAGATCAATTTTTTCAGTTTGGACTTAAGGGTGGCATTAACTTATCTTCTTATATTGGCAAGGGCAATCATACAAGTTATTGGGCAGTTGGTTCCGATGATAATGGAATAAAACCTGGCATAATTTTGGGTGTATATGCAATCCACTATTTGAAAGATAAGTATTCTCTTCAGATCGAATTGTTATATATCCAAAAAGGTGCTTATGTATCATTTCATAGTGTTTCTTATGGCAGTGGGGAATATTACAAGATGATTAATTCATGGGAAGGAACACAGTCCTTAACCTATTTTGAACTACTGGTTTTATTGAAATTTTTAAATATTCCAAGGTTGCCGCTTAAATCTATGTCCTACTTTGGGGTATCACTATCTTCCCTTTATAACGCGAAAGCAAAGTATGATTTTAAATTTATCGCTCAAGATGAATCGGGCAACATCACCGATCAATGCTCAGAAAAAGATGTAAGCTATGATATTTACCATACAATAAAGCCGGTAGATATTGAGATCATTGCAGGAATCACTATCCCATTCAAACGTATTTGGTTTGATTTTAGATATTCTATCAGTATATTACCAATAAACCAAATAGGGAGTAATCAGATAAGAAATAATTCTATTTCAGTGACGTTTAGTTTACCTTTTAACTAAATAAGGATAATAATGAAATACATTCTAAGACTATTTGTATGTGTAGTGATATTTTGCATTACGTCTTGTATGGTAAATTCTCCTACACCTTCAATATATGCAGTTAGCCCGGCGGATAGTAGTATATTTTACCTTGATACTTTAGCAGTTATAGAATTCCATTTACCCGACTTTGAACAAGAAATACAGTTACAAATTTCTGAGGAATCTTCATTTTTAATAATTCTCTATGATAATGTTTTTCATGATGAAAATTTTCACTATCTCCCAATGAGTTTTTTTAAGGAAAACGCAAAATATTTCTGGAGAATAAGGGGAAGAAATCCTGACAATGATATCTCAATCCTGGCTTTTTTTCATTATCTTTGGAGCGAGTGGTCGGAATATTGGTGTTTTTTTGTGAGATAGATGGTATGATACATTT